>Ga0153954_1001020_pt1 | contig 17169 bp, 15 predicted proteins | sample TSFL038MetaG_FD_102277 | JGI IMG/M metagenome (GOLD analysis project Ga0153954, IMG submission 102277) | Attine ant fungus gardens microbial communities from Florida, USA - TSFL038 MetaG | ecosystem: Host-associated > Fungi > Mycelium > Unclassified | place: USA: Florida, Wekiwa Springs State... | reverse complement strand
TTGCTGTTTCCTCTTTCCATCCCATGTTTTCCTCGAATTAAAAGGAGATAGGATAATTAATTTGTGTCAGCGATGTCCTGCATCAAGTGTCAGCGATGTCCCGAGTCTATACATCTCCCCCAAAAACCCCTCTCCCACCCATGTGGGAGCTACATCCCGGGTGGGAGAGGGTTTGGGAGGGGGTGAACGGAGCCAAGCGACGTGAAGGGCCCTCCCAAATATGTCTGCGAATGACACGAAAGGGGCCCCCCGAGAGACGGTAAGTCCGAGGAGGGGGATGAGTGCATGAGCAGCCGATGGCTGAAATGGCAATGCAGAATTGAGCCGAACGACTGAGGCTAGTGTAGTTACACAGCCGACGGAGGGAGGGTCGATTATGCGCAGCCAGTTCAGCTCAAGGGGTTGCAGGGGTAGGGCTTACCTACCCCGACAAATAAATGAGTTATCTTTTCCAACCTACCTCCCACTTTCTGAGCCCTTACAGTTTTGATGTTTGCGCAAACGATGGAGGGGGTCGAGCAAAGGCAGGGGCACGAAAGATGGAGTTTGGGGTCTAAGGTATTGCGGGAGTGATGACCCCTTGATATTTTTTTTCCATAAAATCGCGGACTTCGTCGGAGAGGAGAGCTTCTTTGAGTAATTGAAGCTCAAGACGCCCTTCATCTTGTTGTTTAATCGCCACAAGGTTCGCATAGGGAGAATCTTTAGGCTCTAAGGCAAGAGCATCTTGATTGGGATTCAGCTGGGCTTGCAAAGCAAAATTAGCTGGGATGATTGCGGCATCCACATCTTTCAGCGTGCGTGGCAAAAAAGCTGCGTCAATTTCTTCAATTTTGATTTGTTTGGGGTTTTCAGTGATGTCGTAAATCATCACTAATTTGTGACCCTCACCTTGCTCAAACTGAATCAAACCTAAATCTTTTAGCAAAATTAAAGCACGTGCTTCATTGGTGGGATCGCTTGGTATCGCAATGGTTGCACCATTTTGTAGAGCTTCGAGAGATTTGTGCTTTTCAGAGTAAATTCCTAACGGCTCAATATGCACTGCGACAAGTGACTTGAATTGATATCCAAAACGGCGATTCTGCTCATCCAAAAAAAGCTGGTGCTGAAAAAAATTGGCATCCACTTGCCCCTCAGCAAGCAGTCTGTTAGGAAGATTATAATCATCAACCTCAACAATTTTGAGATGGATACCCCCCTTTTCAAGAAGCGGTTTTGCAGCCTCTAAAATTTCCCCATGTGGTATGGGATTAGCAGCAACAGTCAATGTTTTTTCGCTTTGACATCCTGCCAAAATTAAAAGGCATATTCCTAGAAAAAAAGATTTAATCTTCATGCTAATGTTCCTCTTTTGCGTGAGACTGAACGGGAAAGCAGGTTACCTAATCCCTGCACACACTCTACGAGTGCAACAAGTAATATCAGTGTAAGAACCATTAAAAATCCATTGAACCTTTGGTACCCATACTGAATCGCGACTTTGCCAAGACCACCCCCACCTACAAGTCCCGCCATAGCACTGTAGCCGATCAAATTCACAACTGTGAGTGTGCCGCCTCGAATCAAAGCTGGTAAGGCTTCAGGTAAATAAACTTTAGTTACGATCTGCTCAGTTGTAGAGCCCATCATCACAGCAGCTTCTATCAGTGGAAGATCAATTGCTTTAAGCGCCACTTCAACAACACGCGCTACAAAAGGGGCAGCAGCTAAAGTGAGGGGCACGATAGAGGCAGTCGTTCCAATACTTGTTCCCACGATCCAGCGGGTAACAGGAATGAGCGCAATCATTAAAATAGCAAAAGGGATGGATCTGCCAATGTTCACCATCATTCCCAGCACTTGATAAAGGATAGGTTTTTCTTTTAAGCCTCCCTTATCAGTTAAAGTTAGGGCGATGCCTATCGGGGTACCTATCAACGCTGCAAAAAAAGTGGAAACACTCACCATATAAAGAGTATTGAAAAGCTCTTTCGGGATGATTTTCCAAACCAGATCTATGTTTTCCATCCAATTCATAAGACCTCCCATTGCACACCCGCCAAGGTTAGAAATTTGCGTGCTTTCTCTTTTTCAGCGTCAACTCCTGTCATGGCAACAACAAGACAGCCTACCGTCCCATTTTTTAACAGGTCAATGCCACCGAAAAGGATATTTACTTCCACTTGAAATTGTTTAATCAAGCGGGATATCACCGGCTCTTTAACGCATGTGCTGGAAAATGTGAGGCGCAAAAGGTCTTGCCCGTCTTTGCGCGGAAGTAAAGCTTCAGGGATATCGTGGGTCACATTTTGTAAAAAGCGTTTGGTTGTAGGATGACGGGGAGCTGAAAAAAGATCAGCCGTTTCCCCTTCTTCGACAATTTCACCGTTTTCTAAAACGGCTACATGGGTGCAGATCTGCTTGATCACTTCCATCTCATGAGTGATGAGTACAATGGTGATGCCAAGTGTTGCATTGAGCTCAGATAAAAGATCCAAGATCGCTTTTGTGCTGCGTGGGTCTAAAGCGGAGGTGGCTTCATCGCAAAAAATAACAGAAGGTTCATTGGCAAGCGCGCGCGCAATAGCCACACGTTGCCGCTCACCGCCACTCAATTGTGGCGGGTAGCAATCCCTTTTGTCTTTTAGACCAACTAGTTCTAAAAGCCTTTGCCCTCTTGTCAAACTTTCGTTTTTGGAAACTCCGTGAATTTCAAGGGGGTAAATAATATTTTGCAGAGCTGAACGCGATTCAAACAGATGAAAATGTTGAAAAATCATTCCCATATTTTTCCGCGAAGAGCGGAGCTTTTTTTGGGAAATTCCCGAGATCTTTTCCCCTTTCAAAAAGATTTCACCTTCTGTGGGATTTTCTAAACAGGCTAAACAGCGCAGCAAGGTGGATTTACCAGCTCCGCTCATGCCAATAATACCAAATACTTCACCTTCACGAACGGTTAAATTAATATTTTTAAGTGCGCAAATGCCCTGAAAATATTTCGATAGCTTTTTTATTTTGATTACATCAGTCACAAGGCATTCTATTTTACCAGGTAGAATTATATTTGTAAAAAATCATTTCGGAGCAGAATATCAAGTTTTTTGGAGGAACGACGATGGCTGCAGTATCTACACCTTTATCTGAAATCGAAAATTTGCTGGGATCAGAGGCAAATTCCCTACTCTCGTATACCTGCCAAAAGATTTCAAAAAACAGGTTGCACTTGCCAGACGGAAATTGGGTAGATCGGATTTTCAATAGCACCGATCGCAATAACCGTGTCCTCAGATCGCTTGAATCTCTTTTTTATTCAGGAAGATTGGCGGGTACGGGTTATATGTCCATTTTACCTGTCGACCAAGGAGTCGAACACGCGGCAGGGGCATCTTTTGCCCCTAACCCCGATTATTTTGATCCTGAAAACATCGTACTATTAGCTTTAGAAGGGGGGTGCAATGCTGTTGCGTCTACGTATGGAGTGCTCAGCATGGTAGCAAGACGCTATGCACACAGAATCCCCTTTATTGTAAAATTGAATCACAACGAGCTTCTTTCCTACCCTAACAAATACGATCAAATATTTTTCACAACTGTCAAAGCCGCCTACGATATGGGAGCTGTGGCAGTGGGGGCTACCATCTATTTTGGCTCTGCTGAGAGCTCCCGCCAAATTGTGGAAGTGTCTCAAGCGTTCGCACTCGCTCATGAATTGGGAATGGCAACCATTTTGTGGTGCTATTTACGTAATGCTGCCTTTACCACGCCAAGTACCGATTACCACAACGCCGCTGATTTGACAGGGCAGGCAAATCATCTCGGAGCAACACTAGGGGCTGATATCCTGAAACAAAAACTCCCCACAACAAATGGGGGTTTCAAGGCTTTGAAGTTTGGAAAGACAAGCGACAAAGTGTATTCTGAACTATGCTCCGATCACCCTATCGATCTATGCCGCTATCAAGTGATTAATGGATATATGGGACGATGCGGGCTCATCAATTCTGGCGGGCCCTCTGGGCAGAACGATTTTGCTGACGCCATTCGTACAGCTGTGATCAATAAACGTGCTGGCGGCATTGGCTTAATTTCAGGTCGCAAAGCTTTCCAACGTCCCATGAACGAAGGGATCTGCATGCTCAACCTGATCCAAGATGTGTATTTAAGCAAAGAGATCACGATTGCTTGAATAAACATGTCCGTGCCAGTGCCTTTGCCTGACCCATACATAAAAATTTTATTTCTTAAAAAGACCTACTAGGCTATTAATGATATTTTAATTTTTCTTATGGAGGTTTTTTATGTCGTTAGAAAATGTCGCTGTGGCAGCAAGTTGTTGGCCTGACTGGTCTTGTAGTTGGCCCGAATGGTCTTGTGGTTCCGAAACATTCGAAAGTGGGTCAAGTCTTTTAAAAGGAAGAGTTTGCCCAGAATGGCGGATCGTTCCTGGCATGCTGGCCCTCGTCGCCTGCATTGTAGGGGTTGCCGTTTCTCTCCTTTGGCAAGTCGATGAATTATGCTACGTATTTGGCCCAGGAGCTGCCTGTTCAGGTTACCTGATGTATCTCGGCTGGGATTTTCAAAATTTACAAACTTTCTCAGAAAACAACGAAATATATGTAGCCGAAAACACAAAGCTTAGAGGCACCGTAAGCGACTTAGAGAAAACACAAATAAGTTTGGAAGATCAAGTGAGAGAGCTTGAGACTTTGAAAGCACAGATGATGCAAAATTTAGATGAAAGCCAAAAGTCCATGAACGGTATATATGAGGGATTGCGTCAAGTGCGTCAATTAACAGCCCAGGATCAAGAGTCGATGGGCAGTAAGCTCATGCAACTCGATGGCAGTGCGCAAAGCGTTAGTGATACAGCTCAAAAATTAGATGATTTTAAATCGAAAATGGAAACCAATGCCAGTGCGTTATCTACTGTTGGAATGCTTCTCCAAGAATCAGTGCAAACCATTGGCGAATTATTGAACAAAGACGCTATAAAAGAGAGACTGAGTCACTTGAACGATTTAAGTGCTAAAGAAAGAGAAATGTATAAAAATTTAGCAGCGCTTCAGGGACAATTAGGTGCATTACAAGGCCAGCATACTGCGCAGCTACAACAGCTTAATGAAACGAATAGTTCATTACAGAAGACACGCTTAGAATTGGACTCCACAAAAGATGAACTTGCTGGACAGGTCAGTAACTTAGGAAAATTAGTTGATAAAATAGATCAAAGAAAATAAAAACTCGTAAATGCAATCAAGGACAGAGTGGGAAGGGGTTGATCGTTGGTATGATCAAATTGTTGGGCAAGAGGGGCATTACTATCACCGTCAGGTGATTTTGCCTAAATTATTGCCCCTGCTGCAATTTAAGGACTTCGACTCCCCCGCTCTTCTAGACCTTGCCTGTGGGCAAGGTGTTTTGGCACGTCAAATTCCCTCCCATATTCCCTATTGGGGCGTCGATTTGGCCCCCTCTTTGATCACAGAAGCTAAAAAGAAAAGTGGGCAAAACCGTCAGTTTGTCGTGGGAGATATATGTGAGCCCTTGCCACTTGACAAACACGATTTTAGCCATGCGGCTATTATCTTAGCCTTGCAAAATGTTGCAAAGCCTAATCTCGCCATCCTCAATGCCTCCAGGCATTTAAGAAAAGGAGGGGTCTTAAGTCTTGTTCTAAACCATCCTTGCTTCCGTATTCCACGACAAAGCTCATGGGGAGTTGATACAGGAAAAAAAATCCAATACCGAAGAGTCGATTCCTATTTAAAACCACAAAAAATTCCCATTCAAACACATCCCAGTAAGGGACAAGTCTCCTCTAATACCTGGTCTTTTCACCATAGCCTGAGTGATTTTAGTCGATTTCTTGCAGACGCTGGGTTTGCCATTCTGTTGATCGAGGAGTGGACGTCTGATAAAATCAGCACCGGCGCTGCGGCAAAAATGGAAAACCGTGCACGCAGCGAGTTTCCCCTTTTCCTGACATTTTTAGCCCAAAAAATTTGAGAGAGCGGGCACAGGCATGGGATCTTAGTTTCGAAAGAGTTTCAATGTAAAACTCTGGACTGAATCGACTCTAATAGCTCACAATAAAAAAAGGGATGTGGAAGTTTTTGTCGAAAGATATTTGGGAAGTGCAAATGGGTCATCTACCCAAATGGAAGGCTACTTGCTATCGCTTTCTACGCATGGTTATTCTTACCAGTCAAGGGTTTACAAAAAGTCAGATCCAACAGGGAGCCTCTGGGCTCACTTACTATTCCATGCTCGCAGTGGTTCCAGTGGCAGCCCTTTTAATTGGGATAGCTCGGGGTTTTTTATTTGAAAAGACTTTGGAATCGTGGCTGATAGAGCGTTTTGCTGAACAAAAAATTGTGATTACTCAAATTTTTAGGTTTGCCAATGAGTCTTTAGAGGCAGCAAGCGGTGGAGTGATTGCGGGTATTGGTGTGGCGATACTGCTTTGGTCTGCCATCGCAATTTTAATGAATATCGAGTTTGTCATGAATCAGATATGGGAAGTCAAAGAGGGGCGATCGATCACCCGTCGCTTCACAGATTATTTGGCTATGCTTTTTTTAGCGCCCATCCTCATTTTCTTGGCAAGTGGGATGACGGGTTATGTTTCAGCCCTGGCTTCTGGCAATTATCAAGGAATACTTAAACAGCTTGCTCCTCTTCTCATCCCATTTTTAAGCGTTGTCCCTGTGATTTTAACTTCTTTACTTTTTACATTTTTGTATATTTTCATGCCGAATACGCGCGTCCATTTTTTACCAGCTTTATTTGCTGGTATTTTTACCGGAATTGTTTACCAGCTCTTACAAGTGCTCTATTTTTATTTTCAGATCGGTGTTGCTAAGTACAATGCGATTTACGGAACCTTTGCAGCCATTCCTCTTTTTTTAATTTGGCTCCATTTAAGCTGGGTGATCATCCTTTTAGGGGCAAAACTATGTTTCGCGATCCAAAATGTGGATGGTTATGAATTTATTTCAAGAGATGTGCACTTAAGTCATTGGTTTCGACAAGTTTGTTCATTGCGTCTTGCTCAAGATTGCATTAAAAAATTTGTTACAGAAGAACCACCCCCTTCTTCTTTAGAATTGTCTAACCAATTGATGATTCCCCTCCCCTTAACTGTTCGTCTTCTTTATCAGTTACAAGAGGCTGGGATCTTAGCAAAAGTCATCAGGAAACACGATCAAGAGGAAGGGTACCAGCCAGCAAAAAGTCCTGATATCCTGACAATAAAGCGTGCGATTGATATGATAGACTCGAGAGGTGAAGTGATCCCCCTTCCGCATACACACGAATTATCGGTAATCCTCAAGAGTTTAAAAAAATTTGGTGCCATAATCGAAGCTTCAGATGGCAACATTTTACTTAAAGATATATGAAAATCTTCGTTTGGATCCTGTCCTTCTTTGTTCTTCTGTTTTTGGTTGTCTTAGCAGCTTTGCCAACATGGGTTTCAACTCCCTCTGGCACTCAAACAGTTGTGGATTGGATCAATCAGCGCCATGAAGGTAAGTTGACGCTTGAAAAGCTTCATTTAAGTTGGTTTGGCAGTCAACACATTGAAAACCTCACGTTATTCGATCAATCAGGCAATTTGATTTTCAACGTGAAACAGTTAGATACAAACACCAGTCTATGGTATCTCGCTTTAGGAGGCAGAAGCTTTGGCGAAACAAATATTGAAGAACCCTATTTGTATCTGACCGAAGAAGCAAGCGAAGAGAAAAAAGAAAAAGTGAAAAAAAGAAACAAGCGTATAAATAGTTTGTTTTCTAGAAAAAAACTTCCTGCGTTTGATGCCCTTGATGTGCGAGATGGCACAGTGATTTTCGATTCCAAAAAGTTTGTTCAAATTATTTTTTCGCAGGTGCAAATTGAAAAGGCTAAAAAAAATGATAGGCTTCAAATAAGTGCGAAAACGGTGCAAGGTCATCAAGAAGGATCGATCATTATAGACGGCTCATTTGGGAAAAAACTGGAAGGGAGCGCCAAACTTATTCATTTTCCTTTAGCTGCTTTAGATGAATGGAAAGGATCCACTTTATTTACAGATGCTTTTGGTCCCACTCTTTCACTTGAGATCCATTTTGCAAGAGATGGACAATCTAACCTTTTTATTGATGGCACAGCTAACAGCGCCAATTTATCTGCATACATTGAAGGAACAACTGAGGATGGGACCTTCAAGTTAAATCCTAAAACACGTCTTAACTTTCTTTTAACCCCAGCGCTTTTTAAAGCCTTGATCGATGAAAAAGAAAGAAAAGAATGGGATTTAGCAAGCAAAACGGAGATGAAGATTCAAGTAGAGCGTGGTGTTTTTCCTCTAAGCCTGAAAGAGGAGCGATTTAAAGAAATTGTGCTCCAAGCCAATTTGAAAATTGACCGGGCTGAGTTGCACCACCAACAGTTAGGAAGTTACTCTTTGAACAATTTCTTTGGATCGGTGACAACTCAAAAAAATATTGAGATCGCCTATTCTGGCGAGATTGTTGGAAAAGAAAAGACAAAACTGTCTGGAAATATTTCCATGACTCCAGAAAATCACATCCTTTTCCGGTACTCATATCAAGGGTTCCCGGTTTCCTTACTGAGTTTAGTCTCTTCTGACTTAGAGAAAAATGTACGCATCCTTTTCGGCGGCATTTTCGATATGGAAAGCCAAGGATCATATATTGATGGAAAACTCGACACCGACATGAACGTGACATCCCCACAAAACCGATTATCTATGCAAATACAAGGAGATTTTTCTGACTTAAGTTTTAATGGTGAAGGCTCTTATAAAGTCCCTTTTGCAAAGACTAAAATATTAGGCGACGTCTTAGATTATCGGCTCAATGGCAATTTAAAATTGACCGATGAGCACTTCTACATCCCTTTTGTGACCGGGAAAGTATCAAGCCCAACTTTAAGCTTTGATGTGAGAGGAAAACTGGGAACAGAAGATTTGCCCATGGGCCCCGATAGTTTCTATGGGGTTGCAACGGGATTCGTTAAACAAGCTGCAACTACATTAGAAAATATGGTTGTTTTTGCACAAATTGATGGCCCAAATCATGTGGCTAGTTTCAAAGCCGAGGGGAAAGGGATTGATGTTGTGATAGATGTCGATCAATTCATCAAAGATGGCGAGATTGCGCTCGATCAATCTCGAGTGAACTTTTCAGCTCAGCTTGGCGACTTTCCTGTAAGCTTTATAGAGCCCTTTATTGCTGAAGAGGTCAATCTTTCCCCTTTTATCGGTGAAACCATTCAGTTAACGGCTGAGGGAAGCTATACCCCTAAAGAAGAACAACACTTCACAATAGATATGCAGGCTCAAGGAGACGGTTTTTCAGCCTCATTAGCTTTTTCTTTAGATGGCACGCTCACTGTTAAGCAAGATCATCCCTCGTATATTACATGGGAAATCACGCCGCAGCGGTATAAAACCATCATGCAAGCTTTTAGGCTTGATAAAACCATAGAACCTACTTTCTTTTTAACCTCCCCCACCACCCTTTCTCTTAACATTCAGCAATTGACATGCCCTTCCATTTTTCCAGAAAGCCTTGGCCAATTTCTATGCCAAAGCGGTTTTGTGGGAGATGTTCATTTGGGACGGACAGTTTTTAACAGCAAATATGCTAAAGAATCGATCACTTTCCAGGATGTCAAAGGATTCGTCCGAGGGGCCAATTTTTCAGAAGGAATTGACCTGATTCTAAACGGGGAGATTTTAGCTGCCAATGTCCCTGGATCTAAAAAATCCTCTTTTGCATTTGATGGACAGATGTTGAATTTTTGGACAAAAACGGGACATTTTAATCGTGCCGGATTAACTCTCAAGGGTGCACTGAGCTTAGATTTACTGCCTGTTCGCCAAGTGACTGGTCTGCTTCCAGTAGATGAGCAAATGCGCATCCTGGTTCAAGCAGTTCTTGGAGAATTGGTAAATGCAAGGATTTATGGGGAAATTTCTCAGATGAGCGGCCCTCTTACTGTCGATATCAAAGCCTCTAATTTCAAAGCCATGCTTCCCTTACAACTTCATCCTCATGCCATTTATCTGCGCGATTTTGTAAACGCTGAGATTACTCTTACCGAGGCCGTTAATGCCACACTTTTAAAAGACCTCAATCCCCTGTTCATCTCAGGCGCCTATTCTGATCACCCCCTTCGACTTACAATTGACCCACAAGGCTTTGCATTGCCGATCCGCCCATTTGCATTGCAAGGACTTCGGATCGATAGAGCTGCCCTTGATATTGGCAGGATTTGGGTACGTAACGGGGGGCAGGTTCAATACCTGGTCAATTTTCTAAAGGCCCAGGAAATCACCCATGATGGCACAATGAGCGCCTGGTTTACCCCCATCTATTTTTCGCTTCGCAATGGAGTGACCAGTTACCAGCGCTTCGATGCGTTGCTTGCCGGTAATATCCATATTGCAATGTGGGGAGGCATTAACTTGCTGAATAATCAAGTTTCAATGACGCTTGGGATTGCCCCTTCCACACTCTCCCAAAGATTCAAAATATCTGGCCTCCAAAAACAGAATATGTTCCAAGTACAAATGCGCGGCACCACAGATAAACTGGACCTAGATTGGAGCGCTGCTTCCACCCGCATTGCCTTCCTAGTTGCCAAATCTGCTGGAGGTGGACTTGGAAAACTGATCGGAGGCCTCTTAGAACCTCTCTTCACCTCTAATCTTGGCGAAGAGCCTGTCCCTCCTCCCACAACAATCCCCTTCCCTTGGGAATATTAACCACCTAGGGTCCAAACACAGATAAAAAAAATTGCTTTTATAGATTTTTCGAGTAAAATTTTCCCTTCATGCACAGCACGTAAGTGAATTTTTGGGGAAGAATATGTCAACATCTACACATTTGAACGAAGAAGAGCAGATCGCACGCTTGATGACTCTAAGCAATCAACAAAATGAGATCTTGCAGAAGAATGCAAAGCAATTGTCGACAATTGCTGAAGTTCATCGTCGACAACAAGAGGTACTAAACGCTTTAGCTGAAAGAGAAGAGCTTGCAAACGAAAAACAAGTTCAATTGTTGGCGAGAATAGAGGATATAGAAAACGAAATGAAAATTTCACATCACGAGCATCAAGAGAATTCTAACGATCAAACAATGAGCAAGGTCGGCAGTGCAGTTGCAGGTTTTGTAGTGATTGCTTTATTAGCCACGGGTGTAGTCGTCGGCTTTTTAAAATGTTAAGCGTAATTGGAATAACGACATGAGCATACAAAAAAATTATGAGTTATATTGCTCACAAGGCGGAAATCTGAACGAGAATGACTACAGCACCTACTTACATCAGGCAAGTTCAAAAATTGGTCACCTGGTCAGCAAAGATCCTAACAATCTATCATCTGACATTGGGAAAAGAATTTTTGATCATTTAAAAAATGATATAGCTACCTCGGTTGCGTTGAGTCGAACTTCGAAGGGATTGAATATACGCTCTAAAAAGGCGTGGTTTATAGGAAAAAGTCGCGAAATTATTTTGAAGTATATTCAAAAAAATACGTCATATTTGGACTATGTTAAGGATGGTGGATGGCAAGATATTGTGATTTTGAGTGCCAAACTTGCTGGAATAGCCATTACGATTGCTTCAGGGATTGAGGCTGGCATTCATGCAGCGAATATCCCCCCAGATGCGCCTACGAAAACGGAAAAAAGAATAGATGAATGGGGAAATGAATATGAAGTGACGTATATCGATCACCCTGAAGCTGATAAGGCACGGGCCTGGACTTGTGCAGCTATAGCGACTGGAAGCATGACACTACTCTCTTTCAGTCATGACATGTACAAAATGTTACAGAACATAGATCTGGATCTTTTTTTCTCTGCCACTGAAAAAGATGTGTTGGGCTCTGTTTCCACAAATTTTGGATATAAGATTATCTCCCCTGATTTTCATAAGTGGCGAATAGCAAAAATGAGGGCTCAACTAACCTCCAATCCTCCTCATTGGCGGCAGAATCCCCTATTAAATAATATGATCTGCCCTATTTCAGGTAGTTTCATGCTTTTTCCTGTCAAAGATAAGTGTGGTCATTATTTTGATTTTCGCTCCTTACGGGCTTACCAATTGAATCCCAATACACAACATCCCTGTGAATGTCCTATATCATCTAAAAAACCTAATGTGGGGCTGACCGACCTGCAATTTGATAAAGCGCGATTCGATGCCATTCAGGCATCTATCCATTCATAAGGTTATAAACGCTTCGTGCTAGGAATATTTTAAAAATCGATGGAAGAGCATCATGAATGTCAATAACATTTCAACCCCTCCAACCTGGTTTGTGACCCCTTCATTGGAGGAGACTCAACCTTCTATTACAGAAGATAAGTCTGTTCATGTTAGGGCTGAAAAAATACTGCAAAAGATTGCGCTTTTGCGTAAGCAAGTGGAGGACAAAGATAGAATCATTGCAAACATGTCATTGTCGATTAATCGATTAACAGATGCAGCAGAAGCAAACAATATGAAAATTGCACACTGTGAGGAAAAAGTGACTGAGAAAGATAGTATAAATGTTGAATTAGAAACTCGAGTCGCTTTTCTAGAGCAAGAGCTACAAAAATATAGGTTAGCAAATGTCCACCCTGTGGAAAATTCAGATCTGATTGTAGAGGAACCAACTCTTTCGCAAATAATCCGTGATGGTTTTTTAGCCGTCGGTTCTTTTTGTAAAAGGCATGTTTTGTTTATTAATGCTGCCATTGGATTTGTTAGCCTAGGCTTGGCACTTGCCTTTCCCCCTTTTGGGGTAGCAATTGGCTTAGGGGGAGCTGCTGCAGTTGCATTAATTAATGGATGTCTCCATCTTTTAGATTAGCAGGAAACGGATCGAAAGATTAAATCGGGGTCGCCTCAGAAAACGGAAAAAATCGTACGCTAAGAAAGGATACCTGGCCAAAAGAGACTAAGGCGCTCTAGCGAGAAAAAAGAAATTTCTTCAAACATTTATCAAATAATAATTTCAATACCTCAATCTTAATGAAAATTTAATCTGATTAATGTATCATATATCTTAGTTAAAGATGTTTTTTTAAAATGTGCATTTGTCGTGGATAGTTCAGCTTCTATAGTTCGGTCGGGAGAAATCAGTCGTCATATACCAACATCCCCTCCTCCTTCAAAATTGAAAACATATGGCTTCGTTATTGCCATTATTGTGGGCATTGGTGGACTTGCCGTAGGAGCAGCTGGACTAGCTGGCTATTTTTATGTAGGTGCACTTAGCAATATGGCTCAAATCGATGCAATTATTATGATGGCAGCGGGTGGTGGAGGCGGAATAATTCTGTTGATCGTTGGCGTTGTTGGTACTGTAAAAACAGGGCAGAGTAGTAGTCATCGGCAGCATGGTGGTGTGCATGTGGATTCTGAACGTGGCGGTGCGACTCGTAAATCGTGTTCAACAGGACGTGCAGAAATTATCAGATCCATTGATACAAAGGGCGGTTTGGTGTATGGACCGGAAGCGTGGAAAATTTGGAATGTAAAGGTTTTGGATGTTGTTCCACCGGCTCCTCAAGTTGACCTGAGCAAGAAAGATAAGGTTCTTCTATATATTCCACAAAGAGCTCGAGTTGATGGAAAAGAACAAAATTTAACTCTGAAAGCTCTGAAAGAAATTAGTGGTGTTCCAGTTAGGTATTTCAATAAAAGTGTTGAAGAACAGTTTGGGGATAACATGGCGACTCCTGGTTGGGTACTAATAGACAAAAATGTTATCCTAGAGAGTCTAAACAAAGATTATGAAACCCAGAAAAGGATGGTAGAAGAAAGAGGCTGCAGCATGCCGAGTGTACTGGAGGCTGTCGTGCTTAACCTGATGGTATTTGCCTTTACTGGAGAACGAGTCTATGGGCAAAAGCCTTGGACTTTTACTCGTTGCATTGAAAAAGTTGATGGACAATATCCTGTCGTTGTTGGGGGCTTTGGCTCTGATTGCCTCAGTGTCTTCATCTCCACCTTCTTCGAAAACGGCCTCTTCGGCGCCGCTTGCGTCCTGCGGAAGTTCTAAGGCCATTGGTGCTTGATTACTTGGCACTTGCATTGGATTTTGATCCTTGGTTTTTGGAAATTTGGCCTATTCAGTTCTGACCCAATACGCATTTTTGACAGCTTGAGCCAGGGCATGCTGATTCGCATGAGATAGAAGTCCCAAATAAGATTGTAGTCTTCGATCCACTTGAGTAACATCGCTTTTCCCACTTAGATAATCCGAGTAAGCCTCGCGCAATCTCTTTTTCATCCGTAAAACGTCTAATGTCCATTTTTAAACCGTAACAGGGTTGATTACCATTGCTGCTCACCTTTCTTATCATTTTGCACAACTGATCGACCCCGATATGTGTACCTTTCCCTAGACGACTTGACCTGATGTACTCTACCATGATCCATGAACCATCGATATTCTGACATCGCTCTTTTGAGCTAAAACGAACTGCCTCGGGCAGGTCATAAATTAAGCTACGACCTGACATTACCAAAACATCGGCGATGATGTTCTTTTTCATGAAATTTCGAAAACGTATTTCTTCGTGTCATTTTAGAGTATACCTTCTCTTACACTAACCAAACGTATCGACTTCTGAGTCAAGTTTAGGTTGAATTTTCGATTTATTGACGAATTTGTGTGAAGATAATAGAGTATTTCCTTTCAGTTTGGAGAAATTGTGAAAGGGCAACGAGTCGGATATGTGCGCGTTAGCACATGCGCGCAGAATACAGATCGACAACTTGAAGGCATGCTGCTCGATGAAGTGTTCACTGATAAAGCAAGCGGAAAAGATGTAAAGCGTCCTGCCGCCGAAGGCGATTCGGCACATCATGTTTTTTTTGATCATTGAAAAAACAAAGACATTATTCGTGATCACTATTCGATAAGTTTTATCAACTGGAATATTTCCAATCTCATTTGAAATACGATTCCAAATATATCTAAACTTAGCTGCATTTCCCACTTTATGTGATCCGGCAAGCTTTACAAGCGTGTTAAATGTAAGGCCTTTTGGAATTGTCAATAATGTGATTATAGATTGCTCATTTGCAAAGCAAGTGGAGGACAAACATACAGTGTATCTTATAGTAACTAAAGCTGAAAAACTTTAGTTGCTATAAACCGTACTCCAGTGTCGGGCAATTATTCCATTTGAGAAAGGAAGAGCTTCCCTTCTTAAGTTCAGAAGGACAGCTTCGCCTACCTTTTGTTCTTCTTTAAATTGGAAAAGAGAGCGGGTCATCTCCGTGGATGGAGATGAAGAAAACTTGATTTCATACGCATTAACATAGCTTCCCTCATCGATAAGTAAATCGATCTCCAGCCCTGAACTAGTACGGTAAAAATAACAGGGTGCTCGTTCACCCCGAGCGGCAAACCATTTGACTTTTTCCATAATTACCATGTTTTCAAAGATATGGCCACTAAAAGGGGAATATATTAATTGTTCTGTATTTGCGATCCGTAATAGGTAACACAAAAGACCTGTATCCACAAAAAAAAGCTTTGGTGATTTAACAATCCTCTTGGTGATATTACGTGAATAGGGTTCAAGAAGATAGATGATCGAAGTGGCTTGAAGAAGGGTGAGCCAATCTTTAGCTGTTGTCTGTGAGATTCCACACTCTTTTCCTATCTCATTTAGGTTTAAGATTTGGCCAGCTCTTGCTGCCAGGAGCACCAAGAAACGTTGAAATTGTCCTAAATCATGAATATTTCGAATAGAGCGCAAATCCCTTTCAAGGTAACTCGAAAGGTAAGCTCCATGCCATAGTTGAGGGCTTAGGCCAGGTTGGACTTGAAATTCAGGATAAAAGCCCTTGAAGATTTGATTCATGACGGCCATTTCATCAAAAACATCGACAGTTACAATCTCATCAAAACTTAAAGGATACAGCTGAAAAATGGCTATACGACCTGCTAATGACTCAGAGACTCCTTTCATCAAAGCAAATACTTGAGATCCAGTTAAAACATATTGCCCGTAGTTTTGACGATTTTGATCGACAACGATTTTAAGAGAGGAAAATAAGTCTGGGACATACTGAATTTCATCCAAAATCAACGGCACGGCGTTTGTTTTTAAGAACAAATCGGGATCAGACTGAGCAAAATTCCGGATCAAAATGTCATCAAAAGTCAGATATTTATATCCTTCCTTCAATTGATGCTGCAGTAAAGTGGATTTGCCCGACTGTCGAGGACCTGTGACTAAAACAACGGGAAATTGTTTTAAAGCTAGCGATAATGTTTTTTCAAGGGCCCGGTGTAAATACATTTATTCTTAATTTACCCCATTTGGCTTGCAAAATCAAGATAAAATCTGGATTTTGCATCATTTAAAGAACAGATTGTCGATAACGCCCGAAATGACGAAAAACATCACGAGAGACATGATGTCGTTAAAAGCTGTGACGATGGGGCCTGAAGCTAAGGCCGGGTCTACTCCGATACGTGCAAAAAAGAAAGGAGAGGAGACGCCAAGAGTTGTTGCTGTGAGAGAAGCCCCTAAAACTCCAGCGGCCACAGTCACGCCCAATTGGCTGGGGTTGCCGTTGAATTCTCCTACGCTGAGTGAGCTCAGCAAATAGACGATCATTCCACACAAACAGCCAAAAAAGACCCCGGTGAGAAGACCGATTGAGAACTCTTTGAAAGCCGCCTCTCCCCTTTTTCCAGCTGAAAGTACACCAATGGCCATGCTGCGTACAAGAACAGTACTGCACTGAACCCCTACATTGCCTGACATGCCATTAATCAATGGGATGAAAAAGACAATGAGTGCAAGAATTTCTGGTTCAATGCCTTGGAAATACGACATGGCAGCTGCGCTAATCAATCCTGCAAATAAGGTTACAAAAAGCCATGGTGCACGGGATAAAAAGCGTTTAAACACATGGTCATATTCGCTGACATTTTCGGCAGTACCAGCCATAAAGGCGATGGTTTCATCTGCAATATCTTCAATGGCTTCTACAACATCTTCGTAGGTAATCACCCCGACAAGTTGCCTCAGTTCGTTGACGACAGGAAGGGCTGCAATTTTATACCTTTCAACAAGGTCGACCACTTCCTCTCGCGTCGCATCAGGGGGAACTTGATGTTCTACTTGACGCATGACCTGGCGCAAGGGAAGATGG
>Ga0153954_1001019_pt1 | contig 17191 bp, 10 predicted proteins | sample TSFL038MetaG_FD_102277 | JGI IMG/M metagenome (GOLD analysis project Ga0153954, IMG submission 102277) | Attine ant fungus gardens microbial communities from Florida, USA - TSFL038 MetaG | ecosystem: Host-associated > Fungi > Mycelium > Unclassified | place: USA: Florida, Wekiwa Springs State... | reverse complement strand
TAAGCTGCTGATTCTCAATAAAAAATATTTTCCTCAGTCTGGCAAAAAGAAGAAGTGTGATAAAATATATTTTGAAGAAATCTTCAGAGCAATGGCCTGCGCTTAAAAATGCTAAACTCGAGGGGGAGGCGCAGAGGAAATTTAAATTATATACTTTCTTCTCTGCGCCTGCTATGAAAAATGGAAGATTTTAGAAAGGACGATTTTTGCGATTGTTTCAGTAGAGTAAGTATTTCTTGCGTAAGGTCAGAAAGGCGTTGCGCTGATCTTGGTGGAGTGCTTTCAGTGGCCAAACAATATGGGGCGATTCATGCATCAACTTATACACCTCATCTGTGCCGTTGGCCTTGTTAAACACCTCCAGTTTCCCTTTGCTGGCGGCTAATGCTTCTTTAAATTCTTTAGGATAAAGGTTTTTTAAGATACCCATGATCATATATTGGGTCGATACGGGGCGAAACACGTTTTTGTTGGTGATCACAATCAGAACGCCTTGGCAATCTTTTTGGGCAAACTTCCCAAAGAACGGCCGGTAATGAAACGGCTCAAAATGGACGCCGGGAGCTTTTTGCTTATTGAGTGCCTGGGCAAAGGTATCCGCATCGATCCAAGGAGCTCCCACCAATTTAAAAGGAAGGGTGTATCCCACGCCGATGTTGACCAAGCTGAGCTCTCCCAGCAAGCCTGTTGCCGGATAAAACCAGGGGGTGGTGGCTTCGGGGATATGGGGGCTCGCAGGGACCCAAGGGAGGCCCGTATCGGCAAAGGACATCTTGCGCTCCCATCCCGCCATTTTAATCACAGTCAACTCTGCGCCAATTTTATATTCCTCATTGAAAAAACGCGCGAGCTCCCCGACCGTCATTCCGTGGCAATAAGGGACATTGACATAGCATAAGAAGGAACGCCACTTGTCGTGCATCATCGGTCCATCCACCATGACGCCATTGATTGGATTGGGGCGGTCGAGCACCAAGATCGGAATTTTGCGCTTGGCCGCCTCTTCCATCACATAAAAAAGCGTATTGACATAGGTGTAAGAGCGTGAACCAATGTCTTGAATGTCGTAAATGAGCAAGTTGACATTTTTCAGCATCTGATCCGTGGGTCGGCGCGTGTCGCCGTGCAGACTGAAGACGGGAATTCCCTCTTTATCCTTGCTATCAGTCACTTCGCGACTGGCATACGTTTTACCGTTGAGGCCATGTTCTGGGGCAAAAAAGGCCGTAATCGCATAGCCACCTTTAACCGCATTGCTTTTCAACAGGGCGATTGTGGAGACCATCTCGCGGTTGACTGCAGTGTGATTTGTCACCAATCCGATCTTTTTTCCTCGCAGGATCTTAAAGTTTTCGGTAATAAATAATTGCTCTGAGCCCACCGAAACTTTACCAGATTCGGCGAAGAGCATTGAGGTATAGGATGAACCAAGCGAGAGGATAAAAATAAAAATGCGTAGCATAAGCGATCCGAAAATTAACAAGATCCTCGCTTATTTTAAAGATGTTTCTAGCAGCGCGAGCAGAGAAGAGCGGGCGATCACACTCGCGAGTTTGATTTTGGACGCCGTAGAACCGACCGCGGACGAAAAGAAATTGCAAAAGATGCTGGATGATCCACAGGGGCGCCTTTTTGCGACTGCTGTGGCCGACCAGTGTTTTAGAAGCGCAAATGCTGCACGGGTGGCAGATCAATTTCTGTACGAATTGGGTAAATATGGAGTGCCCCATTTTCTAAGCTTTTGGGAGCGGTGGGGATTGTCGGCATTGGAAATAGGGGGTGTTAAGGCAACGCAAAAAGCCCTTTCCTATATGCTTGACCAGATTCGCAAGGAGGCGGGCCGCGTCATTCTCACAGTCGATTCGGAAGGATTGCAAAAACATCTGCAGAAGCGAAAAGATGAGGGTGTGGTAGTCAATTTAAACCACTTGGGTGAAGCGATCTCTTCCGAAAATGAAGCACAAGAGCGCTTGAATCTCTATTTGGAAGATTTAAAAAATCCGTTAATCCCCTACATTTCGATTAAGATTTCTACGCTATATAGTCAAATTTCCCTCTTGGGATGGGCGCAAACGCTTGCCGTCTTAAAAGAGCGTTTGCGCAACCTCTACCGCGAGGCTAAAAAGTATCACAAGTTTGTCAACTTGGATATGGAGGAATACCGCGATTTAAGCTTGACGTTTGAGCTCTTTTGCGCCGTGCTAGATGAAGCGGAGTTTCGCGATTTTTCTGCTGGTATTGTCTTACAAAGCTATTTGCCCGATTCGTTTGCGCTGCAGGAGAAACTGACTCAGTGGGCCATCAAACGGCAAGGGGCACCGATCAAATTGCGTCTCGTCAAGGGGGCTAATTTAGCGATGGAGCAGGTGGAAGCCTCCATGCGTCATTGGGAGCAGGCTCCTTTCACTAGCAAAGTAGAGGTCGATGCGCAATACAAAAAAATGGTAGAGTACGGGATGCGCCCCGAGCATGCTCAAAGGGTTCATTTGGGAATTGCCAGCCACAACTTATTTGATATCGCCTACGCCTTATTATTGCGCCGTGAACAGGGCGTGGAAGAATTTGTCGATTTTGAAATGTTGGAAGGGATGGCGGAATCGACGCGCCAAGTGATCCAACAAATTGCTGGAAGAATGGTGCTCTATACACCGACAACAACTCCAGAAGCTTTTCAATACGCTTTTGCTTATCTCATTCGCCGCCTGGATGAAAATACAGCTCCGCAAAACTTTTTGCGGCATGCCTTTGAACTTAAACGGGGAACACCTGCATGGCAGCAGCAAGTGGATCAGTTTGATCGATCGCTTCAAGATGACCCTCCTAGTACTCCCCGCAGAACGCAAAACCGTTTGGAAAAACCAGCCTCTCCACCAATTGATGCCCCTTTTTGCAATGAAGCGGATACCGATTTTTCCCTACCGCAAAACCGGCAATGGGTAGAGGGGATTATTTCTTCTAAACAAGGGCTTAAGCCGATCCAAAATAAGAATTGGGGAGACCTCGACCGGGCAATCACGACAGCGTCCACGGCCAAGATTGAATCTGCATTTAATCGCTCGCTTTTATTGTTCCAAATTGCAAGGACATTGCGTGAGAGGCGCGGAGAGTTAATCCGGGTGATGATGGAGGAAACCCAAAAAAGCTTTACAGAAGCAGATGTGGAAGTCTCAGAAGCGATCGATTTTGCTGAGTATTATCGGCGTTGTTTGGAAGAGTGGACCCATTTCAAAGACGATGCGTGGAAGGGAAAGGGGGTCGTCTTGGTGACTCCACCTTGGAACTTCCCCTGTTCTATTCCTGCGGGAGGAATCTTAGCAGCTTTAGCAGGAGGCAACGCTGTCTTATTTAAACCCGCTCCCGAAGCTGTGAGAGTCGGTGAAATGCTTGCGCAAGCTTTTTGGAAGGCAGGTGTTGCTCCCGAGCTTCTCCAATTTATCCCTTGCCCTGACGATCCTGAAGGAACTCAGCTGATCCAAGATCCCCGCATTGCCGCAGTTGTCTTGACGGGGGCGACCGCCACAGCTCAGCATTTTATGCGTTTGCGCCCCGGATTGAATTTGATTGCTGAAACAGGGGGGAAAAATGGGATCATTGTCACGGCTTTATCCGATCGGGATTTGGCCATAAGGGATATTCTCCAGTCCGCTTTTGGGCACGCGGGGCAAAAGTGCAGCGCTTGCAGCCTAGCCGTGCTAGAAAAAGAAGTGTATGAAGATCCCGATTTCAAGAAATCTTTAAAAGAAAGCGCTGCAAGTTGGATTGCCGGATCTCCTTTCAATCTATCGGCGCGCCTCACTCCTTTGATCCGTGCGCCGCAACCCGATCTCTTGCGTGGATTAACAGCTTTGGAACCGGATGAAGAGTGGTTACTGCAGCCGCGCGATTTGGGCAATAATTTATGGACACCCGGAATCAAATGGGGGGTCCAGAGGGGAAGTTTTACCCATATGACTGAACTGTTTGGGCCTGTCTTAGGGGTCATGTGCGCAGAGAATTTGCCCGAAGCAATCGATATCCTCAATCAAACAGGCTATGGGCTTACTTCTGGGCTGCAGACGCTTGACGATCGGGAAGTTGCCTTTTGGAGTGACCGAATCGAAGCAGGCAATCTCTACATCAACCGGGGCATTACCGGTGCTATCGTGCAACGGCAACCGTTTGGCGGTTGGAAAAAAAGTAGTTTTGGATGGGGCTTAAAGGCGGGTGGACCGAATTATCTGCTTCAGTTTATGGATTATGCGGGAGAACCTGAAAAGGGTGAACTAAGCGACGATCCACCAGCGCTCGTACATGAATTGCAAAAACAAATATCCGAAGAGGATGAGCAAGTGTGGATTCAGAGCGTTGGTAGCTATGCCTATTTCTGGAATCACTACTTTAGCCAAGAGAGCGATCCCTCTCAAGTGCTTGGGGAAGACAATATCCTGCGTTATGTGCCCTACAAAAAAATTCATGTGTATGCTCCACCTCATACGTCAGAGTTGGATCGCTTGCGAGTCTTAGCAGCCGCCTTAACATGCGGTGCTACAGTGACTTTGATCGAAAAGGAAGATGCCTTGCGCCATGCAATTCAGGACGACAAAATTTCCCACTTACGCTGTTTAGCCTCTCCTTCTCCCGCTCTTTGGCAAGCGCTAGCTGACAAAGGGATTTCCACTTACGTCGCTCCCGTTTCCCCCAATGGGCGTATCGAGCTGCTCCACTATCTGAAGGAGCAAAGTCTCTCCCACTCGTATCACCGATACGGTTACTTAGGTGCTCGCGCTCCTGAGTTAAATGCTCCTAAGAAAAGCTGCAGCGGCTGTTCTTGCACTTAAAGTCTGCATTATTTTAGCCTACCTGTAAAATTTGTGAGAGGCATGTAAGGATGAGTTCGGCCTTGAGACAGGTGTGGCAAATAAAAATATGAATCCCCTCTGTGAGCTCTGTGGGCTCTGTGGTAGTTTTTCAAACTTCGAAGGATCAATATGATTAACTACCACAGGGCCCACAGAGCTCACAGAGAAGTCGCAAATTGACTTATGCATTTCCCTCTTTGACTTGAGGATATTTTACATTGACCTCTTTCAAAACCTCCTCCTTCACAATATTGCCTTTTAAGACAACACGCCCATCTTGGGCAGTGCCGAGGACGTAAGGTTCTACGAGCCTAAGGATCTACGCATAACGCACCTCCGACCTAATTACTATTTTAAACTGGCTCGGTTTAAAGTTGCAAAAAAGGGGGAAAAACTTGATAGATGTTTTTTTAAAGACTTAAACAGGGCACACGGTTTTGGCGCACGAGTACGATTCCCCCAAAATGCCACGCGAGTTTGTGTGGAGGCGGCTACATTCATTAACGGGCTTATTCTTAGTACTTTATCTTATCGAGCACCTCCTTGTTAACTCTCAAGCGGCTCTTTTTTTTGGCGATGATGGTGAGGGATTTGTCAAAGCAGTTAACGATATCCATAACCTTCCTTATCTTCCCTTTATTGAATTGGGACTGCTCGGGGTGCCAATTTTGATCCACGCTTACTGGGGGGTGCAGTATTTATTTACCGGAGAGCAAAACGCTTACGGACACATCGGCAAGAAGCCCTATCTTCCCCAGTATCCTCGCAATAAAGCTTACACCTGGCAGCGGATCACCTCTTGGATCTTGCTGTTTTTGCTGGCAGCTCACGTGATCCAGATGCGCTTTATCGACTATCCTTGGAAAGTGCGCGTAAATGGGGACAAAGAATTTTTTGTGAAAGTGACAAATGATCCGGGTTTAACCTCGCTCGCCGAAAGGCTTCATTACCAAATCGTGGATGGGCATTCGATGCCATCTCACTGGTCGGATCAATTGCAAAAAAGCCCTCTTAAAGAAAATGAGAAAGGAATTATTTCCAAGAGCTTTGGGATGGCGGAACTGATGATGGTGCGCGAGACATTTAAATCTCCTTTCATGATTGCCCTCTACACAATTTTCGTTCTCTCTGCTTGCTTCCATGCTTTCAATGGGTTGTGGACCTTTATGATCTCTTGGGGGATTACCCTTTCGCAGCGCTCGCAGCTATTAATGAGATGGATCTGCAATGGCTTGATGGCGATCGTAACATTTTGGGGTCTTGCTGCCATCTGGGGCACCTATTGGATTAATTTAAGGCAGTAACATTATATGAGCAAAGCTAAAGCAATTGTCGTTGGTGGGGGATTGGCTGGTTTATCAGCAGCGATGCGCCTGGCTGAGCAAGGAGTGCATGTACAACTCGTTTCGGTGACTAAAGTCAAACGCTCCCATTCCGTCTGCGCCCAAGGGGGGATCAACGCTGCCCTCAATGCGAAAGGAGAAGAGGATCATCCGATCATCCATGCCTATGACACCATCAAAGGGGGCGATTTTTTAGCCAATCAACCTCCTGTACTCGAGATGTGCCTGGCTGGACCCTCAATCATCTATATGATGGAGCGATTTGGCTGCCCTTTTAACCGCACTCCAGAGGGAAATCTCGATTTTCGCCGCTTTGGGGGAACTCTTTACAACCGCACCGCTTTTTGTGGAGCCTCTACAGGGCAGCAATTGCTCTATGCTTTAGATGAGCAAGTGCGCCGCTACGAAGCGCAAGGATTGATCCAGAAATTTGAAAATCATGAGTTCATGCGCTTAGTGACCGATGCCCAAGGCAAAACGCGCGGTATTGTATTGATGGATCTCTTCAATATGAGCCTGCACACGCTTAAAGCGGATGTAGTGGTGGTGGCTACGGGAGGTTTAGGCTTAATTTTCCGCAAGTCGACCAACTCCACGTTTTGCACGGGCGCAGCCAACGGGCGCCTCTTCCGTCAAGGGATGAAATACGGCAATGGAGAATTTATCCAAATCCATCCCACAGCAATTCCTGGAGAAGATAAAATGCGCCTCATGTCGGAATCGGCGCGGGGTGAAGGGGGGCGGATTTGGGTCTATGGAGATTCGAGCAAAAAGATCTTGGGACCCGATGGGCGTGAGGTCCCTTGTGGCAAGACGGGCGAGCCTTGGTACTTTCTAGAAGAACTCTATCCTGCATTTGGTAACCTCGTTCCCCGCGATATAGGGGCTCGGGAGGTTTTAAAGGTCTGTGAGATGGGGATGGGTGTCAATGGAGAGATGCAAGTGTACTTGGATGTCACCCATCTGTCGGAAGAAAAGAAGCATAAATTGGAAGCGATCCTTGAAACCTACGAGCAGTTCACTGGTGAGGATCCGCGCAAAGTGCCGATGCGCATTTTTCCGGCCGTACACTATAGCATGGGAGGAGCTTGGGTGGATTGGCCTGCGGCCGATGATTCCGATCGATGGAGCCGCTATCGGCAGATGACCAACATCCCCGGATGCTTTAATTGCGGCGAATCGGATTATCAGTACCATGGAGCTAATCGACTGGGTGCCAATGCACTCCTGGCTTGTATTTTTTCTGGATTAGTGACGGGGGGGGAGGCTAAGCGCTATTTGGATAATTTGGATTCTAGCTTTGAAGATACCCCATCGAGCGTTTTTGAAGAGTTCCTCAAGCAAGAAGAAGCACTCAAAGAAGATATTTTCCACCGCGACGGCGGGGAAAACGTTCACTTGCTGCACGATGAATTGGCGGCCTGGCTAGTCAACAATGTGACCGTGAAGCGCAATAATGAGGATCTCAGGCGCACGATGGGCAAAATCCATGAGCTCAAAGAGCGTTACCAGCGGATCACGTTAGGCGATCGGAGCCGCTTTGCTAACCGAACCTATGCCTTTGCCAATCAATTTGGGGTGATGCTGGATATGGCGGCGATCATCACCAAGGGAGCGCTCTTACGCGATGAATCGCGGGGAGCCCATTTTAAATCAGACTTCCCCAAGCGGGATGATGAGCATTGGTTGAAAACGACGGTTGCCACCTACGATCCCAATAACTGGGAACCCGCCATTTCCTATGAACCGGTCGATCTGCGCCATTTAAAGCCGATCTACCGCGATTATACCCATGCCAAAAAAGTGCAGCCGACTTTGGCTGATGTGCCCGTCAACATTAAACTTCCCATCTAGGTGATGTGATGAAAAAATTCATTTTGCGCATCTTTAGAGGCACTCCGGGTCATCAGTACTGGGAGGAGTTCGAAATGGAACTCACTCCTTCTCTCAATGTGATTGAAGCTTTGCTTAATATTCAACGCAACCCGGTTAATCGTTCTGGAAAGATTGTCGAGCCGATTACATGGGAGGATGGGTGTTTAGAATGTGTCTGCGGGTCCTGCTCTATGCTGATCAACAGCAAACCGCGGCAGGCTTGCGTCTCCTTGATTGAAAACTTATTGAAAGAGACGGATAGCGATGTCGTCACTTTAGCCCCCTTCACCAAGTTTCCCTTGGTGCGCGATCTGGTGGTCAACCGCGACAGCATGTTTGAAAACCTCAAAAAGGTGCATGCCTGGATCGAAGTGGATGGCACCTATCATCCGACCGGTCCAGCCAAGATTAGCCAAGAAAAGCAAGAGGTTCTCTACTCACTTGCCACTTGTATGACCTGTGGTTGTTGTTTAGAGGCTTGTCCTCAAGTGAATGCCCATTCCAAGTTCATGGGGCCACAAATCATGGCGCAGGTGCGCTTGTTCAATGCCCATCCCACCGGTAAACTGGAGAAAAATCGGCGCATCCGCCCAGTGATGGGCCCCGGAGGGATTTCCGACTGCGGCAATGCGCAAAATTGCGTCAAGGTTTGCCCCAAAAAAATCCCTCTCACCGATGCCATCGCAGCAATTTACCGCGATGTCACCTTGCAAATGTTTAGAGATTTATTCAGTTTCCCCGATCGCGAAGAATAAGTATATTTAAACTCATGCAACGCAATTACCTCTTTACCCTGATCTTTTTTTTGATTTTGAAAGCCGTCCTCGTCTTGGGGGTGATAGGGCTTGGTTGGATTGAACTAGGACCCGATGAAGCGCAATATTGGACCTGGAGCAAGATGCTCGATTGGGGCTATTACAGTAAGCCTCCTGCCATTGCTTGGCAAATTGCTTTTGGGACAAACTTGTTTGGCGACACCGAATTAGGGGTACGCTTTGGCGCCGTTGTCCTAGGGCTATTGTTGCCGGTCGCCATTTATGCTTTATCAATTTCAGCCGGAACAACATCCCACACCGCTTTTTGGGCCGCAATTGCCTTTGCCTGTATGCCACTAGGAGTATTAGCCTCCCTTTTGGCGATCACCGATACCGGTTTTGTTCTCTTTTGGACGTTGGCTCTCATACCGGTTGTTAAAGCCATTCGCGCTGGCGCGAAGCCTTCATATGCAGTAGTAGGGCTTTTGATTGCTTTAGGAGCCCTTTTCAAGTGGCCCATTTATTATTTATGGGTGTTTATTTTGTTGGGATGGTTGTGGATCCCAAGTTTAAGAACCCCCTCTATCCTTGTGGGGATGGCCATTTCTTTGTTGGGATTGCTCCCCAGCCTCTATTGGAATGTCAACCATGATTGGGCCACTTTCAAACATGTCGCGGCCACCATTGAGGGCGGTTCACAAGTGGAAACCCGTGCCGGGGGTAACTTTTGGGCATTCATCGGAGAACAGTTTCTATTGTTTTCTCCGCTCCTCTTTTTGATGCTGTTAGGTGCCATCCATCGCACGCGTGATGCGCCGCGGCCCCTCTTTTTCTGCGGGGCAATCACTGCGTTAGGGTTAGCCGTGTTCTCCATTCTCTCACTTTTTCAAAAAATTCAAGGGAATTGGTGCGATTTTATTTATCCCAGCGGTATCGTTTTCCTGGCCTGGTGCGCTCTAGAAGGGAATTTTTTCAAAAAAGGGATGTTTTATATCGGAGTAGGGATCGCTTTTCTTTGCAGTGCAGTTGCCCTCTCGCTGCCTTTGTGGGTCCCTTATAAGTTTGATCCCTTCAAGCAAAATAAAGGATGGAAAATCTTAAGCCAGGAGCTCTCCAAACTCTCCTATAACCCTGAGAAGGATTTTTTAGTGGGCGATCGCTATCAAACCACGAGCTTGCTCAGCTTTTACAGCCCCGGCCAAAAAAGGGGGTATTTTCTAAATCTCAATGGAATACGCCGTAACCAGTTCTCTTACTGGCCTAACTTAAAAGAAGAAAAATCGGGCGCTGATGGGTTCTACGTGGTGGTGGACAAGCCGGAAAAGTTAACAGACCCCCAGTCTTATGTGAAAAAAGTGCAGCCCTATTTTCAAAGTGTTGCAGTGAAAGGGGTCTATCCGTTAGTGCAATCTAAAGATCAGCCCTTCAAATCGGCTTTGATTATCAGGGGAATCGGCTACAATGGCCAAGAGCCAGCCGAGAGCCAGCTTTACTGATTAAAAAGGCTTTTAGTAAAGTTAATAAGTTTTTTCTGAATTTTACTTTAATGTGCATACACTAAAATGTATCCCCTTTTGCGCAGCGTAGCGATTTTAATTTTTATTGACACGAAAATTTCTTTTAGAATAGGGTCCCTCTTTAATCCACAGGTGAAAAGCTGCGAATGAATCCCTCTTTTTTAACTGTTGTTGTAAGTCTATTGCTTGCTTCAACCAGCTTAAGCCTAGATGCAAAGCAACCGCCAGTAAAGCAGGGTGGGCCCGTTAATAAATGGAACTCAAACGTTGTGCGATCTTTAGACAAGGGATTTCCATGCTCGTGAATAATAATAACGAGCTGTTTGTGGTGTATTCCTCGCAAAGCACGGAAGGTATTTCCCCTTCAAACATTACCCCCACATACAAAGGGGCAACTCTCGACACGAATGGCTATGTCACCTGTTTTATGCAGCGTTTTAAATGCGCAAATGCAGGCAATCAGTAACTCAAAATTAGGAATGCTATGAAAAAATTATGTCTCTCAGTTCTATTAACGGTTTTGCCGTTGGTGGCGATGGCAGCTCCACTCTCTAAGCCTAAGCCTTCTATCTCTGCTACTCTGGTTAAAGCACCCTCAAATAACGCGTTGAGTGCTGTAAATTTAGATTTTTACCGCCCCATCCTCTTCACCACTGCCTCTCCAAGTCCAAATAGCGATCCTAAAATGGTCAATCCGTGGGGATTTGTATTTACCCCAGAAGGCAATGCGGTCGTGGCCAATAATGGAACCAGTACATCGACCATTTACACTCCTACAGGCGGCGGTCTCAATTTTAACCCAGGCACACTGGCCCCTGTACGACCGACACTGTTCATCAATGTTCCGTCCGATCCTACAGGCATTGTCTCTAACCATGCAAGCAACACCTTTAAGATTAAAACTTCGGGAGGGAAAAAAGGGGCGGCTGAATATATCTATGCTACCGAAGAAGGAACTATTCTAGCTTACAATCGCGTTATAGATCCCTTAAATGCTATCCTCGTCGCCGACCGTTCATCCAAAGGATCGGTTTATAAAGGATTGGCCATTGGAGTCATAGATAACGAGTATTTCTTATATGCGACCGATTTTCATAATGCCAAGATCGATATCTTTGATAGTCAATTCAAATTTGTCAAATCTTTCACAGATCCTTCGATTCCCAATGGCTTTGCTCCCTTCGGCATCATCAACTTTTCTGGTAAATTGTATGTCAGCTACGCCAAACAGCTGCCCCCAGCAAATGTGGATGATAATCCAGGACCAGGCAACGGATTTGTCGATATTTTTACCCCAAGTGGAAAATTTCTTAGACGCCTCATTTCTCAAGGACAACTTAATTCTCCTTGGGGAATGGCCGTCTCCCCAAGCAATTATGGTGCATTTAGCAATGCGTTGCTAGTGGGTAATTTTGGCGATGGTTTTATCAATGCTTACAATCCCGTCAACGGAGCCTTTTTAGGTAAGTTGTTTGATAGCACATCAGCACCCATTCAGATCCCTGGTTTACGGGGCTTGCGGTTTTCACTCTCAAACCCTGCTAGACCGCAACTCTTTTTCACTGCCGGACCTGCCGCGCAAACAGATGGCCTCTTTGGAGTCATTCAATACGCAGCTAACGATCTATCGCCAAATTAGGAATAAAGGAAACAAGCATGATAAAACTCTCTAAAATTTTTTGCACAGCGCTGCTGGTTTTATCCTCGACCACAGCCTATGCTGACATCCAGGGCTATTTAGCCCTAGATAACGGCTATCGCTGGGATCGCATTAGCAATCGAGCAATCTCCGGAGGCGGTACGGTTTCAGCAAAAGTCGCAACTCAAGACTTGCGCAGGTTGAATTCTTACCAGCTTGGAGCAAGGGGACAGTTGACGTTTTGTGAGAGCTGGTTTGCCCGGGCAAATGGCCACTACGGCTGGGCTTCTGATGGCAAATACAGCGAAGGCGGCTTATTTGGAAAAACAAATGGACACACTGAAGATCTTCAAGGATCTTTTGGCAAATACTTTTGGTTGTCTGAAGGGATTTGGGCAGCCCCTGTCATTGGGTGGTCCTATGATGCGCTTCTCTTGAAGGGGAAACGGATCCATACAGCAATCAATGGAGTTTCCTACAAATTGAGCGATATCAAAGCGCATCAAAGATTTAGCGGTCCTTTTATCGGATTTGATCTAAACTTCAATATCAATAGCTGCTTTGATTTTATCTTTGGATATGAATTTCATTTTGCCCATTGGCATGGCCAAAGACTTATTCAAGGTCATGAGTATGGCAATCCTCCCTTTGGGGTCATTGCAGGGTTTAGCAATGTGCGCCGTATCCATGATGTCTATGGAAACGTCTTTAAATTGGATGCTACCTATCAGTTGTGTAATTGCTGGGAGCTTGGTTTAGGCCTTAAGTATCAGTTCTATAGCGGAGGGGGAGGCCACTTTAAACAAACAAGAACGCCGCCTATTCCACAGTATACTTACAGGGATGTTGGCGGTCTTTGGTGGCGTTCATTTGCCGCTACTTTCTATATTGGTAAAGCGTTTTAATGGGAGAGAAAATAATGAATAAGTCGAGAATGCGTTTATCAATAGCCGTGATGACGGCTATTTTACACTTGATACTAATGCCTTCTAGTTTGGTGGGCTGGTCTTTTGATTCTAACAGCTTGGCTGGCTGGTCCTTTGAGGTGAAAAATGGCTTCAGTTTCGGAAGAGGGGACACAACGGTTGAACACTTAGATCGAAATCGCTATAAAGGCACAGCTGTTACAACTGAGTGGACAGCAGGCCGCAATTTGTGCACTTATCTGATCACGCCTGAAGTGATCTGGCAAAATGCAGATTGGCATGTTTATGCCACTGCTAACGTCGACTATGGATGGCTAATTGATGGAAAATTCAAAAACAATCCTCTTGAATGGAAAGCCCATGGATCGGAATGGGGCTTCTCATTTGAAGCGGGTTATGTCCTGAACGTCTGCAAACGCTTCACACTCCTTCCGCACATCGGCTTTACTTGGGATGAAACCAGATATCGCTTCAAACATCAGAAGGAAACTCATATCAATCCTACCTGTTTCCGATCCCAAAATGGAAACCGGAACACAACCCTCATCTACTACCCTTACATTGGATTTGAGCTCGATTTCACCACCACTTTATGGAATTGTAAAAAAATTCAAATCTCGTTGGAATATAACGTGGGTTATGGAGCGGGGCATGGTAGAACTTCCGTGCGGCACCCTATAATCAATGATTCCCCTGCCACCAGCCGTTTAGCTAACCATACCAAATACCGCGACATGATCTATCAAGATTTCGAGCTGGCATTTGCTTATGGATTGACTGACCACTGGAGGGTTGCTCTTGAACTCGACTACTCTGTTTATTACAATACGCATAAATTGCCTTTGAAGTTTAAACACAATGATGCCCTTGTGCGAGAGGGGCAGTTTACCCGTTCGCAATACCATCGGGTGAGCGATGTGATCTTGCGGAACTACACTGCAACCTTGGTGCTCAACTATAGCTTCGGTACAGAAGGAACTTGGATTAGATAAACACAGAACCCCTCGCAAGCTTTTCTTCAGTTGCGAGGGGTGTTTCTCTGTGATTTTTGTGGGCTCTGTGGTTGTAAGTGATTTTGGAGTGATTTTTATTTTATTGAACCACTAAGGACACTAAGCTCACTAAGGGCTTCAACCGGACCGACTGCGTCGGCTTTTGAGCATGAGTCTGTCCACACTTTTTCAAAAACTCTAAGAAATGTAAGTCTTCCGCTTTTTTTGAAATTTGTGGACAGCCATCATGCTCTCGCCCCTGCGGGGTCCGTTTGAAGCTTAAGTTATCTAAGCTCTTAGTGTCCTTAGTGGTTAAAAAAATGGAAGATACTAACAGCGATTGTCTGCTAAGGCGAAGCCTCTCTGTGTACTCTGTGGGCTCTGTGGTTGTAAATGATTAAGCTTGGGTGATGATTTGGAGTGATTTTCATTTTATTGAACCACTAAGGACACTAAGCTCACTAAGGGCTTCAACCGGACCGGCTGCGCCGGCTTTTGAGCATGAGCCTGTCCACACTTTTTCAAAAACTCTAAGAAATGTAAGTCTTCCGCTTTTTTTGAAATTTGTGGACAGCCATCATGCTCTCGCCCCTGCGGGGTCTGTTTGAAGCTTAAGTCTATCTAAGCTCTTAATGAGCTTAGTGTCCTTAGTGGTTAAAAAAATGGAAGATACTAACAGCGATTGTTTAGTATCTCTCCGTGTTCTCTGTGGTTTAAATCAAAATTACAACCGCAATTACTGATTGCCTACATTTGCGAATTTAAAACGCTGCATAAAACAAGTGATATAGCCATTCGTGTCGAGAGTTGCCCCTTTATATGTGGTGGTAATGTTTGAAGGGGAAACTCCTTCAGTGCTTTGTGCGGAATAAACCACAAACAGCTCGTTATTATTATTCACGAGCATGGGAATCCCTTCAGGTGTACCAGTTATATAAGGTGTACTATAGGGTGTCGAGGTCGAAAGATTAATGATCCGTGCATTATATGATTCCTTAGTCAAACGAAATTCCCCGACGAAATCGAGCCCCACGCCCGTGCTGCCCCCGCGGGGATCCTCTGTTTCTTTATAGACATCCAGCCAAGCATCTGTTTGAAGAGGTGTGTTGGCTATGTCTTCACCTGGAAATCCGGTCCAATTTCTAAAATCATAATAGGCGACGCAGTAGTACCCGTCTTTTGTGATGGCAGCTCCATGTGAAAAAGCCTGCTGAGCGCCAGGTAAAATATTCGTTGGGGTGCGGTTTATTTGGACTGGGGGTGTGAAGGTTGCTCCTTTATCTGAAGAGACGCTCAAAAGCACTTTGTTAATAAAGTAGCCGATATCCAAATTGGAAATGGCTTGATTAAATGCTGAATAGGTCAAATAGGTGCGTCCCGTCACTGGACTGACTAAGTTGGCGTTAAGCTGGCTTGTACCATCTGAAAAGAAGGGAAATGAAAGGACCCCCTTCACGATTGCACCAGAAAAGGGGAATTCAAATCCTGGATCAAAGAGCGTTTCTGGAAAAAAATAGGGTGCAGTAGATCCGGCAACTTTTTCCCATGTTTTTCCATTGTCTAAAGATCGTACAAGGGCTTGCGTCGCATCGAAAAAATTACCATTTTCATCAACCATCGAGCTATTGAGCAACTGTACGATGGGAAGGAATAAAATATTATCATCGTATTTAAGCGGCACATTAGCGACGAGGCTCCACCCTCCATAAGCGTAATAATCAGGATCAGTCTGAGTCGGATCGAAAAATTTTGAGCGCCATACAGGATCATCGATCAAGGTATAGACTTGTTTTAGGGGGGAAAATGTCTTTCCACCATCGGTGGATCGATTGTAAAAAAGATTTCCGTAACGGGTGGCTGACGTATCTAGCACAAACATACTGGCTACATCAAGTACATGAGGGTTTGATGGATCATGTGTCCCACCGAATTCTCGCGGTCCAACTCCACCTCTAGGGGGACCAAAGGGGGTAACAACGTTTGAAGCTAGTTCTATTCTTCGAGGTGCCCAATTCCGGCCAGAATCCTTAGAAGTCGTGTAAAGATACCCCATTTGTGGATTAGCGTTGGGAGGGTTTGTAACCATATCCCAAAATCCCCAACCTGTAGCGGATAACTGTCCATTCTTTCCATAGTCAAGAAATAACCCAGGTCCAAGCGATGAATTAATGACTTGAGAGATATTGCCGCCAAGGGGGATGATTTGTTCGACAGGAGGCCCATATTTCCAGGTTCGGCCTCGATTCAAGGAGGTGGCGAATGTGTTGCTACCAATTGACGCAGTAAAAGTTGACGTGCCATCCACGAGGATATTTTGACCCACTTCGACATTCATAATGTTATCATTGCAAGGATTGCAATGAAGAAAATTGGTAATGTAATAGTTGGAGAGGATGTAAATTTGACTGAGATAATCGGGGGAACCCCCTGGATAAAAAGGGAGCTGATAATGATTATCGAGAACGGAAACTAAATTTTGTGCAATCGGATCGGGATTGGCTGGACCTGGCACGGGACTAATCCGTATCGGCTTACCCACCTTTACCGGAAGCTGGCGCGCCTCCAAACAGAAGTTAGATGAAGTAAGCAATATACCTGCAATGAGATAGCGAAAAGATAAGTTCATACGCATAGTCCTCTAGTGATTGAGTTCAAAGAGAGAACCTAATCAAAATAAAAATAAGGTGTCAATTAAATTCAAAATTCATACCCTCTGCGAGAAGGGAAGATGTGCAAAGCGTGCTCATTAGGGTGAGAATTTGGGACAATACATTTCGATAGATTCTTTATGCAGTCTGCTATTGATTTTTAGCTTGGCTGCTTCATGTCATGTGCAAGAAAAGAAGGAAAAGGAATTCAAAGAAGCCTCCTCAATAGCCGTCGAGCCTAAAAATTCACCAATCATTAAAGAGCAATTCAAACCCCCGGAAACCATCTTATTGGCTGATCGGCCTAAGCCTCTCACAGTAGAGGTGCCTACGAAGGCGGGGGGTTCTTATATGAAAAAAGAGGCTCTTGGGGAAACGAAAATTGATTTAGTGCCCCCAGAAGCCATCCCAAGTCCCCTCTTTATCTACATGCAAAATTTAAACACGGAGAATGGACTTAGCCTGGATCTTCTGCATGGCGGCACTTTTGATAGGGCGGGGAATTTATGGGTGGGCACGGATGGGGTCGGTGCTTCTAAATACGATGGTCTATCGTTTACAAACTACACCGCATCGTCAGGGATGCCGGGAGCCATCGTCATGAGGATTTTGGAAGATAGGAAAGGTAATCTCTGGTTTGCTACTGATGGAGGGGGTG
>Ga0153954_1001018_pt1 | contig 17221 bp, 15 predicted proteins | sample TSFL038MetaG_FD_102277 | JGI IMG/M metagenome (GOLD analysis project Ga0153954, IMG submission 102277) | Attine ant fungus gardens microbial communities from Florida, USA - TSFL038 MetaG | ecosystem: Host-associated > Fungi > Mycelium > Unclassified | place: USA: Florida, Wekiwa Springs State... | reverse complement strand
GCCAGCGTTTCGAGGGCTATGCCGGCGCCGCCGAGACCGAAAAGAAGATCCTGCACGACGTGTTCAAGAAGGGCGACATCTGGTTTCGCACCGGCGACCTGATGCGCAAGGACAAGAACGGCTATTTCTATTTCATCGACCGCATCGGCGACACCTTCCGCTGGAAGGGCGAGAACGTGTCGACCACCGAGGTGTCGGAAGCGGTCGGCGGGTTCGACGGCGTGCTCGAAACCAACGTCTACGGCGTCGCCGTGCCGGGCCGCGACGGGCGCGCCGGCATGGCGGCGATCGTCGCGCGGGACAATCTCAACTTGACGGCACTGCGCGAACACCTGGCGCAGCGGCTGCCGGAATACGCGCGGCCGGTGTTCCTGCGCATCCGCGAGGGCATCGACGTGACCTCGACATTCAAGCAGAAGAAGATCGAGCTGGTCGAGGACGGCTTCGACCCCGCCAAGACGCACGACCCGATCTACTTCAACGATCCGCAGCGCAAGGCCTTCGTGCGCCTCGACACTGCGCTGTACCAAGACATCTCCTCCGGCCGGATACGGCTATGAACGAGGATCCGCACCCCGCCGAGACGGAGGTGGCCGGCCCGGACGACGTGCTCGCATTCTGGAGCGCAGCCGGACCCGACACGTGGTACGAGAAGGACGCGGCCTTCGACGCCGAGATCGCGCGGCGCTTTTACGCGACCTGGGATGCCGCCGTGCAGGGCAAGCTCGCGCGCTGGGAGGAGACGCCCGCGGGCGCGCTCGCGCTGACCATCGTGCTCGACCAGTTTCCCCGCAACATGTTCCGCGGCGACCCACGCACCTATGCCTCCGATCCCGCCGCCCGTGCCGTCGCCGACCGCGCGCTCGCCCGCGGCTTCGAACGCATGGTCCCGGAGAACCTTCGGCAGTTCTTCTGCTTGCCCTTCATGCACGCGGAGAACCTGGCGGACCAGGAACGCAGCATCCGGCTCGCGCGCGCCCTGGGCGACGACGACAACGTCAAATACGCCGAACAGCACGCCGACATCATCCGCAGGTTCGGGCGCTTCCCACACCGCAACGCGACGCTCGGCCGCATGACGACGCCGCAGGAACAGGCTTTTCTCGACGCTGGCGGCTTTGCAGGCTAGATGTTCCGACCGTAGCCCGCATGGAGCGAAGCGTAAGGCGGGGTGGCCCTGCCGGATGGGCACATCCCGCATTACGCGGAGCCTGTCATCGGGCCACGCTTTGCGTGGACCCGTTGGCTCCATGCGGGCTACGGGAATCCTACGAAGCCAGGGGACGACAGGAAACGCCATGCCCAGGATGATTTTTGCTGCCGCCGTGGCCCTATCGACTGTCGGCGTGCAGACGCAAGTGGCGCAGGCGCAGGTGCCTCCGGGCTATCCGAGCGATTACAGCAAGGTGGTCGACGCTGCCAAGAAGGAGAGCCGGCTGGTGGTCTATTCCACCACCGACGCTGCCGCCGCGAACGCGCTGCTGCGCGACTTTGCGACACTCTATCCGGGCGTCAAGGTCGACTACGCCGACATGAACTCGACCGAGCTCTACAGCCGGTTCATCGCCGAGGCTGCCGCCGGCACCGGCACCGCCGATCTCTTGTGGTCGTCGGCCATGGACCTGCAGGTCAAGCTCGCGGCCGACGGCTACGCCGCGAGCTACGAATCGCCCGAGATCCCGTCGCTGCCGAAATGGTCGGTTTGGCGCAACCAAGCCTATGGCACGACCTACGAGCCCATCACCTTCGTCTACAACAAGCGCCTGGTGCCGGCGGGCGACGTGCCGCCGGACCATGCTGCGCTGCTCTCGCTGCTCAATGCCAAGGGCGATGCCTACAAGGGAAAGATCACGGCTTACGACCCGGAGAAGTCCGGCGTCGGCTACCTCTTCGTCAACGAGGACATCAAATACCTGCCCCAGGCCTGGGACCTGTTCCGCACCTTCGGCAAGGCGTCGATCAAGCTCTACACATCGGCAGGAGCGATGATCGAGCGCGTGACGTCAGGCGAGCACACCATCGCTTACGGCGTGTTCGGCTCCTACGCGCTCGCTCGCTCCAAGAAGGTCTCGAGCCTCGGCATCGTCATGCCGAAGGACTATGCGCTGGTGACCTCGCGCGTCGCTTTCATCTCCGGCAAGGCCAAGAACCCGAATGCGGCCAAGCTGTTCCTCGATTACCTGTTGTCGAAGCGCGGCCAGGACATCATCGCCAATCAGGCCGACCTCTATTCGCTGCGCGCCGACGTGAGCGGCGAGGCGACCCTGAGCAAGGTGAGCGAGTTGATCGGCGACAAGGCGCGCCCGGTCCCCATCGGCGAGGAGTTGCTCGCCAACCTCGACGAAAGCAAGCGGCTCGCCTTCCTCAAGCGCTGGCAGGCTGCGATGAAGGGACAGTGAGATCCGCCATCGCGCGCGGGGGCGCCGGGTGACGATCCCGTTCAACGTCTATCGTTTCGTCATCATCTTCTTGACCGCGCTGGCGGTGCTGGCGCCGCTGTCGCTGGTGTTCTACCAGAGCGTCCTCACCGCGCCGTTCTTCCAGCCGAATGCGCGGCTCAGCCTTGACGCCTACCGCTTCGTCCTCGCCGACGGCGATTTCTGGAACGCGTTCGGCACGACGGTGCTGCTCGCCGCCGGCATGACCGCGATCGCGGTGCCGCTCGGCGCCGCCCTCGCCTTCCTGATGGTGCGCACGGATCTGCCGGGCCGGCAGTGGCTCGAGCCGGTGATCCTGATCCCGCTCTTCGTCTCGGCGGTGGTGCTCGCGTTCGGTTATGTGGTGGCGCTGGGGCCGGTGGGCATCCTCTCGACGGCGGTCAAGGGCCTCGTCGGCACGGTGCCGTGGAATCTCTATTCGCTCTCGTCGCTGATCGCGATCGCAGGGCTCACCCATGTGCCGCATGTCTATCTCTACACCGCCGCGGCGCTCCATGGGCTCGGCAGCGATGTCGAGGAGGCGGCGCGCACCATGGGCGCCAATCCCTGGCGGGTCGCCACCGGCGTGAGCCTACCGATGGTGCTGCCGGCGATCCTGTTCGCGGGCGTGCTGGTGTTCTTCCTGGGCTTCGAGCTGTTCGGGCTGCCACTGGTGCTGGGCGACCCGGAAGGCCTGCTCGTGCTCTCGACTTATCTGTTCAAGCTGACCAACAAGCTCGGCGTGCCCTCCTATCAGCTCATGGCCGTGGTGGTGGTGGCGATCGTGGCGGTCACCGCGCCGCTCGTCTTCATGCAGCGACGGTTGCTGCGACAGGCGCAACGCTACGTCTCGGTACGCGGCAAAGGCGCGCGCGCGACCACGCTCAAGCTCGGCAACTGGCGCTGGCCTGCCTTTACGTTGATCGCGCTCTGGCTCGCGATCACCGTGCTGGTGCCGCTCGCCGGCATCACGCTGCGCTCCTTCGTCGAGACCTGGGGCGAAGGCGTCGTGCTCTCGGAGGTGCTCACGCTCGAGCACTATCGCGAGCTCACGGAATATCCCAACGTCGTGCGCAGCATCATCAACACGCTCGGCATCGGCGTGATCGGCGGCGGCGCTGCAGTGCTCTGCTATACTGCAATCGCGCTCGCGATCCACCGCTGGCCGTCCCCCTGGACGCGCCTGGTCGACTATCTCGTCATGGTGCCGCGCGCGATGCCGGGGCTGGTCGCCGGCCTCGCGCTCCTTTGGGTGTTCCTGTTCTTCAAGCCGCTTGGCCCGCTCAAGGAGACGCCGGTATCGGTGTGGCTAGCCTACGCCATCGTGTGGCTCGCCTACGGCATGCGGCTGATCTCCGGCACCCTGGTCCAGGTCGGTCCCGAACTGGAGGAGGCTGCCCGCACCATCGGCGCCAGCGAGACGCGGGTGAAGGTCGATGTCACCCTGCCGCTCATCCGCTACGGCATGCTGGCGAGCTGGCTGCTCGTCTTTCTCATCTTCGTGCGCGAATATTCCACCGGCATCTATCTGCTCGGCCCCGGCACCGAGGTGATCGGCTCGTTGCTCGTGTCGCTCTGGGGCACCGGCGCGGTCGACCTCGTCTCGGCACTCTCGGTGGTCAACGTGGTCATGATCGGCGTCGGCCTCCTCATCGCCGTGCGTCTCGGAGTACGCCTCCATGGCTGACCTTACCGTCGATGACCTCGCGCTGCGCTACGGCGACAACGAGATCCTCAGGGGAGTCTCGGTCAAGGTGCCGCCGGGCACCGTGGTCGCGCTGCTGGGCCCCTCCGGCAGCGGCAAGACCACGCTGCTGCGCTGCGTCGCCGGGCTCGAGACGCCGCGTCGCGGCCGCATCAGCATCGGGGAGCGCGTGTTCTTCGACGCCGCGAAGCGGATCGACCTGCCGGCCGAGGCGCGCGGGCTCGGCCTCGTGTTCCAATCCTACGCGCTATGGCCGCACCGCACGGTGTTCGGCAATGTCGCCTACGGGCTCAAGCTGCGCGGTGTCGCGCAAGACCAGATCAAGCGCCGGGTCGGCGACGCGCTGGCGCAGATCGGCCTCGCGCACCTCGCCGAGCGCTATCCGCACCAGCTCTCCGGCGGCCAGCAGCAGCGCGTGGCGCTGGCGCGCGCGCTGGTCTACGAGCCCGCGATCATCCTGCTCGACGAGCCCTTGTCCAATCTCGACGCCAAGCTGCGCGAGGAGGCGCGCGCGTGGCTGCGGCAGCTCATCGTCTCGCTCGGGCTCTCTGCGCTGATCGTCACCCACGACCAGATCGAAGCCATGGCGATCGCCGACCGCATCACGCTGCTCAACGGCGGCCTGATCGAGCAGGAAGGAACGCCGACCACGCTCTACCAGGAGCCCACGACACTGTTCGCCGCCGAGTTCATGGGCAACAATACGAGGCTCGAGGGAAAGCTGATCGAGAAGACCGGCGAGCGCGCGGCCATCGCGGTGTCGGGCGTACGGCTCGAGGGGCGCAAACGCACCAACGCCGCCATCGGCGACAAGGCAACGGGCATCATCCGTCTCGAAAAAGTAGCGTTGGCCAGCGAGGCCGGCCCGAACCGGCTGCCGATGACCCTCAAGACGCAGATGTATATCGGCGAGCGCTGGGAGCTCGTCTTCGTCAAGGATGCACTCAGCGTGCGCGCCTATAGCGCCGCGCCGCTCGCACACGACTCGTGCTACGTGACGTTTCCGCCCGAGGCCTTGTGGATATTCTGACCCGCAGGGTGGGCACGGCGCTGCATTCTTCGCGTCGATAGATCACTTACAAAAAGGGCCGCCCGCAGGCGGCCCTTGAATTCACGACGCGCGCGCAATCACGGGCAAGGATGACGCAGCCCGTCATAGCCGAGATAGGTGCCGCTCGCCGGATCGTAGGAGCGGAAGCGCTGCATGCAGTACGCGGTCGCATCGCCTGCAACCGGCGCCCCCACGGGCGGCCCGTATGCCACCGGCGGCGGCGCGTAATAGGGGCCGTAGCCGTAATAGGGAGCAGTGAGCGCACTGCCGATGATCGCGCCGGCGACAAGGCCCGCGCCCGCGGCGCCCCAACCCCAGCCACCACCGCCGCGGCGCCAACCGCCGCCATACCAGCCGCGCCGCCATTGCACGGTCTCGACGGCAGCCGGCGCTGCATTCTTCAGTGCGAGCGCATTGCCGATCGGCATTGCCGAAGCGACGTTCGTCAATGATGGAATGCTCACGGCACAGACCAGAGCGGCCGCGAGGATTCGCTTGGAATTCGTCATATTGTGCATCTCCTTCTTGGCGTCGTCGCCTGAACGACAGATAGTCGCCAATTGTGTCGAAAGCGCCGCAATTCCCGGACCGGGACGTTCAGCGCGCCACGCCGCAACCTCTTACCTCAGGGATACCCCGAGGCACGGGCTGTGCCTCGGGGTTGCGCGCAACTGTCACTCGCGCACGATCAGAAGGCAACGACATCCTTGATTGCCGCCGCCGCGTCGGAGGGGATGACCTTGCGCGCGACGAAGTCTTCCCAGTTCCTGAACTTGTCCTTGGCGCGCGCTTCCACGATCGCCTTGGAACGGGCCGGGCCGATATGCGGCAGCTTGTCCAGCTCGTCCTTGCTCGCGGTGTTGAGATTGGTCTTGGCGACAACCGGGGCGGCGGCCGTCGCGGCGCCGGTCGTGGTCGTGGCAGGCTTCGCCGGCGCCGAGCTGCTCGTGGCGGGCGTCGCTGGCTTCGCGGGCTGAGCCGGCTGCACCCCCTGCGCGAAGGCGGCCGTGGACAGCAGTGCGACCAGCGCAGAGGCGACGAGGACGCGACGGGTATGCATGTGCGGTTCCTTTCTGATCCTGACGGCTTGCCCAGCGATTGCTGCCGAGGCATGCCGCATGGCTCTTGCTCACTCTCGGCCGGAGCGGTCGATACATCGTCCGGCCGATGGGCGCATCAGTAGCTGAACGATTTCGAACGCCACATGGACGGATCGTTCATCCGGCATTCAGCCCGATCGCAGGTCCCGGAAGATGCCTGCCCCGACTTGATCGGGGGTGGAAGCCGGTTTCCGATACGGACATGCGCAAAGGCAAGGACCGACGGCGCCACGCGGTTACCGTTTGCTCGGGGATGCGCTGTCGCGGCCACAGGTCGCAGTCGCGCGCACCGGCGAAACTCGCGTCAGCGCCGGGTGCGCACCAGGGCGCCGCGACGGCGTGACGCCGCCGCGGCAGGCGCTGCGTCGATGCTGGCGACGTGCGGCGAACGCTCCAGATTCTGGTACATCTGCCGCAGCACCCGCTTGATCAACGCAATATCCTTGGGCGACACTCCCTCGATCGCCAGCTGTTCGGCGACGATCGCCTTTGGAATGGCATCCGCGAGCACGGCAATGCCTTTGGCGGTGAGGCGGACCACCACCTCGCGGCTGTTGGTCGCGGAGCGCGTGCGCGTCACCAGGCCCATCTTCACCAGACGCGTGACGACGCGCGACAAGGTGGAGACATCGATGCTGGTCTTGCCGGCGAGATCGATCTGGCGATGGCCGCCGTCACTCGACAGCACGGCGAGCACGCGCCACATCGCGATGCTCAGATGCCGGCGCGCAAGCGCGCGCCCAACGAAGTCATCGACCAGAGCCTGGCCGACGCGGTTGATCAGGTAGGGAAGGTATTCGCTGAAATCGAAGGGAGGCGGCGCTGGCACGAATGTTCCTGCGAACCAGGACGGGTTCCGAGCGTTTTATGGGCGCCTTCCCACGATGTCAAAAAACATCGCGGCCCAAACGCGTATGCCGCGCCGCAGCATGACGGACGCAGCATGCGCGACGACCCATTCAGTTGCATTTACAACTGTTGCAGCTGCATCTATAGTATTTACGATAAGAAGAAGCGCGGCTTGCCAACTTGGCGCTTCGGTCGGCGCGACCGGAGGCGGCGACGCGAAACGGGATCAGAGACGGGAGGCGCGACATGGACTTCGGCTATTTCACCCTGAGCGACAACCACTACGAGGGCAACACCCGCTCCGCGAACCAGTTCGTCGCCGACATCACGGACGAAGCGCTCTACGCAGACCAGCTCGGCATGCATTCGGCCTGGATCGGCGAGCATCATTTCAACGCGCTCGGCGTGCTGTCCTGCCCGGATCTGGTGCTCGCCTATATCGCCGCGCGCACCCAGCACATCCGGCTCGCGCCGGCGGTGACGGTGCTGCCGCTGCATCATCCGATCCGCGTCGCCGAACAATGGGCGACGCTCGACCTGCTCAGCAACGGGCGCGTCGACTTCGCCACCGGCCGCGGTTACGACTCGCGCGAATACGACCCGTTCCGCGTCTCGTTTGCGGACAACCAGGGCATCTTCGAGGAAGGCCTCGAGGTCGTGCGCAAGCTGTGGGCGGCGGAGGGCCGCATCTCGCACCACGGCAAGCACTATTCCTTCGACGACGTGCGCATCACGCCCAAGCCGGTGCAGAAGCCGCTGCCGACCTATGTGGGCTCGTTCTCCAAGCCCTCGATCGAGCTCGCTGCGCGGCTCGATTGCGGCCTCATCGTCGCGCCCTTCGCCGCCGCCATGAGCTACGGCGGCCTGCGCCAGGTGGCCGATCTCTACCACGAGACCTGCGCCAAATACGGCACCAAGCCGGGCCGCCTGATGTGCAGCTATTTCACGCATTTCGCGGACAATCCCGAGCAGGAGGCCGCCCAGCGCGCGCGCCAGATCCGCTACTACAAAGAATGCGTGATCCCCTCGTTCCCGAGCGATCCCAAGACCGCGCCGCCCAGCTACCGCTACTTCGTCGACATGGTCGCCCGGCTGCACAAGGTCAAAGCCGAGGACCTCACGGACAACTCTGTGCTGATCGGCTCGCCCCAGCGTATCATCGACAGTCTGAAGAAGGTCGAGGCCGCAGGGTTCTCGGAAGTCATCCTCTACTTCAACGTGGGCCTCAAGCCGCACCAGCAGGTGAAAGAGGAGATGGATCGCTTCATGCGCGAGGTCGCGCCCGCCTTCGACGGCGCCCACAAGCAGCACGCGGCGTAAGCGGTGTGCGGCGGAGGTCGGGTGCCGGCCTTCGCCACGCTCCCGCCAGGCGCAAGTGGGGTATTCCCCGCCAGGAAAACATCGGCACGATGTCGCAATGCCGCACCAAGACGGCAGTGATCGAACTCGGAGGAGCCCAATGACCATTCAGCAGAATACCGACCGCATCCAGACCACCCACATCGGCAGCCTGCCCCGCCCGCACGCGGTGCTCGATCTGATGAAGGCGAAGCTCAACGGCAAGCCCTATGACCAGAAGCTCTACGATGCCACCATCACCAAGGCGGTGGCCGACAGCGTGCGCAAGCAGGTCGAATGCGGCATCGACATCGTCACCGACGGCGAGGTCTCCAAGCCCGGCTTCTTCACCTATATCCAGGAACGGCTCGACGGCTACGAGGCCCGCCCCAATCAGAAGATGCTGCTGTTCCAGCAGGAGGTGAAGGCGTTCCCGGAATACTACGAGCAGTACTTCAAGGACGCGATGCTGGGCGGCGCGATCGTGCCGCTTGCGCCGGTGGTCTGCGTCGGCCCGGTGAAATACCGCGGCGACAAGTTCGTGCAGATCGACATCGACAATGTGAAAGCCGCCGCCAAGGCCGCCGGCGTGCCCGAGCACCACGTGTTCCTGCCGGCGACCGCGCCGTCGGGCGTCGGCATCAACGAGTACTACAAATCCGAGGAAGAATATTTCCACGCGCTCGCGGCCGAGCTGAACAAGGAATACAAGGCGATCGTCGCGGCCGGCATCCTGGTGCAGGTCGATGATCCTTTCCTCCCCGACATCTTCTTCGAGCCCGGACTCGACGATGCCCAGAAGAAGCGTCGCGCCGAGATCTATGTCGAGGCCGCCAATATCGCATTGCAGGGCATCCCGGCGGAGAAGGTGCGTTTCCACACCTGCTACGGCATCAATGAGGGACCACGCCTCTATGAAGCCGGCCTCGCCGACATCATCGACTACATGCTCAAGATCAACGCCGGCTCCTACAGCTTCGAGGCGGCCAATCCCCGCCACGAGCATGAGTATCATCTGTTCGAGCGGGTGAAGGTCCCCGAGGGCAAGGTGATCTGCCCCGGCATGATCACCCACGCCAGCAATATCGTGGAGCATCCCGAGCTGATCGCGGAGCGCATCACGCGCTTCGCCAAGCTGGTCGGACGCGAGAACGTCATCGCGGCCGCCGACTGCGGGTTCTCCTCGCAGGCGCTCTACCGCACCGAGGTGCATCACACCGTGATCTGGGAAAAGTTCAAGGCGCTGCGCCAGGGCGCCGATCTCGCCACCAGGCAGCTGTGGGGCAAACACTAGATCGCGTCCCTTCCGAGCGGAGGCGCAACGGGAGCAGACCGTCCGAGTGGTGCCGGTGTGGCCCAATCTCGCGAAGACGCGCTTGGCCAGAATACGCCTGGCCAGAACACAAAGAGGGAGGAGACCATGATCGCTCGCAAACCGACGTTTGCGATGGCGGCGCTGCTTGCATTGTCGGCGGGCGCGCCGGCCGAGGAAAGCAACAAGACCGACGCAAAGATCGGGTTCGTCGCGACCTTCAGCGGACCGGCGGCAGTGATCGGCAACGATATGCGCGACGGTTTCGAGCTCGCGCTCGACCACCTCGGCCGCAAGGTCGGCGGTGTGCCCGCAAAAGTGATCTACGAAGACGACCCGCAGAAGCCCGGGGTCGGCAAGCAGAAGACCGACAAGCTGATCGAGGCCGACGGGGTCAGTTTCCTCACCGGATACCCCTGGTCGAATGTATTGCTGGCCTCGCTCAAGCCGGCGGCCGACGCGCAGACGTTCCTGATCAGCGCCAATGCCGGCCCGTCGCAGATCGCAGGCGAGCAGTGCTCGCCGTGGTTCTTCTCGGTCTCCTGGCAAGGCGATCAGGTGCCGCAGGCGATCGGCGAGTATCTGAATCAGAAAGGCGTGAGGTCGGCATTCCTGATCGCGCCCAACTACGCCGCCGGCAAGGACGTGATCGCCGGCCTCAAGGCCACCTACAAAGGCCAGGTGGTCGGCGAGGAATATACCAAGTGGCCGGACCAGCTCGATTTCTCGGTCGAGCTCGCCAAGGCGCGCTCCACCAAACCGGATGCCGTATTCGCGTTCTATCCGGGCGCCGCCGGCGTCCAGTTCCTCACGCAATATGCGCAGGCCGGCCTCAAGGCGCAGATCCCGCTCTATACCGCCTTCGTGATCGATGCGCTCTCGCTGCCGCGTCTCGGCGACCTCGCCGCCGGCGTGCCAGGCGCGCAGCACTGGGTAAACGACCTTCCCAACGACACCAACAAGCGCTTCGTCGCGGCCTTCCGCAAGAAGCACAATCGCTATCCCTCATTCTACGCCGCCCAGGCTTATGACGCCGCGCTTCTCATCGACAGTGCGGTGGCGGGAGCCAAGGGCGACCTGAGCAAGAAGGACGCGATGCGCGATACGATGCGCAAGGCGGGCTATGCCTCGGTGCGCGGTCCCTACCGCTACGGCAACAACCACTTCCCGATCGAGAATTTCTATTTGCAGGAAGCGGTCAAGGATGCCGACGGCAAATATACGCTACGCACCGTTGCGACTGTGCTCAAGGATCACCAGGATCGCTACCACGCGCAGTGCCCGATGACGCGGTGACGAGGCGCAGCCGCGCGGCGCATCGGACGGGACCGGCGCTCACTGATCCAATGTCACGCCGAGCGCGCGCACCGCGCGCCCATAGTTCGCGCGCTCGCGGGCGAGAAAGGCCGCCACGTCCTGGGTTGGGCTCGCCTCCACGCCCTGCGCAGCAAGCAACGCCCGCAGCCCGGGATCGGCAAGCCCCTGCAGACTCTCCTGCCGCAACAGCGCGAGAATTGTGGCCGGGGTTCCCTTGGGCGCGAGCAGCACGGTCCAGCTTGCCAGATCGAGATCGGCGATCCCCGCCTCCTTGAAGGTCGGCACGTCGGGCAGCGCCGACGAGCGCGTGTCGCCCGTCACTGCCAGCGCTTTGACCGCGCCCGAATCGATCGCCGCCTTGGCGGCGGCGACGCCGGCATAGAACATGTCGATGTGCCCGCCCACGACATCGGTCACGCCCTGTCCGCCGCCGCGATAGGGCACGTGGGTCACGACCAGCCCCTTGAGCCGGTTGAACCACGCGCCGACGACGTGCGGCGGACTCGCGATGCCGCCACCGAACGTGAATTTCCCCGGCGCGGCGGAAACCTCCGTGACCAGTTCGCTCAGCGTCTTGGCCTGCACGGTCTTTGCGACGATCAGCACCAACGGGACCAGCCCGGTTACCGCGATCGGCTCGAAGTCGTCGATTGAGTATTTGATGGCGTGGGAGACCTGCGGAACGATCACGGTCTCGGACGTGTAGCCGACATAGAGTGTATAGCCGTCCGGACGGGCGCGCGCGGCCGCGACGGCGCCGATCATGCCATTGCCACCCGGCTTGTTGATCACCACGAATGGCTGTCCCAGCCGTTCGTGCAGTTTTTGTCCGAGCATGCGTGCGACCAGGTCGGTGGATCCGCCTGCGCCATAGGCGACGATGACCTCGACCGGACGATCGGGATAGCGCAGCGGCTGCGGCGCGGCCGCGGCCAGTCCCGCGAGCCAGGTAATGACGATGCCGAGAGGCGCCAGCGCGAGCCGATGCATGCCTTCCTCCGCTCCCTCCGCCACCATCCCTCCGCGCTCGAGGACGCAAAATCCAACGAGCCGCCCAACAGAATCTTAACGCTTCCTTGCCTAGGCTTGGCGGCGATGGGCCGGTGGCGGTTCGACACGATTCTACGGTTCAAAAGCGCCTGGAGTAAACTCGCTGCTTCGGCGAGACGGTTATTGCTCAAGGGCGCGAAACTTTCAGACTCAGCCGTAACGGCGGCTCGAGGGCGGAGGCTTGAGTTTGGCACTCACCGATTCTGAAGAAGCGCCCCATATGCGCCGACGCTCGTCGCTGTCCGAGCATTGGTCGAAGCGCAAAGCGCGGCTGCTCGCGTTGAAGGCAAAGCTGCTCGATGCCGAGCATATGCTGGTGCAGCGCCTCGCCGGCACCGTGTTTCTTATCCGCGTCGCGAGCGCCGCGCTGGCCTTCGGCTCGCAGGTGCTGTTCGCGCGCTGGATGGGCACGTTCGAGTTCGGCGTCTACGTCTATGTCTGGACCTGGGTGCTGTTGCTCGGCCAGGCCATCGACCTGGGTCTCGGCACCGCCGCACAGCGCTTCATTCCCGAATATCGCGAGCGCGGCTTCAACGCGCTGTTGCGTGGATTCGTATCCGGCAGCCGCTGGCTCGCCGTCGGCATCGCGCTCGGCATCGCGCTGCTCGGCGCCGGCTTCGTGCGCCTGATGCAGCCGTGGCTCGGCGACTACATGGCGATCCCGCTCTATCTCGCCTGCGTGACCATGCCGGCCTATGCGCTCGCCAATGTGCAGGAAGGCATCGCCCGCAGCTACGATTGGGTGGGGCTCGCATTGATGCCGGCCTATATCACCCGCCAGGTCCTGCTGACGGTGCTGATGGCAGCCGCCTACGTCGCCGGGCTGCCGATGGATGCGGTGACCGCAATGATCGTCGCCGGCATCTCGATCTGGGCGCCGGCGTTCTGGCAGATGCTCCTGGTCAACCGGCGGCTCGCCAAACGCATCGAGCCGGGTCCCAAGGCCTATGATTTCAGGGTCTGGCTCACGACCGCGCTGCCGATCCTCATGGTCGAGGGCTTCTATTCGCTGCTGGCCTATACCGACGTGCTGGTGCTGCAGCATTTCCGATCGCCCACCGAGGTCGCGATCTATTACGCCGCCGCCAAGACGCTCGCGCTGGTCTCCTTCATCTATTATTCGGTATCGGCGACGACCGCCCATCGCTTCAGCAGCTTTCACGTCGTCGGTGATCGCCAGGGCCTGGCCGGCCTGGTCGCGCAATCCATCAAATGGACGTTCTGGCCCTCGCTGGCCGCGACCGCGCTCTTGCTGCTGCTGGGCCGGCCGATCCTGAACCTGTTCGGCCCGCAATTCTCGGTCGGCTACCATCTCATGTTCATTCTCGCACTGGGGCTGCTGGCGCGCGCGGCAATCGGGCCGATCGAGCGGCTGCTCAACATGCTGGGCGAGCAGCGCATCTGTGCGATGGTCTACGCGGGCGCATTCGCGGTCAATATCGGCCTTTGCTTCATCCTGATCCCTTGGTGGGGCATGGAAGGCGCCGCCATCTCGACTGCGAGCGCGCTCATCTTCGAGTCGATCCTGCTCTACGTCGTCACCAAGCGGCGGCTTGGCTTTCATGTCTTCGTGCTGGGGCGTTGAAGGTATCGTTCGGAGGGTCTGAGCCTGCACGGCACGATCGAATCCCTCTTCCGCGTAGAGTGGCGGCCGCTCGCCACGCTCGCAGCCGTAGCAGAGCCGTGGCGCGCGCTCGCCGGCCGCGCGCTCACACCCAATGTTTTCTACGAACCCGCGTTCGCGCTGGCCGCCGCGCCGGTATTCGGGCGCGATGCCGGCGCCGGCCTGGTCTGGTCGCGATCGACGCCGCCGCAGCTTCTCGGGCTGTTCCCGGCCCGCATCGCGCGCCGCCGCTATGGAGCGCCGCTGCCGGTATTGCTGGGCTGGACGCATCCCTTCGGGCCGCTCGGGGCGCCCCTGGTCGATCGCGATCTGGCCGAGCCCGTGCTCACCGCCTGGCTCGAGCATGTCGCCGGCAGCACACACCTGCCGAAGATCATGCTGCTGCCATTCTTTCCAGCCGATCCGGACGACGCCTTGGCGCGCGCGCTGGACGCGGTCCTTGAACGGCGCGGCGGCTCGAGCGCCTCTTTCGGCCAGCACCGCCGCGCGCTGCTGCGCGCAACAGGCGATGCCGCCCACTATCTGGACGCCGCCATCGGCCGCAAGAAGCGCAAGGAGCTCAATCGGCAACGCAAGCGGCTGGGCGAGAGCTGCACCGTGACCTTCTCGCAGTCCTGCAACGCGACCGAATCCGCGCAGGCGCTCGACGATTTCCTGCAATTGGAGAAGAATGGCTGGAAGGGCCGCGCCGGCACCGCTGCGCGCGATCACGCCGAGATCGCACGGTTCATGACGTCGGCAGTCGCCGGACTCGCCAGCGAAGACAAGGCCTGGATTGGGCGGCTCGGTGTCGATGGACGCGCAATCGCCGCCATGGTGATGCTCCGCAGCGGCGCCACGGATGCGGCCACGGTCTGGGCATGGAAGATCGCCTATGACGAAAGCTACGCGCGCTTTTCTCCGGGCGTGCAGGTCTTGGTCGACGTGACGCAAGCCATGCTCGGCGATCGCTCGGTGGCTCGCGCCGATTCCTGCGCCGATTCCGATCACCCGATGATCGATCACATCTGGCGCGAGCGCCTCGCTCTGGCGGACCGGTTGATCTCGGTCGGCCCGACATTCGGATTTGGGACAGCCCGCCGGCTCGAGCACCTGCGGCGCGGGGCGATCAGCGCGGCGAAGGCCCTGCGGGACGTGATCCGCAGGTAACGCCCGTGCCGCACAGCTTATGCTTCCCTCTTATATCAGTTGTGATATAAAGAGCTTATGGCGCTGAAGCCCGTGACGTTTCACGGAGATTCCCTCGATCGATTGCGCGACTTTCCCGAGGATGCGCGCCGCGACGCCGGCCATGAGTTGTACCGACTCCAGATCGGCGCTGACCCTACTGATTGGAAGCCAATGCCGTCGATAGGGGCAGGCGTTCGTGAGATCAGAATACGTGATGCGGTCGGAGCTTATCGAGTGATCTATCTCGCAAGCCTGCAGGGTGCCATTCATGTACTGCATGCATTCCAAAAGAAGTCGCAGAAAACTGCGCAGCGAGATCTCGATCTCGCCTCCGAACGACTACGACAGTTGAAACGAGGATAGAACCGTGAAGACTCAAACTTTTTCCAATGTTTGGGATGCATTGGAGGACGACCCCGAACAGGCCGCGAACATGACAATGCGTTCCAATGTGATGATCGCGATCAACGATGCTGTGAGCGGTTGGAAAACGACTCAAGCACGGGCCGCACGCCGGCTCGGTATTACGCAGCCTCGCCTCAACGATTTGTTGAACGGCAAGATCAACAAGTTCTCACTCGACACCTTGCTGACCCTGGCGACGCGCGCTGGACTCAAGGTCCGAATCGATATTCGGTCGGCCGCTTGACTCGCGCGATATCTTCGAGGGCGATCAGCCGCGTTGGCGCAGCAACCGGCGGATCACCTTGCCGGTCGTCGTCATCGGCATGGCATCGATGAAGGCGACCTCGCGCGGGTATTCGTGGGCGGAAAGCCTCGTTTTCACGAAATCCTGGATCTCGCCCGCGAGGGCATCTGACGCCGCGTAGCCCGTTTTCAGGACGATGAACGCCTGCACGATCTCGGTGCGCACGGGATCGGGCTTGCCGACGGCGGCAGCGAGCGCGACGGCGGGATGGCGGATCAGGCAATCCTCGATCTCGGTCGGACCGATGCGATAGCCTGCCGACGTGATGACGTCGTCATCGCGCCCGACGAACTGGACGTAGCCATCGTCGTCAACGACGCCCTGGTCGCCCGTGGTCATCCAGTCGCCGATGAACTTGTCGCGGGTGGCGTCGGGCTTGCCCCAATATTCCAGGAACATCACGGGATCAGGTCGCTTGATCGCGATCTGGCCGAGCTCGCCCGCCGCGCATGGCGAGCCGTCCGCGCGGATGACCGCAACGGTGTGGCCCGGGACCGGCTTGCCGATGGCGCCCGGCCGCGAGACGCCGATGGCGGCACAGGAGGCGAGCACCAGATTGCATTCGGTCTGGCCATAGAACTCGTTGATCGTGACGCCGAGCGCGGTCTTGCCCCACTCATAGGTCTCGGCGCCCAGCGCCTCGCCGCCGGAGCCGACGGAGCGCAAGTGGAGCGCACGCTTCGGCGTCGGCACTGAGCGCAGCATGCGCAACGCCGTCGGAGGGATGAACGCATTGCGCACGCCGCGCTGCGCCATCAGTGCGTAAGCCTCTTCCGGATCGAATTTCTCGGCTTTGTGCGCCACCACAGGCACGCCGTAGTGCAGCGCCGGCAACAACACGTTTAGCAGCCCGCCAGCCCAGGCCCAATCGGCCGGCGTCCAGAAACGATCGCCCGGTTGCGGCATGAACTCGTGGGGAAATTCGATACCGGGCAGATGCCCGAGCAGCACGCGGTGGGCGTGCAAGGCGCCTTTCGGCGGCCCGGTCGTGCCCGACGTATAGACCATGAGCGCGGGCTCGTCGGCGCCGGTGGCCACCGGCGTGAAGTCGGCGGAGGCGCGCGCAAGCAGCGTGTGGAAGTCTTCGGCGCCATCGCACGGCCCGTCGATCGACAATATCACGGCGAGATCGGCAAGGCCGGCGCGTACGCCCGCAAGCTTGGTCAGACCTTGCGCATTGGTGATCAGCGCCCGCGCGCCGGAATCGCGCAGGCGATACGACGATGCGTCCTCGCCGAACAGCATCGCCAGCGGCAGCGCGATGCCGCCGAGCTTATAGGTGGCGATGTGGCTCGCCGGCACAGCCGGCCCCTGCGGCAACAGGATCGCCACGCGATCGCCACGCCCGATGCCGTGGGCCGCGAGCACATTGGCGAGCCGGTTGGAGGTCTCGCGCAGCGCGCCGTAGCTCACGGCCTCGACCGCCCCGCCGCGCACATTCAGAATGGCGGCGCGCCCGGGCTCGACCGCAGCCCAGCGGTCGCAGACGTCGACACCGATATTGTAGGCCGCCGGCACCCGCCAGCGAAACGAACGGTGGAGCGCGTCGTAATCCCGCGCGCGCGGCAGGACCGGAGAT
>Ga0153954_1001017_pt1 | contig 17240 bp, 11 predicted proteins | sample TSFL038MetaG_FD_102277 | JGI IMG/M metagenome (GOLD analysis project Ga0153954, IMG submission 102277) | Attine ant fungus gardens microbial communities from Florida, USA - TSFL038 MetaG | ecosystem: Host-associated > Fungi > Mycelium > Unclassified | place: USA: Florida, Wekiwa Springs State... | reverse complement strand
TGGCCGGGCACTATCGTGATGCCTTGGATTTGGCCGTTACTCAACCTTGATCATCCCGGTCATGTGCGGGTGCAGCGAACAAAAGTACTTGTAGTCGCCAGCCGCGGTGAAGGTGAACGAGAAGGTGTTGTCGGTGTCCAGCGCCTTGGAGCGGAATTTTCCCGCCGAGACCACGGTGTGGGGGATGTCATCATGGTTGCTCCAGGTCACGGTGTCGCCGACCTTCACCTTCAGTTCGGCCGGCGAGAAGGTGAAGTTGTCGATCGTGACGTTGAGCTCCTGGGCCTCGGCGGTGACGGCAGGCAACAGAAGCAAGGTCGCAGCCATCACGAGGCTGCGAAACGTTGTCAGCTTCATCGTCGTGGCTCCCTCAGCCTGCGAGCGGCGTGTCGATGATCGCGAGTTTCTGGTCGCTCTGCTTGAAGTTGATGCTGGCGATGCCGAGCACGCTGCGCAGCCTCGCGTCCTCGACCTTCATCGGACCGGGCGAGGGGGCGGTGCCGGGCGCGGGCTGCGGGAAGGCCGTCGAGCGCGCGGTGTGGAAGGTCACATTGCCTTCGACCTTCTGCATGATCTGGTGGATGTGGCCGTTGAGCACGGTCACCGAGCCGTAGCCCTTGAGAAGTTCGAGCGCGCGCCCGCCATCCTCGGTGCCCCAGCCCCATTCCGGATACACGGTCCAGAGCGGGATATGGGCGAACACCACGATGGGCGTGGATTTCGACCTGTTTCTCAGGTCGTCCTGAAGCCAGGCGAGCTGTTCGGCGCCGAGATTGCCGAGACCGCCGGCCTTCAAGTCCACGACATTGACGAGGCCGACGAAGTGGACGCCATTGGCGTCGAACGAGTAATAGCCGGCGCCTCTGGTGCCTTTGCCGTAACGGTCCTTGTAGAACTTGACCTCTTCGTCGAGGAAGTCGTGCTCGCCCGGCACGTAATGCACGTCGAGCTTGGCCTGCGAGATGATGCGGTCTGCATCATCGAATTCTGACGCCTTCGACAGATGCGAGATGTCGCCGGTATGGATCATGAAGGACGGCTTCTTCGGCATCGCCTTCACCTTGTTGATTGCCTCTTCGAGCGTGCCGAGTGCGTTGGGATTGGCCGGCTTGTCAAAACCGACATGGCTGTCGGAGATCTGCAGGAAGGTCATGCCGGTCGGTTCTGCGGCGTTCGCGGCCTCGACAAGACCGAGCGAGGAGGGCACGCCGCCGGTGACCGTCCAGAGGACGCCGGTGCCGGCCCAGGTCATGCATTCCAGCACTTTGCGGCGACTGACGCCGCGCTCTTCGTTGTGATCGTGGTCGCTCATCGCGGTCTCTCCATGGACCCGTAATTGGGTTTCCGGGCACATGATTGGAGGAGCGCGGGCTTTATTCCCGGGATTTCAGCAAGCCGGAAAAAGGGCGGATGACGATTCCGTGAGCGGCAGAAACGCTGTCAGCGAGGCGCGGCGATTTCTCGCATCGAGGGCGCGGAACGATCCGGAATCTACGCCATTTAAATCCAAGTTGTTGTGCGGAGTGCTGTCATGTCGCGGCATCTATGGTGCGCAGCCGGTGTTGCGTTGCTCCTTTCTGTTCCGGCCATCCCCGCGATGGCGCAGCAGCCTGGACACCCCGGACGAGGCGGCGCGCCGATGGTGCGCGCTGCGCCCGCAATGCCCCATATGGCTCCCGCGATGCCGCATATGGCGCCAGCCATGCCTCGTGCGGCGCCCGCCATGCCGCATATTTCCGCTGCGCCTCGAATGGCCGCTCCTCGCATCGCGGCGCCGCCTCGTATCGCTGCGCCGCGCGTGGCAGCGCCCCATATCGCGGCGCCAGCGCGTAACATCGCCGTCCCTCACGGCGGGCCGCGCTTCGCTGCTGGGCATGCCGCAGCACATCGCGCGCCGCCGCAAATTGCGGACGGACGCGGCAGGCCGGAACCGGGAAGGTTTGCATCAGGTGGTCCGCGGCAGGGTAACGCCGCGCGCGCGGGTGTGGCCCACGCGCGTGAATTCAACCGGAATGCGCATGCGCAACCGGGAACGCAGACGCCCGAGGCGCGCTCCCGTCGCGCAACTGGCCCGCAGCCCGCGCCCGGCGGCAACGCGGCCGCGCGCCAGGAGCCCGCTGCCGCCGGTCACGAAACCATCGGCAGAGCCCCCGCGGCAGCCGACCAGCGGCGGCTGGAGCAGAGCCGCCGCGCCGAGCAGCGACGGGCGCCGATCATTCGCAATCCGGTGTTCGCAAATCTGGGCTCGAAGGCGACAGCGCCTTCGCAATGGACCTTTGGCGGCCGCTTCGGCCATTCGGCATTTCATGATGAATTTCGTCGTCATCACCGGCACGGCGGCATCGTGCTCGGATTTGTCGGCCCGCTGTTCTGGCCCTACGCCTATAGTGACTTCGTCGATTACACATTTGCGCCCTATGCCTATGACACGTTCTGGCCCTATGCCTTCGACGATGTCTATGCCGGCATCTATGGCGGCTACGCCCCCGAATATTACGCTCCGGAAGATGCCTACGCCTATGCGGGCTCGCCTGGGTCGGAACGCGTCTATGCCCGCGCCGCGAACGCGCCTTCGGGCGGCGGCAGCAGTTCGCAGGTTGCAGGCGACACGCGAATTTGCGCTGGACAGGCGCAGGGCGTGACGGACTTCTCGATTCAGAAGATCGCGGACCAGGTCAAGCCGGACCAGAAGCAGCAGGAACTGCTCGATGCGTTGAAGGCTGCGTCGGTGCAGGCCGTCGAGATGCTGCAGAAGGCTTGCCCGAGCGAACTGCCGAGCACGCCGACCGGGCGGCTGGCGGCCATGCGGGCGCGGGTCGATGCGATGTTGAAGGCGGTCGAGACCGTGCGTCCGGCGCTCGACAAGTTTTATGCATCGCTGAGCGACGAGCAGCGCGAGCGCTTCATCGCGGTCGACCAGGGCGATCAGGCAGGGCAGGCGCAGCGCGGCGCCGATCTCAATCGCCTCTGCGAGGGCGATCTGGCCGCCAAGAGCGGCCTGCCGATCGAGAAGATCAAACGCACGCTGAAGCTCAGTTCGGATCAGGACGACGGGCTGCGGGCGCTCGATCAGGCCACGGTCGAATCCGCCAAGATGCTGGAGGCGAAATGTCAGCCTGACCAGAGCCTGACGCCGACGGGCCGGCTGGCCGCGATGGAGGATCGGCTGCAAGCCATGTCGAAGGCGCTGGAGACGACGCAGGCGGCGCTCTCGAAATTCTACGGCTCGCTGAGCGACGAACAGAAGGCCCAGTTCGACCGGATCAACGCGCGGCCGTCCTGACTTTCGGTTTCGCCACGCCGTGTTTCGCCGCGCCATGATCCTCCCGTGCGGCGATGCCGTTGCGCTTCTTCGAGTCGGCCTGTCGGGCCTTCGGATTGTGATCGGCATATTCTTTGCCGTCGATCGGCGCCACGTGCGGCGGATCTCGATCGAGATAGGGCCGCCCGATTCCAAAATCTTTCCCGTGCGCGTCGATCCACTTCCAGAGTATGTCGGTGGAGGCCGCTCGCTGCGCGCGCGTCTCGCCGCTGGTGCTGACCACGTCGGCCGCAAGCCCATGGCCATAGCCGCCGCGGAAGCTGCCGCCGTGATAGGAGCGGTCATTGGCAGCCTTGAGACCGCTCGCAATTGACTGGCGGTAGTCATCGCGGAATGCACTGGTGATGCCGGGCGACAGGCCTGCCTGCTCCGCCGCGAGAAGCATATGGAAGAGCCGCAGCTTGAAGCTCGGATCCACGCCGCCGATCACGTAGTCCATCATGGACATGCCAGCTCTGTCGGCGGCTTTCACGTCCTTCCACGCGAAGTCCTCGTCGATAACCGTCGTAAAGGTCCTGGTGACAGTGACTGTCTTTCCCTTCCTCTTGACCGTCACCTTCCGTTGTTCCTGCTCCTTGATCGTGTCCTCCTTGCGCGTCCGTTGATAGAGCGCCCAGAGGTATCGGTCGACGCAGGCCTCCGCGACAAAGCATTCATCGAGAATTTCGACGGAGTCGGCGGCCGACTTGCCCGCAGCGGATGGCGCTATAGCGGACTCGGTAGCGCCGGGTTCCGCAACCGGCATGTTCGCTATCGCCGCCTGCACGGGCGGTGTTTCCGATGGCAGTGTCTCGGACGAATCGGTCAGTGCTGCCGTGACGATTGTTTGCGGCTCATGCGATGCCGGTGCTTCCGGTTCGTGCGACGCCAGCGACTCCGGCTCGTGCGGCGTCAGCGCGGTATCCGCGGCTATGCCCGTCGGCAGATCTCCGGTCGCCACCACGTCGGCGCGGCCGATGTCGGCGCTGCGTATCGTGGCGGGCTGCGATGTGGCGGCGGATCCGACGTCCGCGGTGAGAGATGGTACGACGCGGCTCAGAGCCGGAGCGGCGCCGCTATTTTGGGTTTCGGCCGAACCGAAAGCGAGCAGCCAGACGGCGACACAAGCCGGGATGACGGCAATTTGCCAAGGTGCCGCCAACGTCGCCAATCGTTGCGGGTTCATGTTTCCAGCCTCCAGCGGCTCACCCAAGCCAGGTTGCACAGCCAAGCACGCGACGCGGAACGCCGCTGATTTTCGGACCACGATGCGGACGGGCAATGGCAGACGGTGCGGACGATCAATCTTTTCCGTGAAGTGTTGCTTGAATGCAACGTGCGGTGAAGCACAATTTAGGCGAAATTTGGTCGCGCGCCGGCCTCACACGACCACGGCGCTGCGAACGCGGCCCGCATCGCCGAACACGCGCAGATAACGCTCCATTTCGGCCGGGTCGCCGGTGGCCTTTTCCGGATTGTCCGAAAGCTTGACCGCGGGCCGTCCGTCCACCGACGTCACCTTGCAGACCAGCGAGATCGGATCGAGATTGGCCGAGCCGTCCGGCGAGCAGCCGACGAAATCATTGGTCAGGTTGGTGCCCCAGCCGAAGGAGAGCCGCACGCGGCCGGAGAAGCGGTGATAGGTCTCCTCGATCGAGCCGACATCCATCGCGTCGGAGAACACCAGAAGCTTTTCCTTGGGGTTGCGGCCCTTCTGCTTCCACCAGCGGATGATTTCTTCGCCGGCTTCGATCGGCGGGGCGCTGTCGGGACGAAAGCCGGTCCAGTCGGCCACCCAGTCCGGCGCATCGCGCAGAAAGGCTCTGGTGCCAAAAGCGTCGGGCAGCGCGATCAAGAGATTGCCGCCGTAGGTATGGGCCCATTGATCGAGGATGCGATAGGGCGCCCAGCGCAATTCCTCGTCGTCATTGGCGAGTGCCGCGGCCACCATCGGCAGCTCATGCGCGTTGGTGCCGATCGCCTCGAGATCATTGTCCATCGCAAGCAGCACGTTCGAGGTGCCGGTGAACGATGGGCCCAGCCCTTCCTTCACCGCCTCGACGCACCAGCGCTGCCACAGGAAGCCATGCCGACGCCGCGTGCCGAAGTCCGAAAGCCTCAGGCCCGGCAGCTTGCCGAGCCGCTCGACCTTGCTCCAGAGCTTCGCCTTGGCGCGCGCATAGAGCACATCGAGCGCAAAGCGGCCTTGTCCCTTCATCGCCGCGCGCGAGCGCAGCTCGTTGAGGATCGCGAGCGCCGGAATCTCCCACATCGTGGTATGGGTCCATGGCCCGTGGAAATGCAGCTCGTATTGGCCGTCGACCTTGCGCAGCTCGTATTCGGGTAGCCGGAAGTTGGCGAGCCAGTTGATGAAGTCCGGCGAGAACATGTGGGTCTTGCCGTAGAAGGTATTGCCGGCGAGCCAGATCAATTCCTTCTTGGCGAAACGGATGGTGCGCGCATGGTCGAGCTGCGCCCGCAATTCGCCTTCGTCGATGATCTCCGCAAGCCGCACATGGCGCGAGCGGTTGATCACCGAAAAGGTCACGTGCTGATCCGGGTAGAATTCCCGTATCATCTGCACCATCAACAGCTTGTAGAAATCGGTATCGAGCAGGCTGCGGACGATCGGATCCAGCCGCCAGCTGTGGTTGTAGGTCCTGCTCGCAATATCCGTGACTGTCATAGTGGAACTCTAGCCTGCCAAAAGCGCCCCAACCAGTGGCTTTCGGGGACGCCAAGAGGGCGCCGGACGCAAGGGGGTATGCGTTTTTGGCCTTGCCATCCGGCCCCTCATCCTTCGCGACGCGCGCAAGCGCGCTCCCCAGGATGAGGCGATAAAGCTAGCGCGCGTCCTCCAAAATCATGCTCGCCCCCTTTTCCGCGATCATGGCCGTGGGCGTATTGGTATTACCCGAGGTGATGGTCGGCATGATCGAGGCGTCGACCACGCGAAGGCTGCTCAGCCCACGGAAGCGCAGCCGCTCGTCGACCACGGCGGCGGGATCGGTCGCAGTGCCCATTTTTGCGGTGCCCACGGGATGGAAGATCGTGGTGCCGATGTCGCCGGCGGCTTTCGCGAGCGAGGCGTCATCGTCGCCGACCGACGGGCCCGGCAGGAATTCGACCGGGTGGTATTGCTCCAGCGCCTTCTGCTTCATCAGCCGCCGCGTGGTGCGGATGGCGTCGGCCGCAACCTCGCGATCCTCGTTGGTCGAGAGATAGTTCGGCGCAATCATCGGCTTCTCGTCCGGCGCCGCCGAGCGCAGCCGCACGGTGCCGCGCGAGGTCGGCTGCAGATTGCAGGCGCTGACGGTGACGGCGGGGAAGCGGTGCAGGGGATCGCCGAACTTGTCGAGCGACAGCGGCTGGACATGGAATTGGATGTTGGCGCGCTCGCGATGCGGATCGGAGCGCGTGAAGATGCCGAGCTGTGACGGCGCCATGGTGAGCGGCCCGCGGCGGCGGAAGGCATAATCGAGGCCCATCAGCGCGCGCCGCGGCAGCGAGTAATAGGTCTCGTTCAGCGTGCGCACGCCGGACACTTTGTAAATCGCGCGCTGCTGCAGATGGTCCTGCAGGTTTCGCCCAACGCCCTGGCGATCGAGCACGACATCGATGCCGAGCGCGGAGAGCCATTCGGAAGGCCCGATGCCGGAGCGGTGCAGCACCTGCACCGAACCGATCGCACCCGCACACAAGATCACTTCGCCCTTGGCGCGGGCCTCGATGGTCTCGCCATTCTGCATGAAGCGCACGCCGGTGGCGCGGCCGTTCTCGACGATCAGCCGATCGACCAGCACATGGGTTTCGAGCCGCAGATTGGGCCGGTCCAAGGCCGGCTTGAGGAAGCCGCGCGCGGACGACCAGCGCCGGCCGCGCTTCTGGTTGACGTGGAAGTAGCTCACGCCCTCATTGTCGCCGGTGTTGAAGTCGGGGATCTTCCTGATCCCCATCTCCTGCGCGGCCTCGCCGACGGCATCCAGAATGGTCCAGGACAGCCGCGGCGCCTCGATGCGCCAGCCGCCGCCGGTGCCATGATGTTCGCTGTCGCCGAGGAAATGGTCTTCCAGCCGCCGGAACACCGGCAGCACGTCGTCATAGCCCCAGCCGGCGAGCCCAAGCTGGCGCCAATGGTCGTAATCCGCGGCCTGACCGCGCATCGAGATCATGGCGTTGATGGCGGAAGAGCCGCCGATCACCTTGCCTCTGGGATAGGCAAGCGCGCGGCCGTTGAGGCCGGGCTCGGCCTCGGTCTTGAACATCCAGTCGGAGCGGGGATTGCCGATCGCGAAGAGATAGCCGACGGGGATATGGAACCAGATCCAGTTGTCGTTGCCGCCGGCCTCCAGGATCAGCACGCGCTTGGCGGGATCGGCCGACAGGCGGTTCGCGACGATGCAACCGGCGGTGCCGGCGCCCACGACGATGTAGTCGAAATCACCTTCAAGCTTGCGCGGCATCTTGCGGCTTTCCACCCTGTCGACGGTCGTTGTGCCCAGCGTTGTGCTGACTGGTGCCGGGGCATCGATCGAAAATCGTGACTGGCTTTTTGACCAATGATGAACGTCCGGGTCAAGCTTGGGTTGGCGCGGAGCGTGGACCGCGCAGGAGCATGAGTTCACATTCCCGCGGCACGACATGCCCGAGTGATGATGCGTCGTTTGTGTCCCTCATAAGTGAGAGGGCGCAGGGAATGCCGGATGCAGGCCGCACCCATGGCCCGCCTGCAACAAAAAAAGCAGGCGGCAGTCACCACAGGCAAGGCCGGAACAACCGGCATTCCCTGCGCGATGGTGTTAACGGCTGCTCCGCGCTCTCCTCGGGGCTCCGGGCTTGTTGGCCCCCGTCACTTGCGAGATAGCCTCGCAGGCTTGTCCCCAGCGTCGGGAGGACAGGACCACACGGCTTGGCCGTCCGAGCGGATGCCTTCGTCGGCGCGCAGGCGCGCTGAAACATCTTCTCGTCCACCGCATCCCGCTTCCAACGTCCGTGACGATCGCGATACGCCCCTCATCCGGAGGCGGGATGAGGGGAGACAATCATATTTTTCGGAAAAACAGAAGTGAAATATTTTTCGCGAAGGGGCTTGACGCGCTTCGGATTAGGCGAAGTGATTTGCTCGACAGGCTGCAGCTGCCGTGAATATTCGCCCAGCCTCGTGAGGCAGCCGGTCACTCCGGCGTCATTCCGGGGCGGCCCGCAAGGGCCGAGCCCGGAATCCATAACCACAGGAGAGGGTGGTTTGAAACGACTAATCCGCCTACGGACGACTGATGTCCTGCATGATTAAGTGCACTGTCACCGTAATTCCTCTGCCAGGGCCAGATACCGACCAAGAGCGACCTGCCGGTCGAGAAGATCGAACAGACGCTGCACCTCAATTCCGACCAGGATCACGGCTTGAGGGAGCTTGATGAGGCGACGATGGAGTCCGCCAAGATGCTGCAGGCGCGATGCCAGCCCGACCAGACTCGCCGCGATGGAAGATCGCCTCCAGGCCGTCTCAAAAAGGCGCTGGCGACGACGTAGGCGGCGCTCGACAAGTTCTACGGCTCGCTGAACGACGAGCAGAAGGCGCAGTTCGACCGCATCAACGTGCAGGCGTCTTAGATTGCTACTGTGCGGCGAAGGGCACTGACGCCGTCGCGCGATAGGTCCAGAGCGAAAAGCCGCTGCCGATGCCGCTGCGTTCGCCGCCGACCGAGACCTGGGCGCCGCCGGCAAATCTTGCAGTCAGCCCGCCGGTTGCGCGCGCCGACCAGCCATCCAGCACCACGGCAATCGGGATCGAGGAAGAGACGATCGCCGTGGCGTCGGCAGTATCGGCGTTGAAGTAATAGTCGCCGTAGACGCCGACATAGGGCGCAAGCTGCACGGTCGGCGACCAGGCGACCGGATAGGTGAGCTTGACGCCGCCGCTGGCGCGGCCGGTCGAGAAATCGCGCGCCGCATCGCTGGTGCCGAGCGTGTCGGTATACGCATCCTCGTGCTCCCAAATCGCATAGAGGCGCGCGGATGGCTCGATCTGCCAGCCATAGCTCTCATAGGTGCCGGTGATGCCGCCGGAGGCGAGCAGACGATGGCCGGCGAAATTCGCGGCCGCGGTGCCGGCGCTGCCGTCATAGCCGATGCCGGAATAGGTGACCGCCGCATCGAAGCGCAGATGGCTCGTGAGCATCCAGCCGAGATATGAGCCCACAGTCCAGCCGTCGCCCTTCAGCCGGCCCTCGAGCGCGTCGGAGCGATAGTCGAATGTTTCGTAGCCGCCGAGCACGCCGACCAGGAAATTCGGCCGCAATCTTCGGGTGAGGCCGGCAAGCACGTTGATCTGATCGCCGTAAAGCACCGACACGCTCGAAGGGGTGGTCAATGTGCCGGGATTCCAGTGGTTGAGAATGGCGCCATGCACTTCGGCCCAGCCGAGCCAGTCGGGTGGCTCTACGATGCGTGCCGGCGGTGCTTTGGTCGGCGCGGCATAGGCCAGCGCGCCGAAGGCGTCATCGACCCGCGATGACGCGCCGCCACCGCGCGGCACAGCCTGTGGCGCAGCGCTTGCCGGATTGGTGGGGCTGTTGATGCCGGCGAAGGGATTCGCGGAGGCGACCGGCGCATCCGCCGGCTTTGCGTCGGGATCGGCGGCGAAATTGAAGCGCACGCCGCTACCGCTCGGGCTGATGAAGTTTCCGCCCCCCTCGCCAAAACCTTCAGAGACCGCGCTGTTGATCGCGCCAGTGATCGCCTGGCCGGACACCTGGGCCTCCACCGGTGCAACCATGACCTGCATGGCGCGCAGTTTCAGGCTATCCGCCGGTACGCTGACGATCTGGATCAGCGCCGACGAGGTGCTGGCGACGAAGCTCGGGGCGCCGCCGTAGCTTGCCGTGATGCTGTGCGAGCCTTGCGTGAGTGACGAGGTCGTGAACGCGGCCGCGCCGGCGGACAGCGCGGCGGTGCCGATGACAGCGGTGCCGTCCTTGAACGTCACCGTTCCCGTCGGCGTCCCTGCGCTGCTCGTGACCTTTGCGGTGAACGTCACGGCCTGGCCAGCCTGGCTCGGATTCGCCGAGGACGTCAGCGTGGTGGCCGTCTGCGCGGTGGTGCCGACCAAGAGCGATGCCGTCGCCGAATTACCGGTGCCGCCTTCATTGGAGACGACGGCCGAGGTGGTGTTCGTCTTCGTCCCGCTGCTCGTGCCCATGACGTTGAGCGAGAACGTGCAGGAGCCGTTGGCGGCGATTGTTCCGCCGGTCAGGCTGATGCTGCTGCTGCCCGCGGCGGCCGTGACCGTGCCGGCGCCGCAGCTCCCCGTGAGACCGTTGGGAGTGGCCACGACAAGGCCTGACGGCAGGGTGTCGGTGAAGCGAACGCCGGTCAGCGCGAGAGCGTTGGAGTTGGTGATCGTGAAGGTCAGCGACGTCGTGCCGTTGAGGGGGATCGACGCGTTGCCAAACGACTGCGAGATCGTGGAAGCCGCGGGCGGCGGCGAGGTGCTGACGCTCGCCGAATTGTTTCCGGGGGTCGGATCGGTCTGGTCGCTGTGCGAGATCGTTGCCGTGTTGGTTGTGGTCTGGTTGCTCACCCGGGCCTGGATCAAAAGCGTCTCCGGGCTGCTCGTCGCGACATTTCCGACGGTCCAGACGCCTGTCCCGGGGTTATAGGTCCCCAGGCTCAGGGTCGCGCTGACGAAGCTCAGTCCTGCGGGCAGGATATCCTGCACGGTGACGTTGGTGGCGTTGCTGCTAGGCCCATTGTTGGTCAGGGTGATGGTGTAGGAAATAACATCGTTGATGTTCGGAGTCGGATTGGAGACGGTCTTGGTGATCGAGAGATCGGCCTGCTGCGGCGTGACGGTGGCGCTCGAGCTGTTATTGCCCGAGTTCGGATCGGTTTGATCGCTATGCACGATCGTGGCCGTATTGGTCGATGAATTCGGGCTCACCACGGTGGCCGTGATCACTAGCGTCTGCGGGACGCCTATGGCAACGGTGCCGGCCGACCAAAGGCCCGTGGCGGAGTCGTAGCTTCCCTGGCTCGGTATAGCGCTAGCGAAGGTTAGCCCGCCGGGGAGCAGATCGGACACGCTGACGTTCGTGGCAGTGTCTGGCCCGTTGTTCGTCAGCGTAATCGTATAGGTGATGAAGTCTCCGACGTTCGGGGTCGGATTGCTGACTATCTGACTGAGCGTAAGGTCGGACTGCTGGGCATGTGCGGCGTTTGAACCCAAGGAACTGAGCAGCCCCACGACCAGCAAAACCGTGGCGATGCGTATCATGCTCACGGCGAGCCTCGACATAACCGTTATCCCCAGCACAATCCTTCCGCTGGCCGCGAATCGCCGCGCGCCGCTCGGTGCAAGACCCCCGTTGTTATTTTGTCGCGCTGGCGCGGGCTCGCGCAATTCGATTTGACGGCGGAAGCACAGCGAAATCTGCCTTTATCGGCACCTGTTGCCGGTGAAACACAGCTCCGGCCCGACCTTTAGGGGAAATTCGGCAGCGCGGCTCGGCGGTCAGCCCGCTTAAACGTGCACGGCTGATCGCACCATGCCGGCGCTGCCGAACACGCGCAGGTAGCGCTTGATCTCGGAGGGAATTCCGGTCGCCTTCTCCGGATTGTCGGAGAGCTTCACGGCCGGGCGTCCATCCAGATGCCACGTTCGTTGCGCGCGACGCGAACAGCGCTGCGTCGCTCTTTTTTGGCAGCGTCTTCGCGAAGCGGCTCTTGATCAGCCGCCAGCGCGTCGAGAAGTCGCTGTCGTCCGGCGGCAGCCTCAAGACCGCATGCAGGTGGTTGGGCAGCACGACGAATGCGCCGATCTCGAAGGGGAGGGTATGCCGCGTGGCGGCAACCGCCTCGCGCAAGTCAGCGATATGATTAGCGGAGCGTAATCCGCCATCCCGCCGCGAACCAACGCGGCGATAGATTTAGCGTGAAGCGCAACGCAGCAGATGTGAGAGTTGTTGTGTCGTAGCTCAACGGCGGATTACGCTACGCTGGCCGCCCGCACAGCACTTCGCGGGAGGGTTGGGCGGAGCAGCTTTTGCATGCTAGACAGGACGAAGCCATCAACCCAAGAGGCCGAGAATTCCCATGCCTATCGTGAATCGTGTCGCCGATCTGCAACCCGACATCCAGGCCTGGCGCCGGGACATCCATGAGCATCCGGAACTGCTTTACGATGTTCACCGCACTGCAGCATTCGTTGCCGACCGGTTGCGGGAATTCGGCTGCGACGAGGTCGCGACCGGCCTCGGCAAGACCGGCGTGGTCGGCGTCATCAAGGGCAAGAAGCCGGGCGGTAACGGCGATATCAAGGTGATCGGCTTGCGCGCCGACATGGACGCGCTGCCGATCGAGGAGGCGACCGACCTGCCTTACGCCTCGAAGACAAAAGGCCTGATGCACGCCTGCGGCCATGACGGCCACACCGCGATGCTGCTGGGTGCTGCGCGCTATCTCGCCGAAACGCGTAACTTTGCCGGCAATGCCGTCGTGATCTTCCAGCCCGCGGAAGAGGGCGGTGCGGGCGCGGCGGCGATGATCAAGGACGGGCTGATGGACCGCTTCGGCATCGAACAGGTCTACGGCATGCATAACGGCCCGGGCATCCCGGTCGGCTCGTTCGCGATCCGCCCCGGTCCGATCATGGCCTCGACGGCCTCCATCGATGTCAAGATCGAGGGCCACGGCGGACATGCGGCGCGGCCGCATAAGTGCATCGACTCCGTGATGGTCGGCACGCAGGTGATCACGGCCCTGCAACAGATCGTCTCGCGCAATGTCGATCCGCTGGACTCGGCCGTGATCTCGATCTGCGAATTCCATGCTGGCGACGCCCGCAACGTGATCCCGCAGACCGCGCTGCTGCGCGGCACCGTGCGGACGCTGACCAAGGAGGTGAGCGCGCTGATCGAGAAGCGCGTGCGCGAGGTATGCGCGGGCGTGGCGCAGATCACCGGTGCCAAGATCGATCTCACTTACGAGCATGGCTATCCCGTCACCGTCAATCATGCGGCCCAGACCGACTTCGCGACACGGGTTGCGAAGGAAGTCGCGGGCGAGACCAATGTGCATGACACGCCGCCGATGATGGGCGCGGAAGACTTCGCCTACATGCTGGAGGCGCGGCCCGGCGCATTCATCTTCTGCGGCAACGGCGACAGCGCCGGCCTGCACCACCCCGCCTATAATTTCAACGACGAGGCGATCGTCTACGGCACCTCCTACTGGATCAAGCTGGTGGAGAATACGCTCGCGGCGTGAGAGAGGTCCAAAGTGTGAGCGCAGAAATTCGCTCGGCAGTCGACTTCTACGAGCGTCATCCGATTTCGTGCGAGATCATTCTGGCCCGGCTGAAAGCGAGCCGGGGTCACCTTGATGGGCTGACCCCGGAAGAGCTGTTTCCGCACGATCAGGATCACTATGGCGGACTGGCCGCCAATGACGTGCTCGCGGAGCGGGCCGGCATCGGCAAGGACACGCGGGTCGCCGATTTTTGTGCCGGTCTCGGCGGCCCGTCGCGCTACCTCGCGCACCGCTACGGGGCTGACGTCACGGGCATCGAGCTGACACCGGCCAGGGTGAAAGGTGCGGAAGAGCTGACCCGGCGCGTCGGCCTTCAGCACAGGGTGCGTGTCATTGAAGGCAATGCGATGCAGGTTCCGCTGGAGGCGAACAGCATCGATGTCGTCGTCAGCCAGGAAGCGCTGCTTCACGTGCCGGACAAGAAACGCGTGCTGGCGGAAGCCTACCGCATCCTGAAGCCGGGCGGCCGCATCGTCTTTACCGATTGGGTGGCGCACCGTCGCCTGTCCGACGCCGATCGGAAGTTGATGTGGCAGGGCATGGCCGTCGCCGATTTATACGATCTGCCGACCTACGCCGAGCTCGTGGGCAGAGCCGGCTTTGTGGTGAGTGCGGTTGACGATTTGACCGCTGAATGGAGCGAGATTCTCACCCATCGGCTTGCGATGTACCGGAAGCTCCGGAAGGAGACGCAAGCGGCCGGCGCACCTGCCGGTCATGACGCCTTTTATGAAAGCTATGTCCGCTTTGTCGATCTGGTGAACGAGGCCATCCTTGGCGGGGGCCGCTTTGCAGGTCAAAAACCGGCTTGAACCGGTGCGCGCCGGCCACCGCCAGCTCGCGTTGCCGCCACCTACGTGGGCGGCATCGCGTCCCGCAAATTGACGCGCTCGCCGCCCGGCTTGCTGACGTAAAGCTGCTGTTCAAGCACCGACTGCATGTTCTCGAACATGGCGTAGAGGTCGTCGCAATAGACCGAGGGGTTGTCGTAGCCGTTTTCTTTGGAGAAGCGGTGCGGGAGATAGCCGCCGCCGCAGGCGCCCATGAACTTGCAGTTCCGGCACTTCTCGCAAAGATTGATTGAAGCGTCGCGGGCGGCCTGCCAGCGCGGCTCCTGCCTGATCTCGTCGATGGCGTGATCGAAGATATTGTAGCTCGTTTGGGTCACGCCATTGCCGGCAATCCGCAGCACGTCGTGCGGTTCTACCGAGCCGTCGGTCATGATCGTGCAGAGCTCGACAGGCTGATAGCCCACGCCCTCGGTCGGCGAACTGTTGGCGAGCAGGGCGGTGATCATGTCGGTGATGATGCGGACATTGGCGGTCGGCTTGCTGCGGTTCGCCTCCAGCCAAAGGTCGAACAGGCCGTTGTAGAACAGGGCGATGGATGCGGGTTTCTCATCGACCGTCGCATCCGGAATCATGATGTCGTAATGGGTGATGCCGCACGATGCAAAGAACTCGACATATTGCTGCGGCGGATAGGCGGGATTGCAGACCGACAGGACGCTGACGCGGATGTCCCGTGACACCAGCATGCGCGCGGCGCGTTCGACCGCGCCATGGGTGCCTGTGCCCTGGAACGTGCGGCGGTGAATGTCGTGGATGTGCGCGGGGCCGTCCAGGCTGAGCGCAACCGACATATCGTGCGCCTCGAAACAATCCAGCCATGCTTTGTCGACCAACACGCCATTGGTGGTGACCGCAATGGGGATGTCGCAGCCCGTTCGCGACGTGATCGCTTTGCAGCTTTCGGCGAAGCGATGAAAATTCTCGACTCCCCACAGCAGCGGTTCGCCGCCATGCAGGACGATGGGAAAATCGACGAGGGCGTGTCTGACGGCGTGCTCTTCAATGCGTCGCAGCAATTGCTGCGACACCTCGTCGCTCATCAGCTTGGGCTTGTCATAGACCGATGCGTCACGGAACCAGTAGCAATAGGAGCAGTCGATGTTGCACCGTGTGGCCACTTTGACCAACAGTTGCGAGATCGGCTGGCTGCCAAAGGCTATTGGTTCCGGCTCGTCAGCAGGCATTCTGACACCAAGACGCGCTAAGGGGATGATGAGGAAGCGCTAGTACCCGCGGCCGAAGCCCCTGCGGAAGCCGCCGCCTGGTCCGACATATCCGCCCCGGCGGAAGCCGCCCGCATAGGGCGCGCGAATAAACCCACCTCGCCTGAAGTAGGCCTGGGTCACAACGGGCTTCTCGGGGACAACAGCCTGGTCCTGACTCTGCGCTTGGATATCGCCGAGCAACGCGTCGATGCCCTGGTGATCGCTCTGGACAGTCGCTCCCTGGCCGTGAAGCTGCAGGAGGCTCGCCATCACCTTCAGTGTCAGAAGCGCCATTGTTGTCTTTCCTTATCTCTGCGGAGGGAATCTTACCCGAAGCACCGAGAGACTACACCTTTCCGGCCGGTCAGGCAACGCAGCGCATTTTCCGTTTTCTTGAAACATTTTTTCGCGATGCGGCGCGAGAGCGAGTGTGACGCGCTGTGCGGGCGAAATTTTTCGGCGTGACAGCGCTCTATTTCAACGGCGAGAAGGGTGGTCGTCGGATCGGCACGCAACGAAAAAGGCCCGCGCTAGCGGCGCGGGCCTTGCCTCGAAGCGATCTTCGCTACTCAGAACACGTTCACGAAGATGAAGTACAGGAAGCCCGACAGCATCATCGCGATCGGGAGCGTCAGCACCCAGGCCATCGCAATGTTGCGGATGGTCGACCACTGCAGGCCCGAGCCGTTGGCGGCCATGGCGCCGGCGATGCCCGAGGAGAGCACGTGGGTGGTCGAAACCGGCAGGCCGTAACCATCGGCCGCCGCGATCGTCGCCGCCGCCGTGATTTCAGCGCACGCGCCTTGCGCATAGGTCAGGTGGGTCTTGCCGATCTTTTCGCCGACGGTGACGACAATGCGCTTCCAGCCGACCATGGTGCCGAGGCCGAGCGCGATCGCCACCGCGATCTTGACCCAGATCGGGATGAACTTGGTCGCGCTGTCGAGCGAGCTCTTGTAGGCGTTCAGCGCGGAAACGTCCGCGGCCGAGAGCTCGGCTTCCTTGTCCTTCATCAGGAAACGAAGGGCTTCGGAAACGAGATACATGTCGTTACGAGTGTTGCCGACGGCATTGGCCGGAACCTTGGCGAGCGAACCATATTCGTTCACCTGCCTGGAGATGTCGCGGACCAGCACTGCCAGCGAGGGAAAGGTGCCCTCGTTGATCTCGTGCGTGGCGACATAGTTGGTCACGGCCGGACGCGGGTTACCCAGCACGTTGTAGCCGGCGGCCTTGGCGTCGATGATCTTGCTCGCGGCTTCCGAGTTCCTGGTGAAGGCCTCGATCTGGCTGGTCGGCATCGCGCGGTTCAGCGCGTAGGCGGTCGGGACCGTACCGATCAGGATCAGCATGATCAGGCCCATGCCCTTCTGGCCGTCGTTGGAGCCATGGAAGAAGCTGACCAGCGTGCAGGTGAGGATCAGGATGCCCCGGATCCACCACGGCGGCGCTTCGTTGTTCTTCGGCTCGCCGAACAAAGCAGGCGTCACGCGCAGCAGAACCGTCTTGAGGATGACCAGCAGCACCGCGGCGAGGACGAAGCCGAACAGCGGCGACAGCAGCAGCGCCTTACCG
>Ga0153954_1001016_pt1 | contig 17247 bp, 22 predicted proteins | sample TSFL038MetaG_FD_102277 | JGI IMG/M metagenome (GOLD analysis project Ga0153954, IMG submission 102277) | Attine ant fungus gardens microbial communities from Florida, USA - TSFL038 MetaG | ecosystem: Host-associated > Fungi > Mycelium > Unclassified | place: USA: Florida, Wekiwa Springs State... | reverse complement strand
TCTCACTCTGGACGCTGATCCCGCTGGGCTGGGTCTACATCGCCTCGAAGCTGGCCCACAGCCAGTTCCCGAGCATCGGCCCCTACATGATCGTCGTCGTCGGGATCATCGTCACGGTCCTCGCGGACGCCTGGGTGATCGGCCGCCTGAACGACCTCTACGTCCGCGTCACCGGCAGCAACCGCCTGGTCCAGAGCCGTCCCGGCTGGCTGAAAAGCATGCGCGACGCGACCCCGGTCCAAAGCTCGGTCACCGTGGTCGAGGCGGTGATGATGGCCTCGGTCATGCTCGCCGCCGTGGCCCTGGTGACCTGGTTCTTCCTCCTCGCGGGAAGCCCGCTGCCGAACAACTGACGCGCGCTTTCAAACAATTCAGGACCACTTTCAAACATCTTTGTGACGTCTCTTGAAGTGGTCCGGCGGGGGTGCTTCTATCGGCTCATGTCATGCGGAGCCAACGAGGTGCGAGCGGAGATGCGGTCAGGATTCAGAACTGTACGCGGGGAGATGCGGGAGGAATTTCGGAACGTTCGGGAAGAGATCCGGATCACGCGAAACGAAGCGCGCGAGGACTTCCGGCTCCTGCTCGGGATCATCCTCGCGATGTTCATGACGATGATCCTCGGCTTCGCCGGAATGATCTTCGCCATGCTCAGCCACATGGGATGAGCGGGTCTGACGCGTCAGACGATGAAGCGACCGTCTTCCTGCATGACCACGCCGTCGACTTCCAGCTTGCCGCCGAGGCGGAGGTCGCAGACGAGGTCGGTGTGGACGGCGGACTCGTTGGTGCCGCCGGACTCCGGGTAGGCCTGGCCGAAGGCCATGTGGATGGTGCCGCCGATCTTCTCGTCGAGGAGGACCTCGCGGGTGCCCCGGTCGATGCCGTAGTTGGTGCCGATGCCGAGCTCGCCAAGGGTGCGGGCGCCCTCGTCGGTGTCGAGCTGGGCGATCAGGAACTCCTCACCCCGCTCGGCGGAGGCGTCGACGATCTTGCCCGCTGCGAATTTGAGGTGCACGCCGGAGACCTCACGGCCGCCGATCACGGCAGGCAGGTGGAAGCTGACCTCGCCTTCGGTCGCGTCCTCGATCGGGCCGGTGAAGAACTCGCCGTCGGGCATGTTGTGGTCGCCGACGCAGGGGATGAACCTGCGCCCCGCGATGCCGAGCTTGATGTCGGTGCCGGGGGCGGTGATCCGCACCTCCTCGTGGCCCTCGATCCACTCGGCCAGCCGCTCGGTCTCCTCGGAGGCCCGCCGCCAGGCGGTCAGCGGATCGCCGTCGTCGGCCAGGCAGGCCCCGTAGTAGAAGTCTTCGTAGTCGGCGAGGCTCATCTCCGCCTCCGACGCGTAGGCGCTGGTCGGGAAGATCGTGTAGACCCAGCGGAAGTCGCCTGCGGCGCTCCGTTTCATCGCCCGCTGCATCAAGTCGCCGGTCACCGACTGGCGCAGCGACTGGCGCTCCGGCGGCACCCCGGAGAGCTCGCGCGTGTTGGTGCTGGCGCCGATCGCGATCCGCACGTCGGCGTTGTCGACCATCCACTCGGCGAACGGGGAGATCCATTCCAGCTGCTTGTCGGAGGCGTGCTTGAAGTAGGCGGCGATCTGACCGTCGAGGGCAACGTTCAGCACCGGGTTGCCGCCCGCCTTCAGCACCTCCTCGTAGACCGCGAGCAGGAGCGGCGCGGCGGCGCTCTCGCCGTCGATCGAGACGACCTCGCCCTCCTTCACCTCGGTCGAGTAGCCGACCAGGATCTTCGCCAGGTTCTGGATCTTCGGATCGCCACTCATCCTCTTGCCGCCCCTTTCTCTCGCCCTTGCTCGCGGGCCTTGGTGATCATCGCCATGAATATCGCGTGGAAGCGCGGGTCGTCGGTCAGCTCCGGATGGAAGGAGCACGCGAGGACGCTCCCTTCGCGGATCGCCACCGGGTGACCCTCCCAGGCGGCGAGCACGTCCACCCCCTCCCCGGTCCGCTCGACCCAAGGCGCGCGGATGAAGACGGCGCGCAACGGCTCGTCCCCGATCCCGGTCACCTCCAGGTCGGCCTCGAAGCTCTGCAGCTGGCGGCCGAAGGCGTTGCGGCGCGCGGTCGCGTCGATGAAGCCGAGGTGCTCGGCATCGCAGACGATCAGCCCGGCACAGGTGCCGAGGATCGGGCGCCCCGCGGCGTGGAACACCCGCAGCTCCTCCTCGAGCCCCGCCGACTCGATCAGCTTCGTCATCGTCGTCGACTCACCACCCGGGATGACCAGGCCGTCGAGCCCCTCCAGCTGCTCCGCCGTGCGCACCTCGGCCGGCTCCGCGCCGAGCCCGCGCAGCGTCCTCGCGTGCGCCTCGAAGTCGCCCTGGAGGGCTAGTACGCCGACCTTCAGTCTCAGCTCCCGCGGTGCTGGAGCAACGCGCCCTGCTCGGCAAGCGGACCGATCTCCAGGCCGCTCATCGCCTCGCCGAGGCCGATCGAGGCGGCGGCGACCCGCTCCGGGTCCTCGTAGTGCGTGGTCGCCTCGACGATCGCCCGGGCGCGGCGCGCCGGGTCCGAGGATTTGAAGATCCCCGAGCCGACGAAGTTGCCCTCGGCGCCGAGCTGCATCATCAACGCCGCGTCGGCGGGGGTCGCGATGCCGCCGGCACAGAAGAGCGGCACCGGCAGGCGCCCGGCGGCGGCGACCTCGCGGACGACCTCCAGCGGCGCCGGCAGTTCTTTGGCCGCGGCAGCCAGCTCCTCCGGGCGCAGCTGGCCCAGCCGGCGGATGCCGGCGGTGATCTCGCGCATATGGCGGACCGCCTCGACCACGTTGCCGGTCCCGGCCTCGCCCTTGGAGCGGATCATCGCGGCGCCCTCCGCGAGCCGCCGCAACGCCTCGCCGAGATTGGTCGCGCCGCAGACGAACGGCACCTCGAAGGCGAACTTGTCGATGTGGTTGACCTCGTCGGCCGGGGTCAGCACCTCGGACTCGTCGATGTAGTCGACTTCGAGCGCCTGAAGGACCTGCGCCTCGGCGAAGTGGCCGATCCGCGCCTTCGCCATCACCGGGATCGTCACCGCCTCCTGGATGCCCTTGATCATCGCCGGGTCAGACATCCGCGCCACCCCGCCGTCGCGGCGGATGTCGGCAGGGACGCGCTCCAATGCCATCACGGCGACGGCACCCGCCTCCTCGGCGATCCTCGCCTCCTCGGGGGTGACCACGTCCATGATCACCCCGCCTTTCAGCATCTCGGCGAGGCCAGTCTTCAGTCGGAAAGTCGCGCGGTCGGGCATGCGGACCATCTTAAAGAGAGAAGACGGGCGGCCGGCGGGAGACCCGGCCGCGGCGGCCGGGGACGGGCCTCTACTTGAGTTTGTACGCCTTGATGCGGTCGCGGTGGAGGTCTTCGTCCCGCGCGTACAACCCGTGGGCGAGCGCCTGCACCAACGCCATCAGCGCCGTGTTGGAACGGGTGAAGGAAGGGCTGTTGGACGAGAAGTAGAGCGTCATCTCGGCGTGCTCGCCGACCTCCGACATGGTCGCGTCGGAGATCGCCAGGGTGCGCGCGCCGCGGTGCAGGGCGAGCTTCATCGCCCGCAACAGCAACGGGTGCGCCCTACCCGCCGAAAGGGTGATGACGAGCGTGTTCTCGTCGATCCGGCCGAGCCGCTGAAGGCTCTCGCCGCCGGTCGAGGCGACGATCTCGGCGCGGATGTCGAGGAGGCTGAGCGTGTGGCGCAGGTAGGAGGCGAAGAAGGCCATCTGGTCGACGCCGACGATCACGATGCGCTGCGCGGTGGCGAGCGCGGCGACCGAGTCGTTGACCTGCTCGGTGGTCAGCTTGCGCGCCGTTTCCTCCAGGTTGGAGTAGTCGGCGCTGAGCGACCCCTCGAGCTCGGAGTGGTCGAAGGAGAAGAGCGGGCCGGTGGCCGAGCCGACCGCGGCGATCGTCGTCCGGTACTCCTCGATCGCGGCCTGCTGCAGCTCCGGGTAACCCTCGAAGCCGAGCGCCTGGCTGAAGCGGACGACGGTCGAGGAGGAGGTGCTGGCGCGGCGGGCGAGCTCCTCGGCGGTGAGGAAGGCAGCCTCGTCGAGGTGGTCGACGATGTAGCGGGCCACATCTTTCTGGGAGCGGGAAAACTCTTCGAAACGCTCCTGGATGTAGTCGGAGAGACTTTTGAGTTGAGGGGATTTCGTCGCGGTCTTGGTCACGGGCGAGGATTTCGCCGGGCCTACCGCTTTCCCTTCTGGTTGGATTTCAAGTCAGTATGGGAACCGTTCTCTGATGGGCCAATTCGACGGACAGCCAAGCATGCGATGGAGCCTCCAGGGGATCACCGAAGAGGGCGACGAGGCCTGGCTGATCCGCGGCATCGCGCGCAAGCTCTACCGCTGCCCCGGCTGCCACGGCGACATCGAGGTCGGCGACGAGCACACCATCGTCCAGTTCGTCCGCCGGCTCGGCGGCACCGACCACCACCACTGGCACCGCCGTTGTGCCGAAGAAATCCTCATCCCCGAGCTCTGGGAGCTGCGCAAGGTGCCCGCGGGCGAATCGAGCCAGTCGAAGCTGGAGCGGCGCGGGCGCGTCCCGGCGGGGCGCCGACGACGGACGCGCGGTAGATGACCCGCACGCGGCGGCTGCTCGGCGTCTACGCGCGCGTCGGTCGCACCTACTGGGCCTGGGCTCCGACCCTGCTGGCGCTGGCGACGCTCGTCTTCATCCCGCTCGGCTTCATCGACGCCTTGCTCGAGCAGGTCGACACCAGCTCGCTCGACATCACCTCCGGCTTCAAGGCGGCGGCGCTGATCGGCGCACTCGCGGCGGTGACCGCGTCGAGCCTCTTCGGCGAGGTGTTCTTCAGCGGCGCGATCGCCGCCTCCCTCACCCATCCCGAGGAGGAGGCGCGGCCCGGCTTCATCCGCCTCGCCCGCCACATCTCCTACGGCAGGCTGATCCTCGTCGACATCCTCTTCGTGCTGATCCTGGTGCTCGGCTTCATCGCGCTGATCGTGCCGGGGCTGTTGGCCTTCGTCTACCTGTCGCTGGCCGGGCCGGTGGTCGAGCTGGAAAAGCGCGGGGCGTGGGACGGCTTCAAGCGCAGCTTCCAGCTCGTCCGCGGCCACTTCTGGATGGTCGCCGCGGTGCTGATCCCGATCGAGGTCGTCGGCGACGCGATCAACGGCGCCCTGGTCGGCTTCGCCCACCACCTGTTCGGCCACGGGCTGCTTGCCGCCTGGGTCGGCGAGACGGCGGGGAACATCGTCACCGCGCCGGTCGCCTCGGTGGCGATCGTGCTGCTCACGCTCGACCTGATCCGCCACCACGACGGCGTCGCGCCACGGCTGAAGCGGCGCCCGGAGGCGGTCCCGACGCCGGGGGCGGCGTGAGCACCGGGCCCCCGGTCGCCAGCCTCGTCACCGACCTCTGGAACGACCAACTGGTCGCCCACCACCGCCAGGGCGTCTTCCTGGTGTTGGTCGGGCTCGTCGGCTCGTTCGGCTTCATCCGCATGAGCACGCGGATGATCCGCGCGGAAGTGAGCTGGTGGCCGGGCAACATCGAAAGCGAGGGCGGCATCCACGTCCACCACCTCGTCTTCGGGATCATCACGATGATGGTCGCCGGGACGGTCGGCTTCGCCGCCCTCGGCCACAGCCCGCTGGCCGAGATCTGCGCCTTCTTCTTCGGCGTCGGGGCGGGGCTGACGATCGACGAGTTCGCGCTCTGGGTGTACCTCGAAGACGTCTACTGGGCGGAGGAGGGGCGCAGCTCGATCGACGCCACCGTGATCGCCGCCTCGCTGATCTGGCTGATCGTGCTCGGCGCGAACCCGTTCGAGTTCGGCGGCGGGGCGGAAGAAGTCCTGGGCGGGATCCTCTCCGCCCTGCTGCTGATCTACTTCGTCGCGGTCTGCTTCCTGAAGGGTCGGCGGATCCACGGGACGATCGGCATCCTGTTCGCGCCACTGGCGATCTACGGCGCCTGGCGGATCGGCAAGCCCGACTCGGCCTGGGCCCGCCGTCGTTACGGCGAGCGGCGGCCGAAGAAGCAGCGGAAGGCCGAACGACGCTTCCACCCCGACCGGCGCACCGAGCGCTTCAAGGAAGCCTTCCGCGACATCGTCGGCGGCAAGCCGAGCGTCGGCCTCGGGAAAGTCGCCGAACAGACCGTGGGCGCGACCCGCGAAGCGGGCGAAGAAGTGCGCGCCGCCGCCGCACGGGTCGTGCATCCTGACGACACCGATGGCCCGCGCAAGCGGCACTAGATGTTGGTGGGCGCGGCTCAACCGTGGCTCAACCCGGACGGGGTCGGGCGGACCTAGACTCATCGTGGGTATGGGGACGCGCCGCCGACTTGTCACGCTTGCGTTGCTTCTCACCGTCGTCGGTGCGCTGGCGGCGGTCGCCCGGGCCGAGGTCGTCCAGTCGGGCGACGTGCGGGTCAATTTCCACGCCGGCTTCTCGCCGCGAGCGCTGCCGCGGGAACGACCGGCGCCGATCTCGGTCGAAGTCGAGGGCCGGATCTCCACCACCGACGGCAGCCATCCGCCGGCACTGCAGGGAATGCGGATCGAACTGAACAGCGCCGGTGTGGTCGAAACCGCCGGCCTGCCGCGGTGCGCGACGACGCTCCTGCAGGCGACCAGCTCCTCGACGGCGCTCGACCGCTGCCGCCGGGCGCTGATCGGCAAAGGCACCTTCGTCGCGCAGCTGCCGGTGGCGAACCAGCTCCTGGTCAGCGGTCGCGCGCTCGTCTTCAACGGGACCGTCCATGGGCACCCCGGGATGCTGATTCACATCTACGTCTCCGACCCGGTCAAATTGACCGTGGTGATCCCGGTCCGGATCAGCCGACAGGCCGGTCAGTTCGGGACGGTGCTGACGACGACGGTGCCGAAGCTGGCGGGCGGCGCGGCCTCGATCGTCCAGCTGCGGCTGAAGATCGGGCGGCGCTTCAACGTCGGCGGCGAGCGGCGCAGCTTCCTCAGCGCCGCCTGCGCCGCGCCCGCCGGCTTCCCCGGCGCAGTCTTCCCGTTCGCCCGCGGCACGTTCAGCTTCTCCGGCGGCCGTAGCATGCACGCCGTCCTCACGCGGAGCTGCCAGGTGCAGCCGGGGTGACGCCCAGGGCGAGTGCTCGCCACATGCTTTACCTTCGGCGATCGGCATCGGCCGGCGGCAATGCAACCGAACGCAACTAAAAGGGGAGTCGACATGAACGAGCTGCTGATCAAACTCAAGCTCCGGCGGGCGGGCGTGCTCCTCGCCGTCGTCGCGGCGATCGGGGGCGGCGTGCTCCTCGGCGGCTGCGGCGGTGGCGGCAGCACGACCGGCGAAAACAGCGCGCGCGAGGAAGCCGAAGGCGGCGTGGAAGCCGCCGAACGCGGGATCAAGGAAGGCAAGGAAAAGGCCCAGGAAGGTCTCGAAGAAGGTAAGGACAAAGCTCAGAAGGGCCTTGAAGAAGGCAGGGCAAAGGCTGAAGAAGGCCTCGAAGAAGCGCAGGAAAAGCTGGAAAACAGCAAGGGCACGAGCAGCAAGAAAATCGAAGAAGCCCGGCAAAAGGCCGAAGAAGCCGTCGAAGAAGCAAAGAAGAAGGCCGAAGAACTGATGCCGTAACGGGGCGCGGGCGCCGTGGCCACACGGCGCCCGCGGATCGCCGACCCGTAGGATCGCGCGATGCGTCGCAACGTCACCATCGTTGTTGCGCTCGTCCTCGCGGTCGTCGGCCTCCTCGGGTTCGCGACCGGCGCCTTCGTCGCGATCGGTTGCGTGATCCTCGTGCTCTCCTGCCTCCTTCTCTCCGTGATGCTCGGCATCGGCGGGGGCGAAGAGGACGAGAAATAACGCCGACCGCGCGAAAAATAGTCGACCAAACGTCAGTTAAATAGCCCTTGCCAACGGGTAGACTGCCCGGCCATGCGGAATTTTGTCGTAGCCGCGTGGGAGCGGCGGCGCCACCGGGAACGCGAGTTGCACCAGGTCACGGCCGAAACGGCCGAACACGCGATCGTCGCCGTGGCCTCCTCCCGCCCCATCGAGGAGCAGCCGGGCGTCTACGAAGCCTGGCCCGCCGAGCAGCCCGAGCTGAACCTCCGCATCACCTACGCCGCGCCGCGTCGCCAACTGCGCCTGCAGCCCGAGACCGAATAGCCCCGGCGCGCCGCGCCGAGGACTGTCCCGGCCAATCGGCAATGCGGCGGGCTGGACTCGAACCAGCGACCAAGGGATTATGAGTCAGGCACTCCGAGCATCGACCCGCTTCCCAAGCCGATCCTAGGTTCGCTCAGTTCCCTCGGTTGCGTCTGAATCTCGGCGGTTCGGGAGATGCTTTGGTCGGCGCCTCTCGGCGGCCGCTACTGGGAGGATCCGCTGCCGTTTTTCCGCCCCGCCCGAGCGATGTTGGCCATCGGCTGGAGCGCCGAACTGACGTTGACCACCTCGAAGAGGTCGCCCGCTTCGGCCTGGAGCTTGCCGAAAATCTCATCGGCAAAGGATGGTGAGACGGCTTCAACGCCGTCGAGGTCTAGCACGACGGCTTCTCCCCGACGGACATGGTCCATCGCTTCACCTCGGATGCTTTCGCCCAGGCTACGCCCATTGAGGACCGCGCCGTAGCGGTCAGCGAGTCGCACTGGTTTTGAGGGGGCGGACATCTTCAATGGAACTACCCTCGATTTCCTCGATAGCGCTTTCTAGACGTTTGTAGGCGGTTTTCAAGTCGAACGGACGATCGGTGTGCAAGCGAAGCACGACGAGCGTCCCAGGTAGTCGATTTACCTTCTTCTCGGTCGGATTCTCTCCGAACTCGACCTTTCCTTCGCCAGACCAGACTATAAGGCGGCCATCGTTGATCTCCAGCAGGAGTCGAGTGAGCGCGAGTCCGTAGCCGCTATTTCGCTCTGGGGTGGCGGTGACGGTCGGCTTGATCGCGGTGTGGATGGCCGAGATGTCGTCGGTCGCCTGGTCGGCAAAGTCCGGATTTGCCGAGAGGCTGCTCGCGATCCCCACGCCCAGATCGACGATGGCCAGCTCGATCTCCTGCGAACCTCGGAAGGTGGTGGCGGCGGCGAATCCACCCACGGGAGCGGCTGCGTGGTAGAAGACATTCTCGGTCAACTCGCCAAGGCAGACCTCAAGCGAATTGGCCGTGACGTTGTCGGTCTCGACGGTCGTCTTGATCGCGCTGGCGAGGCCCTTTGCGACTCGTAGGCATCCCTTGTCCGAGGAGAAGTGCTCGCACTCCTTGAGCCCTTCGACCTCCCCGCGCGCGACATCATCCGTGATCTCCACGGCCTCGTGCTCGAACAGGACGCGGATCGCGTCCATCCGCTGGAGGTAGGTCCGTACACCAGGCCTCTTCGGATAGATCACCTGACCACGGGCGAGCATCCCCGTCTCCCGCGCCTGCCGGACCACAGCCACCATCAGCGCCGTGCAGGCGGGGCCGATGAAGGTGAGCTCGCTCAACCTCGGTCGGCTCAGTCAGGTCGAGGAGTGGTCGAAGCGCCTCCAGGGTCCGGCCCACCGAGTGCAACTGGTGCCCGTAGGTCAACTCGACTCGAACGGTCGGCAGATTAGGCTCGTTGGACATCGCCGCCGAGAGATGATTGCCGATCAGACCGTGGCTCGCCTTCCGAATTCAGATCAGGCCACTTCCAGGGCGGCGGAGCCGATGCGACTTCGAGCGCGTCTGCGGGTCAACCACAACGGGGTGCTCGTCGGACGCGGCACCAAGCTCTCCGGCCGCTTTGAGGCGTTCGATCGCCTCGGTGAACTGCCGGGCGGCGCCGGTCTTGGGCACGTGGTGGACGTAGCGCATCGTGGTCTGGATGTCTGCATGACCCATGTACGCCTGAACGTCACTGAGAGGCCACACCTGCACCGCCAGCGTGCCGAAGGTGTGAACCTGCCGTTCGCGGGCGATGGCGTAGCTGAGATTTGCGCAGCGCCGACAGCGGCAACCTGCGACGGCCGGGTGAAGTGGGGCCGGCTGGACTCGAACCAGCGCGCCTCAGATTATGAGTCTGGTGCTCTAACCAACTGAGCTACGGCCCCGTTGCCGGCAGGCTACCCCGCCGTCGCCCCTCGGCTCCCGGTCGCGCCCGGCGGGTGGGCGCGACCTCTCGGGAGACGCTGGGGAGATATTCGCCTCCCGGCCGCTCTACAAAGCCAGTTCCCAGCGCTATCGACGGATTATGAGTCCCGTGCTCTAACCAACTGAGCTACCGCCGCGGGCTTCGCGCGCCCGCTCCGTCGCTACTTGAGCTTGGAGCAGGGCTTGAAGACTGAGAGGAGTATGCCTTCGCGGACCTTCGTGGTGCCGTTGCCGATGCCGACGAGGGCTTTCGGGGAGAGGTTCTCAAAGCCTTTTTCGATGCAGGCGGTCTGGGTGGGCGAGGCGCCGTGGGATTCGGCGACGGCCGTCATCGAGGTGACGTAGCCGGCGCGGAGGAGGTCGAGTTCCTTGGTCGTGGCGTTGGGGTCGACGACCGGGCGGTGGTGGCGCTGTTCGCAGGTCGGACCGGCTTTGGCGGTGATTTCCATCGCCTTGCGTTCGCGCTCGGAGGTGGGGAGTTCGGAGAGGGCCTCGGCTTCGCTCGGACTGAGGACCTTTTCGACCTCGCCGACGACGCACTTCGCGTACCAGCTCTGGTAGGGCAGCTGGTCGAGGATCGCTTCGAGTTCGGCGTAGACGCCGTGCGTATCGCTCGGGACGGTGATCGTCTCTTCGCCGATGCTGACGGTCTGATCCGAGGACCCGCCGCAGCCCGCCACCGCGAGGGCGGCGGCGACGAGGACGACGAACAGGGCAACGGTGGCGCGCACGGACACGGGGCGACGATAGCCGGACGACTCAGGCGCTGAAGAGCTGGGCGAGGCTCCGCCCCACGTCGGGCGGCTCTTCCTCGCCCTTCGCCGCCGCCGCGGCGCCCTCGGCGAGCGCCTTCGCGGCATCGGCGATCTGGTGGTCGCGGCCGCCGCGGATCGTGCCGGTCTTCTTCGCTTCGGCGAGGTCGGACTCCATCAGCCCGGCGAGCTCCGCCAGCCGGCGCAGCCCCACCACCCCGGCGGTGCCGCGCAGGGCGTGCGCTTCGGCGCGCATCGTCTCGAAATCCGTGGTCGCGGTCGCCAATCAGGCGGAGATCACGTCGCAGCGGCGCCGCGCCTCCTCCGCGAAGGAGACGAGCAACTCGTCCTCTGGGGCAGCTTTGTCACTCATTCGGCGATCACCTTTTCGACAATGCGGTCCATCAACTTAACCCCGAAGGCCCCCTCGACCGCCGCGCTGACGACTCCTTCGCGATTCATCGCGAACAGCCACGGTTCGCTCGGCAGGTGGAATCGGCGCACCTGGGGCCGCACCAGCTTCGACGGATCGTTGTCGTTGTAGATCTCCATGTGGATGAAGTTCGCCTTGCCTTTGAATTGGTGCTGTACCTGCTGGGCGACGTCGACGACGGGCCCGCAGACCCGACTCTGGCAGAACTTGGGGGTCGCAAACAAGAGCAGTATCGGTTCCTTTCCGAGGATTTCCGCGTAGTTGACCTTGTTCAGCGTGTCCGGCGGCACCCTCGTCGAGAGCTTCCCGAGGTCTCCGCCGACGCTCTCCGCGGTCGGGGTTTCGATCACCGGCGCCTTGTCTCCGGGCCTCGGAATCTTTTCGTATTCGCCCACTTTGAGGCTGGGAAGGACTTTCGCGCTCCACCCGTGCTTTTCCTTGATCAGGATCGCGGGGCGGTATTCGCCGTCGGCGGGCAGGTTCAGCTCGGTCGAGTAGATGACGGTCGCCACGTCGGGCAGTTCGGTGGTCGTCCTGCCCTGGAAGGGCGGTTCCGTCGCCAGCGATTCGATCTTCGCCGGGAACGGGCCGACGGCGGGCTGTTCGAGCGCCTGCGACTGCGCCTTGCCCGCCATCCCCTTGTTCCCCGCCTTCGACTTCGCGCCCGACTTCACCGTCGGCACCCGCGCGTAGTAGATCGCCGCTTCGGCGTCCGCGATCTCGCGCCCGATTTCACCGGTGGGACCAGTTTTTTCGGAAATCGTGAACGGATAGCGGTTCGGACCCACGTAGAAGGCCTGCGCTTCCGGCGTCACCTTCGCCTGGGCGTGCTGGATCTGCGGCTGGTTGATCAGCTCTTCCAGAGTTTTCCCCTTGGCCGCGGGGAAGGCACCCCGCGGCGGCGCCGGCGCGCTCTTCCCCGTCTCCGCTTCCGGGTTGACGTGGGAAGAGGATTCCGATCCGCCGCCGCAACCCGCAACGAGGACGGCCCCGCACACGAGCAGGAGGCCGAGGCCCAGGGTAGAGCGAAGGGCACGCATCGGCGGCATGCTTTCAGAGTCCCTCTCGCCCCGCTGCACAGGGTAGGCTGGCCGCGTCGTCGAGCAGAGGGAGGAGATGGTATGGCGGAGCGAGCTGCACTCATCACGGGGGCCTCGGGCGGGATCGGCCTGGCGATCGCCGCGGTGCTGGCCGAGGAGGGGTACGGCCTGACCCTCTCGGCGCGGCGTCCGGAGAAGCTGGAGGGCGCGGTGGAGCACCTGCGCGACGCCGGCCACGAGGTCCAGACCGTCGCCGCCAACGTCGCCGATGAGGCCCAGTTGAAGGCCGTCTTCGCCGCCCACGAGGAGCGCTACGGTCGCCTCGACGTGCTCGTCAACAACGCCGGCGTCGGGATCGGCGCGTCGCTTGCCGAGATCCAGACCAAATTTCTCGACATGCAGCTGGCGGTCAACCTGCGGGCGATGATCCTCGGGACGCGCGAGGGCCTGCCGCTGTTGCGCGAGGCGGGCGCCGAGCACCGCAAGGCGCTGATCGTCAACACCGCCTCGATCGCCGGCAAGGCCGGGCAGCCGTGGCTCTCGATCTACGGCGCGACCAAGGCCGCGGTGGTCAACTTCAGCGTCGCCACCGAGCGCGAAGTCGGCGGCGACGGGATCGCCTGCACCGCGCTCGCCCCCGCCTTCGTCGACACCGACATGACCGACTTCGCCAAGGAGGCCGTGCCGGCCGAGGCGATGATCCGCCCCGCCGACATCGGCGAGGCGGTCCGTTACCTGCTGAAGGTCTCGCCGAACTGTCACATCCCGGAGATCGTCTTCACCCGCCCGGGCGAGGCGATCGGCGCGCCGTAGTGCGGGTCCTGGTCGCCGCCTTCGGCGACCCCGGTCACGTCTTCCCGGCGATCGCCCTGGGACGGGCGCTGGCGCGCCGCGGGCACGCGGTGACGATCGAGACCTGGGAGGAGCGCCGGGCCGCGGTCGAGGGCGCCGGGCTCGACTTCGCCGCCGCCGAGGAATACCGGACCTTCCCGCCGCCGGAGCCCGACACCGACGACGGCCGCCACGCCGCCGACGCGGCCCGGGCGCTGCTGCCGTTGATCGAGCGGCTCGACCCGGCGGTCGTGGTGAGCGACATCCTCACCGTCGCGCCGACCCTCGCCGCCGAGGCCGCCGGGGTGCCGCTCGCCACCCTGATCCCCCACATCTACCCGGTGGTCGAGCCGGGCCTCCCCTTCTTCGCCGTCGGGCTGCGGGTGCCGCGCACGCCGGTCGGGCGGGCGGTGTGGAAGGCCGGACAGCGGGCACTCGACGTCGGCCTCGAGCACGGTCGGCGCGACCTGAACTCCCAGCGCGAGCGCCTCGGCCTCCCGCCCCTCGAGCGCTTCCACGGCGGCATCAGCCCCGACCTGGCGCTGGTCGCGACCTATCCGCAGCTCGAGTACCCGCGCACCTGGCCCGCCGCGGTGAAGGTGACCGGGCCGATGGCCTTCGAGGTCCCCCACCCCGACATCGAGCTGCCGCCCGGCGACGCGCCGCTCGTCCTCGTCGCCCCGAGCACCGCCCACGACTCCGACAACCACCTCGTCCGCACGGCACTGGCGGCGCTCGCCGAGGAGCCGGTCCGCATCGTCGCCACCACCAACCGGGTCCGCCCGCAGACCCCGATCCCGGTGCCCGCCAACGCCGTCCTCGTCGACTGGCTGAGCTACAGCCAGCTGATGCCGATCGCCGCCCTGGTCATCTCCCACGGCGGCCACGGCACCGTGGCCCGCGCCCTCGGCGCGGGCGCGCCGGTGCTGATCTCGCCGATCACCGGCGACATGGGCGAGACGGCGATGCGGGTCGCCTGGGCCGGAGTCGGCCTCTCCCTCCCCTGGCGCCTCTGCCGCCCCGGCCCCCTCCGCTGGGCCGCCCGCCGCGTCGTCGCCGACCCGAGCTTCCGCGCCCGCGCCCGCGAGATCGCCGCCTGGGGCGCCACCCACGACGGCTCCGACCGCGGCGCCGAACTGGTCGAGGAGCTCGCCGGCCGTCCGAGGTCCGTATCCCGGGCGCCTCATGGGGGTCCTGGCAGGCCGTGACCCCCATGAGGCGCCCGGGACGCGAGGCTTTCGTGGGGAAGGGGCCGAGGGTTCGTCACGGTTCCGCGCGGAAGAGCGCCCCGGCCGCCGGCCCATCCCCGCCCGCTGTTCCTTATGCCGGAATGGTGGATATAAGGAACAGCGGGCGGCGACGCGGGGGGCGCGTGTCGACTTATGGGTGCTGAGCACCCATAAGTCGACACGGAGACCCCTGACCGGTGGGAGGGACGGGCGCAGGCGTGACGTCCCCCCGCACCTCCCGGGTGAGTTCGCACTTATCCGCGCTATGCGCGGATTATCCGGCAGATGGCTGGAGCGTCCGTCTGCCGATCGGTTACTTGCCGCGGGGGCGGCCTGCGAGCTGCTCGATCACCCCTATAAGCTGAGCGCGCCCCGGCTGCCGCATCGGGGCGGGCTCGCCCTCTGTTGCTACGGGGCCTATCGAGGAAGAATGGCTCGCTCATGTTCTTCGGACCACACTCATCGTCGGCGGCTGAGCATCAGAGGCTAGCGCTTATGCCGCTTCTTCTTCACCTTCACGCACTTGGCCTTGCCATGAACCTTCCGCTTCTTGAAGCCCTTGCGGCACTTGAGGGGTTTGCGCCCAGACTTCGACTTCGCTGGCACTGAGCCAGGCCTCGAGGTAGTCGGTGCCGATGTCGAGCCCCCACCACCCTGATTTGCAGCGCCCCCATCGCTGCCGTCCGGCGTCGTCTCGCCCCCGCCAGCAGGCTCTTCTGCTTGGCTGGTTTCAAAGTCAACGCGGGCCAGAGCATCCCCGTTGACCGTGAACCGACATACGACGCCTGGACGTTCGACGGCACCGGCAGGAAACGGATCAGGACACGGGTCATCGTCCACCATTGCCACTGAGCCGAACAGCAGAAAGGAGCCCGGTGCCGCCGTCTCCGTCAGGGTGACTTCCACCCCCGGCGCGAACCTGTTCGCGCAGACGCCGGGGCAGCTAATGCCTGGGGGCGAGCTGGTGACGAGGCCGGTGCCGCTGCCTTCCTCCAGATCGACTTCCACGGTTGGGAGCGGACTGGTGCCGCTCGGTCCGACCGGAGCAACCTTGCCGATCGCTCCCGTGCGTTGGCCATGTTCGGTGAAACCGCTGCCCGTGAACCAGATGTTGCTGCCGTCGGGGCCGACGGTCACATCATTCGCACCACCACCTTCGATGAGGCCAAGCCAGAAGTGCGTCACCTGGCCACTTGGCGTGATGCGCCCTAGGCCCCGAGCCCCAAACCAGAGGTTGCCATCCTGGCCGACCGTCAAAGCGCCGCCGTTCAGATGTTGTCCGAACTCGGTGATCGAGCCGCTCGGCGTGATCCGCCCGATGTGGCCGTTGTATTCGCCGCCCTCGACGTTGCCGAAGCCGCCCTGATCGGTGAACCAGAGATTCCCATCGGGGCCGTTGACGATTTCCTGCGGTTCGCTTTCCGGTTCCAGCCCGGCCGTGTACTCGGTGATCACGCCGCCGGTCGTGATCTTGCCAATGAGGCCGATGGGGTCGGTGAACCAAAGATTCCCTTCGGGACCATCCACGATTTCCGGCCCCGTCTGACTTTCGACGCTGAGGTTCGGGGGAAGCGCGTATTCCGTGATTTCCCCGCTCGGCGTGATCTTGCCGATCGCCTGGACGCCCGAAGCCCGCCCACGGTTGGTGAACCACAGGTTGCCATCGGGGCCGACGACGATCGAGCGGGGGATGCTCCAAGTCCGAAGCCGATACTCCGTGATGACGCCTGCGGGGGTGATCCGGCCGATGGCCGGCTGGCCACCGACGTAGGCCCAGTCCGTGAACCACAGGTTGCCGTCAGGGCCGGGAGTGATGTTCAGCGGTTCGCTCAGCCCGATGGGATCGCCGTTTTCGTCGTGGGCTTCGGTGAACTCGGCGATCGAGCCGCTCGGCGTGATCCGCCCGATGGCGGGGGTGCCGCGTCCAAAGACGGGCTTGTCGGTGAACCAGAGGTTGCCTTCTGGACCGACCGTGATGTCGAACGGTGAGCTGTCGCTGCCGAGTCCAGCTCGGTAGGTCGTGACGGTGCCGTCCGGCGTGATCTTGCCGATGCCGGGCGTGCTGTCCCCGAAATTTCCTTCGTTCTCCGTGAACCAGAGGTTGCCATCGGGGCCATTGACGATGCGCTCGGGGCTGCTTCCGAGCAAGCCGTCGGTGTACTCGGTGATCGAGCCCGCGGCCTGAGCTGAACTCGCCCAGGCCAACACGGTGCCCACGACCACCAACAGCCCTGCCCCCATCATCCTGCGCCGCATCTGCCCCTGCCTTCCTGCCGGATTTTCCAAAGCCTCAACCTGGCCGGGCGGGGTGGCCCAGCCCGACCAGGAACCAGCAGCATACGCAGTCAAATACACATCTTTGAATGTGTATTTCGGAATGTCTAGACTGAAAGGCGCATCTTCGGCAGGGTCACGGAGCACTGATGGCCCGATCCCTGCCGCCCGATCCCTCTCTCGGAACCGCCCTCCGTCAGCTCCGTGAAGCCCGCGACCTGAGCCAAGAGGGCGTCAGCGTCAACGCCAGCATCAGCCTGGGGACCTACGGCAAGATCGAGCGCAATGAAGTGGCCCCGGCCTGGGCGACTGTCCGAGCCATCGCTCGTGCGCTCGGCATCAGCATGGAGGAGCTGGGCGCCACCGTGGACAAGCTGGGGTAGTCACCCCGGCCTTGCTTGCGGGTCCAATCTGCCAGGCAGAGCGACGATCGGGCCGCGAAAGACCATCCAGTTTCCCCGCGACCCGTCGCACGCGGGCTACGCCGCCTTTGAAGTCGAGACGGACGGAAGCTTCTGGGTCGTCACCGCAATGGTCAAGAACATCACCCCCTCCCACTTGGACCGGTTCCGCTAACGACCGTTCAAGTGGTGGAAGGGATTGCGACCACTGCACAGCTATT
>Ga0153954_1001015_pt1 | contig 17286 bp, 18 predicted proteins | sample TSFL038MetaG_FD_102277 | JGI IMG/M metagenome (GOLD analysis project Ga0153954, IMG submission 102277) | Attine ant fungus gardens microbial communities from Florida, USA - TSFL038 MetaG | ecosystem: Host-associated > Fungi > Mycelium > Unclassified | place: USA: Florida, Wekiwa Springs State... | reverse complement strand
ACCTGCCGCCTGGCAGCCATATCGATCTTGCCCTCCACATCGGGCAAGCCTTCCCAGCTACGCGCTCAAAGTACGTGAGGCACCGCCGTCGGCTACGCGCTCAAAGTAGGTGAGGCACGCCGATCTATTGCGTCCAGCACAGAAGCGGGCTATCCTCGGTCCCGTCCCGCATTCGCGGCATCAGCATCTGGATCAGACTGCGATGTCAACCGGGATGCCACCAAATTCTTCCCGTATTTGACGGTTTGCGTTATGACGCCGTCGATACGGGTAACACCGTTAAACAGTCGACGGTGACACGCACTCGGCGAGTCCGCTGAATGCAACCAAGCCCCTCGCGTGAGAAAACCGACGAGGGAAGAAAGGAAATCCGTGACCGAAACGGACCTCTTCACGGCTGAAGGCAGCACCGACCAGGAATCGCGCCTGACCCCCCCGATCGCTCCCGAGACCAGCCAGGACGTAGCCGCAGGCGGTAGTGACGCCGCGCCGTCCGCCCCGGAGACCGCCGCTGCGCCGGCCACCACGGAGTCCGCTCCCGCTTCGGCGCCCGACAACGGTGCTGCAACCGCCACCGCCGACAGTTCGCTGTCGGCGATGGTGCTGCCCGAGCTGCGGGCGCTGGCCAACCGCGTCGGTGTCAAGGGCTCTTCAGGGATGCGCAAGAGCGAACTGATCGCTGCTATCCGCGAGGTCTCCGGCAACGGGGGCAAGAGCGGCAGTGGCGCCGAAGCGCCGAAGACACAGCCCAGCGCCGAGCAGCCCGCCAACGGCGCGGCCAACGGTGCCGAGCCCGCCGCGGCCAACGAGGCGGACGCCCCCACGGCACCGCCGCGCCGCGAGCGCCGTGGCGCCAGCCGCGCGACCGGCTCACCCGACGCCAACGGCGGCGGCGAGCCCGCGAAGCCGGCAGAGCAGGACAAGCCTGCCGAGGCCGAGCCCCAGGGTGAGCCGCGCAAGCAGGGTCGCAACGACGACCAGGCCGACAAGGCCGCGCAGTCCAAGCGCGACGACCAGGGCGGCGACCAGTCCAACCGGGGCGGTGGCGACGACGACGACCGCGGTGGCCGTCGCGGCCGCCGTTTCCGCGACCGGCGTCGCCGTGGCGAACGTGGCGGCGAAGGCGGCGGCGGTGGCGAGCGCAACGACGCCGAGCTGCGCGAGGACGACGTCGTCCAGCCGGTCGCCGGCATTCTCGACGTGCTGGACAACTACGCGTTCGTGCGCACCTCGGGCTACTTGGCCGGACCCAACGACGTCTACGTCTCGATGAACATGGTCCGCAAGAACGGGCTGCGCCGCGGCGACGCGGTGACCGGCGCCGTACGGGTGGCCAGAGAGGGAGATAGCGGCGACAAAAATCCGCGGCAGAAGTTCAACCCGCTGGTGCGGTTGGACTCGGTCAACGGCGGCCCGGTTGAAGAGGCCCGGAACCGTCCGGACTTCACCAAGCTGACCCCGCTGTACCCGAACCAGCGGCTGCGGTTGGAGACCTCCGGGGAGAAGCTGACCACCCGCGTCATCGACCTGATCATGCCGATCGGCAAGGGTCAGCGCGCGCTGATCGTGTCACCGCCCAAGGCCGGTAAGACCACGATCATGCAGGACATCGCCAACGCGATCACCCGCAACAACCCCGAGTGCCACCTGATGGTGGTGCTGGTCGACGAGCGTCCCGAAGAAGTCACCGACATGCAGCGCTCGGTCAAGGGTGAGGTGATCGCCTCCACCTTCGACCGGCCGCCGTCAGACCACACCCAGGCCGCCGAGCTGGCCATCGAGCGGGCCAAGCGCCTGGTCGAGCAGGGCAAGGACGTGGTCGTGCTGCTGGACTCGATCACCCGCCTGGGTCGTGCCTACAACAACGCCTCCCCGGCGTCGGGCCGCATCCTGTCCGGTGGTGTGGACTCCACCGCGCTCTACCCGCCTAAGCGGTTCCTGGGCGCGGCCCGCAACATCGAGGACGGCGGCTCGCTGACCATCATCGCCACCGCGATGGTGGAGACCGGCTCCACCGGTGACACGGTGATCTTCGAGGAGTTCAAGGGCACTGGCAACGCCGAGCTCAAGCTGGACCTCAAGATCGCCGAGCGCCGGGTGTTCCCGGCCGTCGACGTCAACCCGTCGGGCACCCGCAAGGACGAGCTGCTGCTCTCGCCGGACGAGTTCGCGATCGTGCACAAGCTGCGCCGGCTGCTGTCCGGTCTGGACTCGCATCAGGCCATCGACCTGTTGATGAGCCAGCTGCGCAAGACCAAGAACAACTACGAGTTCCTGGTGCAGGTGTCCAAGACCACGCCGGGAATGGACAACGACTGATCGAACCCGCGGAATAGCGGGGGAGCCTCCCGGCGTTTTGGGAGCCGACAGCGTAGCTGGCATAATCGAACACCTCAGGTTCCGGTTCACGTCTGCCACATGGCAGGCGACCCGGCGGCCGACGATTGAAGAGGACATCATGAAGACTGGCATTCACCCCGCCTACGGCGAGACCACCGTGGTCTGCGGTTGTGGCAACTCTTTCACCACCCGTAGCACCAAGGAGAGCGGCCACATCGTGGTCGAGGTCTGCTCGCAGTGCCACCCGTTCTACACCGGCAAGCAGAAGATCCTCGACAGCGGCGGCCGCGTCGCGCGCTTCGAGAAGCGCTACGGCAAGCGCAACGCCGGTGCCGCAGCAACCGCAGCAGCCGACGGCAAGTAGCTCCCTCACCGACGCCCGGAACGTGCCAGCACGTTATCCGGGCGTCGGTTTGCGTTCGGGGATGGAGGTGAGATGACCCAAAGCATTCAGGGGATCGACGCCCTGCTGGCCGAGCACGCCGCCCTGGAAACGCAGCTGTCCGATCCCGAGCTGCACAACGATCCGGCCGAGGCGCGTCGAGCCGGGCGGCGCTTCGCTCAACTGGCGCCCATCATCGCCACCCACCGCAGGCTCGAGACGGCCCGCGGCGACCTTGAGGCCGCCCGGGAACTGGCCGCCGACGACGCGTCGTTCGCCGCCGAGGTGCCGGAGCTGGAGGCGCGCGTCGCCGAGCTGGACACCGCGCTCACCGACATGCTGGCGCCCCGCGACCCGCACGACGCCGACGACATTGTGCTGGAGGTCAAATCCGGCGAAGGCGGCGAGGAGTCGGCGTTGTTCGCCGCAGACCTGGCCCGGATGTACATCCGCTACGCGGAACGCCAGGGCTGGAAGGTGACGGTCCTCGACGAGACCACTTCTGACCTTGGCGGCTACAAGGACGCCACGCTCACCATCGCGAGCAAGGGCGAGTCCGCCGACGGCGTGTGGTCTCGGATGAAGTTCGAAGGCGGCGTGCACCGCGTGCAACGGGTGCCGGTGACCGAGTCGCAGGGTCGCGTCCACACCTCGGCCGCGGGCGTGTTGGTCTACCCCGAACCCGAAGAGGTCGCCGAGGTGGCCATCGACGAGTCAGACCTGCGCATTGACGTCTACCGGTCCTCCGGCAAGGGCGGTCAGGGCGTCAACACCACCGACTCGGCGGTGCGAATCACCCACCTGCCGACCGGCATCGTGGTGACCTGCCAGAACGAGCGGTCTCAGCTGCAGAACAAGGCCCGTGCGATGCAGGTCTTGGCGGCCCGGCTGCAGGCGGTTGCCGAGGAGCAGGCCCAGGCGGATGCCTCGGCCGATCGGGCCAGCCAGATCCGCACCGTGGACCGCAGCGAGCGCATCCGCACCTACAACTACCCGGAGAACCGGATCACCGACCACCGCATCGGCTACAAGGCGCACAACCTCGACCAGGTCCTCGACGGGGATCTCGATGCGATGTTCGACGCGCTGGCGGCCGCCGATAGGGAAACCCGGTTACAGGGGACGGCGTGAGCCGAATGAGGGACGCGATCGACTCCGCTGCAGCGCTTTTCGCTGATGCCGGGATTGACTCCGCCCGCTACGACGCTGAAGAACTCGCCGCCCATGTGGCTGGTACCGATCGTGGCCGGCTGACGCTGCTGGATCCACCCGATGACGAGTTCTTCGGGCGTTACCGGGAATTGGTCGCCGCACGCAGCTCCCGCATCCCGCTGCAGCACCTGATCGGCACCACGGCGTTCGGCCCGGTGCTGTTGCAGGTCGGCCCGGGGGTGTTCATCCCGCGGCCGGAGACCGAAGCCATGCTCGACTGGGTGCTGAAACATGCTGTGGCTCGACCGCTCGGCTCGCACCCGGTGATCGTCGACGCCTGCACCGGTTCCGGTGCGTTGGCGATCGCGCTGTCCCGGAGTTTTCCCGGCGCCCGGGTGCTCGCCATCGAGGACTCCGAGCCGGCATTGGATTACGCGCGACGCAACTGCGCGGGAATGTCGGTGGAGCTGATCCACGCCGATGTGACCACACCGGGGTTGCTGTCGGAGCTCGACGGTCGGGTCGATGTGATGGTCAGCAACCCGCCCTACATTCCCGAAGGCGCCGATCTAGATCCCGAAGTGGCCCAGCATGATCCGGAGCACGCACTGTTCGGCGGACCCGACGGCATGTCGGTGATCACCCCGCTGGCCGACCTGGCCGCGCGACTGCTGCGCCCCGGCGGATGGTTCGCCGTAGAGCACGACGACACCACGCCGAGCGCCACTGTCCAAACTGTGTGTGACACCGGATTTTTCGACGAGGTGGTGTCGCGGCCCGACCTGACTGGTCGGCTCCGGTTCGTGACGGCGATCAGGAACGGTCAACCATGACAGAGTTTTTCGACTGCGCCGACGCCGACCAGCGTACGGCCGGAATCGCAGCGGCGATCGACGCTGTGCGTGGCGGCCGTCTGGTGGTGCTGCCGACTGACACCGTCTACGGCATCGGTGCCGACGCCTTCAACGCCGCCGGGGTGACGGCGCTGCTGGCTGCCAAACGACGCGGCCGCGACATGCCGGTCGGCGTGCTGGTGGGGTCGTGGAACTCCATCGACGGGCTGGCCCTGATCGTGCCCGACACCGCCCGTGAACTGATCCGGGCGTTCTGGCCGGGTGCGCTCAGCCTGATCGTCACCCAGGCCCCGTCGCTGCAGTGGGATCTCGGCGAAGCCCGCGGCACGGTCATGGTGCGCATGCCGTTGCATCCGGTGGCACTGGAGGTGCTCAAGGCGGTGGGCCCGATGGCGGTGTCCAGCGCCAACGTCTCCGGCGGGTCGCCCGCCGTCGAGGCCGCCGAGGCACAAAGCCAATTGGGGGAGTCCGTCGAGGTCTACCTCGACGCGGGCCCAGCCGAACAGGGCACGGCTTCGACGATCGTGGATCTGACCGGTCCCGCGCCGCGGATCGTCCGGACCGGACCGGTCACCGCCGAACAGATCGGAGCCGTGCTGGGACTCGATCCGGACTCGCTGACGGAGACTCCGTGACCAGCTTGCTGGCGCTGGCCGACCGCGGTGCCGGTGTGCCGCTGCGTGAACTGGCGCTGGTTGGACTGACCGCCGCGATCATCACCTATTTCACCACCGGACCCGTGCGCTGGATGGCCACCCGGATCGGCGCGGTTGCCTATCCGCGCGAACGCGATGTCCACGTGCAGCCGACACCGCGGATGGGTGGGCTGGCGATGTACGTCGGCATCGTCGCCGGGATCTTCCTGGCCTCGCAACTGCCGGCGCTGACGCGCGGCTTCGTCTACTCCACCGGCATGCCGGCTGTGGTGCTGGCCGGCGGCGTCATCATGGGAATCGGTCTGCTCGACGACAAGTGGGGCCTGGATGCCCTGACCAAATTCGCCGGCCAGATCACCGCGGCCAGCGTGCTGGTCACCATGGGCGTGGCCTGGAGCGTGCTCTACATCCCGATCGGCGGTGTCGGCACCGTGGTGCTCGATCAGGTGTCGTCGATCCTGCTCACGCTGGCGCTGACGGTCTCGATCGTCAACGCGATGAACTTCGTCGACGGCCTCGACGGTCTGGCTGCCGGCCTGGGACTGATCACCGCACTGGCGATCTGCATGTTCTCCGTCGGCGTGCTGCAGGACCACGGTGGGGACGTGCTGTTCTACCCGCCGGCGTTGATCTCGGTGGTCTTGGCCGGGGCTTGCTTGGGCTTCCTGCCACACAATTTCAGCCCCGCGAAGATCTTCATGGGCGACTCGGGCTCGATGCTGATCGGGCTGATGCTGGCCGCGGCGTCCACCACCGCGGCCGGGCCGATCTCGCAGACCGCCTACGGCGCGCGCGATGTCTTCGCGCTGCTGTCGCCGTTCCTGCTGGTGGCGGCGGTGATGTGTGTGCCGGCGCTGGATGTCCTGCTGGCGATCATTCGTCGTACGCGCGCCGGGCTCAGTCCGTTCAGTCCGGACAAGATGCACCTGCACCACCGATTGCTGCAGATCGGCCACTCCGATCGCCGGGTGGTGCTGCTGATCTACTTGTGGACCGCGATCGTCGCCTTCGGGGCGGCCGGCACCATCTTCTTCGACCCGCGCTACACCGGGGCGGTGATGTTGGGTGCGATGCTCATCGCGATTGTCGTTACGCTCATCCCGTTGCTACGCCGGGGCGACGACCCGGAAGACGACCCCTACGACGCGCGGTAGTAGCACCGTCTAGGATGGTGTTGTAGGTGGTTCCACAAGGCGTTCGGGCATCCGATACGCTCGGCGGGCGACTGCACGACAGTGACGCAGGGCAGATTCAGATTGGGGTGAGGCGGTGACGACACCAGCGCAGGATGCGCCGTTGGTGTTGCCGTCGGTGGTGTTCCAGCCGATTCGGCTGTCTCTGATCTGTGTTGCTCTGACCGCTGCCGCCATTGCTGCGGCCGCTCAATTCGGCCGACCGCTCTTCGGAGTGTTCTTCGGGCTGGGTCTGGCGCTCGGCCTGGGCAACGCACTTCTGATTCGCCGGTCGGCGCTGAAGATCACCGCCTCCGACCATCCGCTGAAGAAGAAGATGGCGCTGAACTCGGCGTCGCGTCTGCTGGTCATCAGCGTGATCGGCCTGGCGATCGCTTACCAGTTCCGTCCAGAGGGCCTCGGTGCGCTGTTCGGATTGGCTTTGTTCGAGGTAGTGCTGGTGCTGACCACCATGCTGCCAGTGGTAAAAAAGCTCCGCGCGCAAGCGTCAGAGTCCGGCGCTGAAGGGACGGAAAATGACTGAGTCGATCGTGGCTGAGGGAGCCATCGAGGTCGGCCACCACGAGACCGCGGTCTGGCCGCTGGTCGGTGAGGTCAACATCGACACCATCACCTCCACCGCGATCGCAGCGGTGATCGTGATCGCCCTGGCGCTGTTCCTGCGCGCCAAGGTCACCTCGAGCGGGGTTCCCGGCGGGGTGCAGCTGTTCTTCGAGGCGATCACCATTCAGATGCGCAACCAGATCGAGGGCGCCATCGGGATGAAGATCGCCCCGTTCGTGCTGCCGCTGGCGGTGACGATCTTCATCTTCATCCTGGTCTGTAACTGGCTGTCGGTGCTGCCGGTGCAGTACGCCGACGAGCACGGCATCCATGAGTTGATCTCCTCGGCCGCCGCCGACATCAACTTCGTGCTGGCGCTGGCTCTGCTGGTGTTCTGCGGCTACCACCTGGCCGGCTTCTGGCGCCGCGGCTTCATCGGCCACCCGCTGCGGGTGCTCAAGGGCCACGTCGCGATCCTGGCGCCGATCAACCTGGTCGAAGAGATCGCCAAGCCGGTCTCGCTGTCTCTGCGTCTGTTCGGCAACATCTTCGCCGGCGGCATCCTGGTCAGCCTGATCGCGCTGCTGGGGCCGGTCTTCATGGTCGCGCCGAACGCGATCTGGAAGACCTTCGACCTGTTCGTCGGACTGATCCAGGCGTTCATCTTCGCGCTGCTGACCATCCTGTACTTCAGCCAGGCCATGGAGCTCGAAGAAGACCACCACTAGTACCACCTGCACGACCACATCAGACCTGGTAGAGCACTACCAGCTAGCAAGGAGGAATGAAATGGCAGATCCCAATCTGATCGGACTTGGTGCCCTCATCGGCGGCGGTCTCATCATGGGCGGCGGTGCCATCGGCGCCGGTATCGGTGACGGTATCGCCGGTAACGCGCTGATCGCCGGCATCGCCCGTCAGCCCGAAGCCCAGGGTCGCCTGTTCACCCCGTTCTTCATCACGGTTGGTCTGGTCGAAGCGGCCTACTTCATCAACCTGGCCTTCATGGCGTTGTTCGTCTTCGCCACCCCGATCGCCGCACAGCAGTAACGCAACACGATGGGTGACATGAGCGTTGCTGTCCTCGCCTTGAGCGAGGCGGCTGAGGAAGGCCCGAAGAAGAGCTTCCTCATTCCCGACGGCACCTTCTTCGTCGTGCTCGCGATCTTCCTGATCGTGCTCGGCGTGATCAGTACCTTCGTGGTGCCGCCGATCATGAAGGTGCTGCGGGAGCGCGAGAACATGGTCACCAAGACTCTCGCCGACAATCGGGAGTCTGCCGAGCAGTTCGCGGCCGCCGAAGCCGACTACGAGAAGCAGATGGCGGCGGCGCGCCTTGAGGCCAGCACGGCACGGGACGAAGCTCGTGCCGAGGGGCGCAAGGTGATCGACGAGCAGCGGTCGGCGGCCGAGGCGGAGGTGGCCTCGACATTGCAGGCCGCCACCGACAAGCTCAAGCAAGAAGGCGATGCGGTGAGTGAGCAGCTGCAGGCCCGGGTGGAGACACTGTCTGCCACCCTGGCCAGCCGGATTCTCGGCGTTGAGGCTGAGGCACTTTCCGCGGCGAGTACGGGGCGGTAGCAACAGAGATGTCGATTTTCATCGGGCAGCTGGTCGGCTTTGCCGTCATCGTGTGGCTGCTGGTCAAGTTCGTCGTGCCGCCGGTGCGCAAGCTGATGGCCGACCAGCAGGAGTCGGTGCGCAAGCAGCTGGAGGAGGCGGCAGCAGCCGCCGCTCGCCTGACCGAAGCCGGTCAGGCGCACTCCACGGCACTGGCCAACGCGTCGGCCGAGGCGCAGCGGGTGACCGCGGAGGCCCACTCGGACGCCGAGCGGATTGCCGAGCAACTGCGCAGCCAGGCCGGTGTCGAAGCCGAGCGCGTGAAGTCCACCGGCGGACAGCAGGTCGGTCTCATGCGGGCGCAACTCATCCGTGAGCTGCGGTCCGGCTTGGGTGCCGAAGCCGTGGAGCGGGCGGGCGAACTGGTTCGCGCGCACGTCGCCGACCCGCAGCGGCAGTCCGCCACCGTGGACCGGTTCCTCGACGAGCTCGACGCCATGGCGCCGAAGTCTGTCGAGGTCGATTCGCCGATCCTGGTCCGGATGCGTTCGGCCAGCCGTCAGGCGCTGGCGGGCCTGCTGGACAAGTTCGGCGAGGTGGCCGGTGGCCTGGACCAGCAGGGCGACCAGCAGGGCTTGGCCTCGCTGGCCGATGAGCTGACTGCCGTCGCCGAGCTGCTCGAGCGCGAGAGCGTGATCACCCGGCACCTGACCGTGCCGACCGATGACGCCGCACCGAAGGTCCGTCTGGTGCAGCGGCTGTTCGCCGACAAGGTCGGTGCCGCCGCCCTGACTCTGGTGACCGACGCCGCTTCGGCCCGGTGGTCCAACGGCGCGGACCTGGTCACCGCCGTCGAGCACGTCGCCCGGCAGGCACTGCTGCTGTCGGCCGAGAGTGCGGGCACCGTCGACGAGGTGGAGGACCAGCTGTTCCGGTTCTCCCGCGTGCTCGACGCCCAGCCCCGTCTGGACATCCTGCTCGGCGACACCGCGACCCCGGCCGCCGGTCGGGTCGGGTTGCTGCGCAACGTTCTTGGCGGTGCCAACCCGATCACGGCAGCACTGCTCGAGCAGACCGTACGGCTGCTGCGTGGTCAGTCCGCACATCAGGCGATCACCGAGCTTGCTCAGATCGCGGTGGCACGTCGCGGCGAGCTGGTGGCGGACGTCGGTGCGGCCGCCGAACTCAGCGACGCCCAGCGCGCCCGGCTGAACTCCGTGCTGAGCCGGATCTACAGCCACCCGGTGCGTGTGCAGGTCGACGTCGACCCCGCACGACTGGGCGGGTTGGCGATCTCGGTCGGCGACGAGGTGATCGACGGCACGCTGTCGTCGCGCCTCGCGGCGGCGAAGACGCAATTGCCCGACTGACCCAGACCTACCCGGGCCTAACCGGCCTCAGAGCCCACTACCCATTCGAAGGCAGGAAGACGAAAAGCCATGGCAGAGTTGACAATCTCCTCTGACGACATTCAGGGGGCGATCGAGGAGTACGTGAGCTCCTTCAGCGCCGACACCGCGCGCGAGGAGGTCGGCACCGTCATCGACGCCGGCGACGGCATCGCACACGTCGAGGGCCTGCCTTCGGTGATGACTCAGGAGCTCCTTGAGTTCCCCGGCGGGGTGCTGGGCGTGGCCCTGAACCTCGACGAGCACAACGTCGGTGCGGTCATCTTGGGCAACTTCGAGAACATCGAAGAGGGCCAGCAGGTCAAGCGCACCGGTGAGGTGCTCTCGGTGCCGGTCGGCGACGGCTTCCTCGGTCGCGTCGTCAACCCGCTGGGACAGCCCATCGACGCGCGCGGCGAGATCGAGGCCGAGACCCGTCGTCCGCTGGAGATGCAGGCCCCCTCGGTGGTTCAGCGTCAGAGCGTCAGCGAGCCGCTGCAGACCGGTATCAAGGCCGTCGACGCCATGACCCCGATCGGCCGCGGCCAGCGTCAGCTCGTCATCGGCGACCGCAAGACCGGCAAGACCGCGCTGTGTGTGGACACCATCCTCAACCAGCGCAAGAACTGGGAGACCGGCGACCCGAACCAGCAGGTTCGTTGCGTCTACGTCGCGATCGGCCAGAAGGGCACCACCATCGCCAGCGTGCGTCGCGCGCTGGAAGAGGGCGGCGCCATGGACTACACCACGATCGTCGCCGCACCGGCGTCGGACTCCGCCGGCTTCAAGTGGCTGGCCCCCTACACCGGCTCGGCGATCGCCCAGCACTGGATGTACTCGGGCAAGCACGTGCTGATCGTCTTCGACGACCTGACCAAGCAGGCCGAGGCCTACCGCGCAATTTCGCTGCTGCTGCGCCGCCCGCCGGGCCGCGAGGCATACCCGGGTGACGTGTTCTACCTGCACTCCCGTCTGCTGGAGCGTTGCGCGAAGCTCTCCGACGAGCTGGGTGGCGGTTCGCTGACCGGTCTGCCGATCATCGAGACCAAGGCCAACGACATCTCGGCCTACATCCCGACCAACGTCATCTCGATCACCGACGGCCAGTGCTTCCTGGAGAGCGACCTGTTCAACCAGGGCGTCCGCCCGGCCATCAACGTCGGTGTGTCGGTGTCCCGTGTCGGTGGCGCCGCCCAGATCAAGGCCATGAAAGAGGTAGCAGGAAGTCTCCGCTTGGACCTGTCGCAGTACCGCGAGCTGGAGGCCTTCGCCGCTTTCGCCTCCGACCTGGACGCCACCAGCAAGGCTCAGCTGGAGCGTGGTGCACGCCTGGTGGAGCTGCTCAAGCAGCCCCAGTACGCACCGCTGCCCGTCGAGGAGCAGGTGGTCTCGATCTTCCTGGGTACCGAAGGACACCTGGACTCGGTGCCGGTCGAGGACGTGGGCCGCTTCGAATCCGAGCTGCTGGACCACATCCGGGCCTCGGAGAATGACCTGCTGACCGGGATCCGCGAGACCAAGAAGCTCTCCGACGAGGCCAACGAGAAGCTGGTCGCGGTGATCAACCAGTTCAAGAAGGGCTTCGCCGCCACGGACGGCAGCTCGGTGGTGCCCGACGCACACGTCGACGCGCTTGACGAGGACAAGCTCGGCAAGGAAGCGGTGCAGGTCCACAAGGCCGCGCCGGCGAAGAAGAAGTAACGCCGCTATGGCAGCCACACTTCGCGAACTACGCGGGCGCATCCGCTCAGCCGGGTCGATCAAGAAGATCACCAAGGCCCAGGAGCTGATCGCCACCTCGCGTATCGGCCGGGCGCAGGCCCGGCTGGAAACGGCACGGCCGTACGCCGTCGAGATCACCCGGTTGCTCACCACCCTGGCCGCCGAGGCGGCCCTGGACCACCCGTTGCTGGTTGAGCGCGGCGAGCCCAAGCGGGCGGGTGTCCTGGTGGTGTCGTCCGACCGTGGTCTGTGTGGCGGCTACAACGCCAACGTCTTCCGCCGGGCAGAGGAGCTGTTCTCTCTGCTGCGCTCGGAGGGCAAGGACCCGGTTCTCTACGTCGTCGGCCGCAAGGCGCTGGCCTACTACTCGTTCCGGAACTGGGCGGTCACCGACTCCTGGACCGGATTCTCCGAGCAGCCGACGTACGAGAACGCCGCCACGATCGCCTCCACCCTGGTTGAGGCCTTCTTGGCCGGTGTTGACGACGACGGCGACCACCCGGGCACCGACGGGGTCCTGGGCGTCGACGAACTGCACATCGTGTCGACCGACTTCCGCTCGATGCTGTCGCAGTCGGCCGAGGCGCGTCGGATCGCCCCGATGCTGGTGGAGTACGTGGGCGAGGAGACCGGTCCGAAGACCCTGTACTCCTTCGAGCCGGACGCCACGACACTGTTCGACTCGCTGCTGCCGCGGTATCTGACCACCCGCGTGTATGCCGCGCTGCTCGACTCGGCGGCCTCGGAGCTGGCTTCGCGCCAGCGCGCGATGAAGTCGGCGACCGACAACGCCGACGACTTGATCAAAGCGTTGACCCTTGAGGCCAACCGCGAGCGCCAGGCTCAGATCACCCAGGAAATCAGCGAAATCGTCGGCGGTGCGAATGCCCTCGCCGACGCCTCTCGGTAAGCCCCCCGGTAAGTACTAGGAAGCGAAGAAGATAATGACTGTTACCGCTGACAAGACAACCGCCGGCCGCGTGGTGCGCGTAACCGGCCCCGTCGTCGACGTCGAGTTCCCCCGGGGCGCAGTGCCCGAGCTGTTCAACGCTCTGCACGCGGAGATCTCCTTCTCGGAGCTGGCCAAGACGCTGACCCTCGAGGTCGCCCAGCACTTGGGTGACAACCTGGTCCGCACCATTTCGATGCAGCCCACCGACGGCCTGGTGCGTGGCACCGAGGTCACCGACACCGGTGCCGCGATCTCGGTGCCGGTGGGTCACGAGGTCAAGGGCCACGTGTTCAACGCCCTCGGGAACTGCCTCGACAAGCCGGGCTACGGCGAGGACTTCGAGCACTGGGGCATCCACCGCAAGCCCCCGGCCTTCAACGAGCTGGAACCGCGCACCGAGATGCTTGAGACCGGCCTGAAGGTCGTCGACCTGCTCACCCCGTACGTGCGTGGCGGCAAGATCGCCCTGTTCGGTGGTGCCGGCGTGGGCAAGACCGTGCTCATCCAGGAGATGATCAACCGTATCGCCCGCAACTTCGGTGGCACCTCGGTGTTCGCCGGCGTCGGGGAGCGCACCCGTGAGGGTAACGACCTGTGGGTCGAGCTCGAGGACGCCAACGTGCTCAAGGACACCGCCTTGGTGTTCGGTCAGATGGACGAGCCGCCGGGCACTCGTATGCGCGTGGCGCTGTCGGCCCTGACCATGGCCGAGTGGTTCCGCGACGAGGCGGGCCAGGACGTGCTGCTGTTCATCGACAACATCTTCCGGTTCACCCAGGCCGGTTCCGAGGTTTCGACCCTGCTGGGCCGGATGCCTTCGGCCGTGGGTTACCAGCCCACGCTGGCCGACGAGATGGGTGAGCTGCAGGAGCGGATCACCTCGACCCGTGGTCGGTCTATCACCTCGATGCAGGCCGTGTACGTGCCCGCCGACGACTACACCGACCCGGCGCCGGCAACCACGTTCGCGCACTTGGACGCGACCACCGAGCTGAGCCGTGCGGTGTTCTCCAAGGGCATCTTCCCGGCGGTGGACCCGCTGGCCTCCAGCTCGACCATTCTGGACCCGGCCATCGTCGGTGATGACCACTACCGGGTCGCCCAGGAGGTCATCCGGGTGCTGCAGCGTTACAAGGACCTGCAGGACATCATTGCCATCCTCGGCATCGACGAGCTGTCCGAAGAGGACAAGCAGCTGGTCGGCCGGGCGCGGCGTATCGAGCGGTTCCTGAGCCAGAACATGATGGCGGCCGAGCAGTTCACCGGCCAGCCCGGCTCGACGGTGCCGCTGAAGGAGACCATCGAGGCCTTCGACCGGCTGACCAAGGGTGACTTCGACCACCTGCCCGAGCAGGCGTTCTTCCTGATCGGTGGCCTCGACGACCTGTCCAAGAAGGCCGAGAGCCTGGGCGCCAAGCTGTGACCGGGTCTGCTGTTGGCGATGAGCGCTCGCGCGAAGAGCGTCCTACCAAGGCGAAAGGCGGTGGGTAATGGCAGAGCTTGACGTCGACATCGTCGCGGTCGATCGCAAGGTGTGGTCGGGCAAGGCCACGTTCATCTTCACCCGGACCACCGTCGGTGAGATCGGCATCCTGCCGGGGCACATCCCGGTGGTTGCCGAGCTCGTCGACGACGCCATGGTGCGGGTGGACCGGGTCGACGAGGACGAGCTGCGGCTCGCCGTGCACGGCGGCTTCCTGTCGGTGACCGAAGAGGGCGTCAGCATCCTGGCCGAGGCTGTCGACTTCACCTCGGAGATCGACGAGGCATCCGCACGGCACGAGGCCCAGTCCACCGACCCCAAGATGGCTGCACGGGGTCGGGCCAGGCTGCGCGCCCTGGGTGTGATCGACTAAAAGACGTGAACCGATGAGCACGCCCATGATCGTTATGGTCGTGCTCGTCGCCGTTCTCCTCGGCGCCGTCGTGGCCCTGAGCTATCGGCTGTGGAAGCTGCGTCAAGGCGGTACGGCCGCGATCATGCGCGACCTTCCGGCTGTTGGCGGCCACGGCTGGCGTCATGGCGTGGTCCGCTATCACGGCGGTGAAGCCGCTTTCTACCGTCTTTCCAGCGTGCGGTTGTGGCCGGATCGTCGGCTCAGCCGCCGCGGCGTGGACGTGGTGGCCCGCCGCGCGCCCCGGGGCGACGAATTCGACATCATGACCGACGAGATCGTGGTGCTCGAACTGCACGACGTCACCGAGGACCGTCGGGCCGGCTTCGAGATAGCGCTGGACCGCGGCGCGCGGACCGCCTTCCTGTCGTGGCTGGAGGCGCGCCCGTCGCCGCGGGCCCGGCGGCAGAGCTACTGAATTAGCCTACGTCGTTGGAGCCGTTGGCGCGGACTACTTTTCGGGCCGGTCGGCACGATCACCACCGGGCTTCCAGAGCACGTCACCGTCGGTGTTCGCCACGCGGCACAACACAAACATCAAGTCCGACAAGCGATTCAGATACTTCGCCGGCAGTACCGACACTCCGTCCGGATAGGTGTCGAGTGCAGCCCAGGCCGAGCGCTCGGCCCGGCGCACCGCGGTTCGCGCCACGTGCAGCAATGCCGACAGCGGTGATCCCCCCGGCAGGATGAACGAGTTGAGGGGCGGCAGCTGCTCGTTGTATTCGTCACACCACGCCTCCACCCGATCGACGTAGTCGGCGGTGATCCGCAGCGGCGGGTACTCCGGATTCTCGGCGACCGGCGTGGCCAGATCCGCGCCCGCGTCGAACAGGTCGTTCTGGATCTGCAACAGCGTGGCGCTCACCGCCTCGGCGGGGTGGCCGAGCGCTATCGCAACACCGATCGCGGCGTTGGCCTCCTCGACATCGGCGTAGGCCACCAGCCGCGGATCGGTCTTGGGGACGCGGGAGAAATCGCTCAGACCAGTGGTTCCGTCGTCGCCGGTGCGGGTGTAAACGCGAGTGATGTGCACAGCCATAGCCCAACCGTACCGGGGGAGGGAACCGCTGCAACCCCCGCTTCGGCAGGAGTCTGGATTGGTCGGGATCGGACTCGCGTCGTCACTACACTGACCCGAGTGGGAGAGCGTTTCGTGGTTACCGGGGGTAACCGACTGTCCGGTGAGGTCGCCGTCGGCGGCGCTAAGAACAGCGTCCTGAAGCTGATGGCCGCGGCGTTGTTGGCCGAGGGCACCAGCACCATCACCAACTGCCCGGACATTCTGGACGTCCCGCTGATGGCCGAGGTGCTGCGCGGACTGGGCGCCAACGTCGAACTCGACGGCACCACGGTGCGCATCACCTCGCCGGACGAACCCAAGTACGACGCGGACTTCGCCGCGGTACGTCAGTTCCGGGCTTCGGTCTGTGTGCTCGGCCCGCTGGTGGGCCGGTGTCTGAAGGCGAAAGTCGCACTACCCGGCGGCGACGCGATCGGATCGCGCCCGCTCGACATGCACCAGGCCGGCCTTCGTCAGCTGGGCGCCACCTGCAATATCGAGCACGGTTGTGTGGTCGCACACGCTGAGAAGCTGCGCGGCGCGGAGATCCAGTTGGAGTTCCCGTCGGTCGGAGCCACTGAGAACATTCTGATGGCCGCGGTCCTGGCCGAGGGCGTCACGACCATCCACAACGCGGCGCGCGAGCCCGATGTCGCTGATCTTTGCACGATGCTCAACCAGATGGGCGCGCAGATCGAAGGCGCGGGCTCCCCGACGCTGAAGATCATCGGGGTACCGCGGCTGCATCCCACCGAGCACGAAGTGATCGGCGACCGGATCGTCGCCGCGACCTGGGCGATTGCCGCGGTGATGACCCGCGGCGACATCTCGGTGACCGGTGTGGATCCGTCTCACCTGCAGCTTGTTCTGCACAAGCTGCACGACGCGGGGGCGACCGTCACCCAGTCCGACAACGGCTTCCGGGTGGTGCAATACGAGCGGCCCAAGGCCGTCAACGTCGCGACCTTGCCTTTTCCAGGATTTCCCACTGACCTGCAGCCGATGGCAATCGGTCTGGCGGCGATAGCCGACGGCACGTCGATGATCACCGAGAACGTCTTCGAAGCCAGATTCCGGTTCGTCGAGGAGATGATTCGGCTGGGCGCCGATGCGCGTACCGACGGACACCACGCGGTGGTGCGTGGTCTGCCGCAGCTCTCGAGTGCCCCGGTGTGGGCCTCCGACATCCGTGCCGGAGCGGGCCTGGTCCTTGCGGGCCTGGTCGCAGACGGTGAGACCGAGGTCCACGACGTCTTTCACATCGATCGCGGGTACCCGTTGTTCGTGGAATATCTAGGCGATTTGGGCGCTGAGATAGAGCGTGTAATATAGGTCGAGCCGGAGGGACGCGGACCGCGGAACTACCGACAGTCTGGAAGTCCTTCCGGAAGCCCCGAAAAACTCGGAGTTGACTCAACTCCGAAAACCGAGTACAGTGGCGGGGTTGCCTGAAGCCGGGCGGCGTGTTGTTTGAGAACTCAATAGTGTGTTTGGTGGTTTTTGTTTGTTGTTGTTTTTGCCATGCCTTTGGTGCCTCGTGTTGGGGGTGTGGTGTTGTTTTTGATGTCAGTTTTTGGCTGATGTTT
>Ga0153954_1001014_pt1 | contig 17306 bp, 18 predicted proteins | sample TSFL038MetaG_FD_102277 | JGI IMG/M metagenome (GOLD analysis project Ga0153954, IMG submission 102277) | Attine ant fungus gardens microbial communities from Florida, USA - TSFL038 MetaG | ecosystem: Host-associated > Fungi > Mycelium > Unclassified | place: USA: Florida, Wekiwa Springs State... | reverse complement strand
TGCCATTCACTCGCCGCTTGAGCGGCAAGGTCCGTGATTGGGCGGGGAGACGCATCCGCCGCATCGAAGGTGTCGGCCAGCGCCTGTTCAAGGCGCGCGATATCGAGGAGGCTGCGGCTCTCGTTCCATGGCGGCGTCTTTTCGATAAAATCCGGCAATTCTCGGGCGTACCATCGAGCGTTGCGGTGGCGTGACGGCGTTGCGTCGACATAAGCCTCGGACAAGGCGTCGAATCCCTCGTCGCCAATCGCATTGTTGAGGACTTTGAAGTCTGCTGCTAGGAATCCTTTGAGCCGCAGACGGTAGGCCTCGGCATAAACATCGAATCGCTTTTCGACGGTAAGCTTCTGTGACGGCTCGACGGTGGCAAGAATCTTTCGCTCGGAATCCACGCCAAGGATCGCGGCCTGAAAATGGGCCTGCAGGTCCGCGAGACTCATGCCGCGCTCCCAAGTTCTGAAACTACGCCTGCGATGTCTCGGGCGTGTTGCAATTCGGCAAGCAAGTCAGCGAAGGGCGGAAACTTGTCGTCGCGCTCGATTATAACGGACACAGGACCGAAACGTCGCCAGGCCTCGGCAAAAAGCGCCCAGACTTCTTCGCTGACGGGTTCGTCATGAGTATCGACTTTATGCGTGCCGTGGTCCTCATGGCCGGCGAGATGGAACTGGACGACGCGTTCGACATCTATAGAGCGTAGGAACTCATGCGGGTCGAAGTCATGATTGTAGCCGGAGACGTAGACATTGTTGACGTCGAGCAGCAGCCAACAATCGGCACGCTTCGCAAGTTCGCGGACGAACGTCCACTCGTCCATCTCGGATTCGGCGAAGGTCACATAGCTGGAGACGTTTTCGATCGCGATTCGGCGGCCAAGAAAATCCTGTACCTGGCTTATCCTGCTGACGACGTGGTTCAGCGCCTCTTCAGTATAGGGAATCGGCATCAGGTCATGGAGATTGACGCCATGGACACCGGTCCAACAGAGGTGATCAGATATGAATTGCGGCTGAAATCGATCCGCAAGTCTTTTCAGGTCATGGAGATAATCCATGTCGAGAGCAGCGGTCGAGGCGATCGACATAGAGACGCCGTGCATGACGATGGGATAGTCAGTTCGAATGCGCTCAAGGGCCCTTAGGGGCGGGCCTCCCTCAACCATGTAATTTTCGGAGATAACCTCGAACCAGTCGACCGGTGGCTTGGATTCAAAGATTTCCTTGTAATAAGCCGGTCGAAGACCAAGTCCGAAGCCAAGCGGCGAGGGTTTATGCATGGCGCGCGTTTCGCTTATAATGGGGGCGTCCGCTAGGTCAGGAGGCGGACGCCCCTGATTTGGATTTGGCGACTCTTAGCTGAGGTGACCGCCGAGTTTCAGACAGGCATGCTTGGATCTCTCATACAAAAAACCCTGTCCCTTGCAGGAATTCTGACCCTTGCAAGCGTTACTGGCGGTCTTGCAATCGCTGTGGCCCTTACACGAGTTGATGCCGAAGCATTGAACATGGCCTGCAGCAAAAGCGTCGCTTGGCGCCAGGGTCGTGCCCGTGATCGCAAGAGCAACCGCCGCTGCGGCAATGCTGCCGCCCGAAATGAAAGTCATTTTCATTTGATTCTCCCTCCAGGAAGCGCCCCAAAAGGGTACGCTTGGCGCTGTGCACCGTAGATGTACTTCGTTGTAAACTCGCGAGCTGTTACTGACTTCACGGAACTGTGAGCCAGAATTCTTGCCCCTGGAATCTTGCTCTTGCGATGGAGATCCGCTCGGTTAACCTAGCGGAACTTGCCTCTTCAGCACCTTGTCCCTTGGCTGTCACCGATAACGCCCACAGAGGGGCGCCAGAGGGGGTGATGAAGACATTGCGCTTCGGCAAAGCGTTGCGCCGAGCGAATCCTCGCGGGGCGGCGCAGCGTCGGGGACGGTTTTTGCCTCCGCGGTGAAGCAGGTCGGGCAGATCGAAGCATTAGCAACAGTTGTGTGACGGTCGCGTTCATCCGCTTGAGCGGAACCGATGACGACGGAAGCGACGCCACAGATTGCGATAGCAAAGAGGCGCGGAGCTATCATCCCGACCTTAGCTAAGTCCAAATTCATCTTCTCCTCCATTCGGAAAGTCCTCTGCTAGAGACTTCGTTGAATGCGAGGCGTCCGTTACGCAGGGAACACAAAAATTTTGCGCGAAGCGTGGCTCTTGCGGAAGGGCGGCTTATTCATTTCGGGAATGCAGCCCGCTCGATTTTCGGTCGCCTCTAGCCCTCTAATATTGCTCAAGCATTTTTGATCGAAATGAGCCGAAAGGTGGGTAACGGCCAACCGCGGTGTAGCGAATAGCTTAGTGAGAAAGCTGGCCGCCCGTTGCTGAATCTCTGAGCAAAGCCCGACCAGAAAATTGAGTTCACGCCTCTACCGAGGCGTTTCGCTGGGCGAGGACTCCATGCACGCCGCCATGCAAGTCATCAGCTTCCTGTCGACTCTCTTCGTTTTCGTTATCGGCGTTGGAGTGCTGGTTTTATTTGCAATTTTCATTTCGGATCGGCTGCAAACTCATGACGCCGTTCTTAGAAACTACCCGATCGTGGGGCATCTACGGTATATATTATCTGGGCTCGGAGAGTTCTTTCGGCAATATTTCTTTGCAATGGATCGGGATGAGCTTCCGTTTAACCGCGCCGAGCGGAATTGGGTTGATCGCGCGGCAAAGGATGCGGACTCAACCATCGCCTTTGGCTCGACCCGTTACATTCGTGAGGTAGGTACGCCGATATTCGTCAATTGTCCCTATCCAACGCTCGAGGCCAACATCGAGCGCACCCCCGACTATGTGATCGGCGCAGCGACGCCAAATCCGTATACCGCGAGATCATTCTTCAATATTTCCGGCATGAGTTTTGGCGCTTTGTCAGCTCCGGCGGTTCTAGCGTTGTCAAAGGGGGCCAAACTTGCAAATTGCTGGATGAACACGGGCGAGGGCGGTCTTTCGCCGTACCATCTCGAAGGCGGCGCCGATCTTGTCTTCCAAATTGGAACGGCGAAATATGGGGTGCGACATCCCGATGGAAGCCTCAATGAAAAGGCGCTGCGGCGACTTGCGGCACTCCCTCAAGTGAAGATGTTTGAGATCAAGCTTTCGCAAGGTGCTAAGCCGGGTAAAGGCGGGATACTGCCGGGTATCAAGGTGACGCCTGAAATTGCTGCCATACGAGGCATCCCCGTCGGCGAAGATTCGAATAGCCCAAATCGACATCCGGAAATCAGCAACAACGATGACCTTCTTGACTTTATCGCTAGAGTGAAGGCGATCACGGGCAAGCCCGTCGGAATTAAAGCGGTGTTGGGTGCTTACGGATGGCTCGAGGATCTCGCCACCCGCATTCACTCTCGAGGCATCTGGCCAGACTTCTTTACCCTTGACTCGGGTGACGGCGGCAGCGGCGCCGCGCCAATGGCTTTGATGGATAATGTGGGGCTCTCAATTCGCGAAGCCTTACCGCAGGTTCGAGACATCATTGCTGCGAGTGGGTTGCAAGATAGGATTCCAATCGTTGTGTCGGGCAAGCTGGTGACGCCAGCGGAAGTTGCTTGGGCCTTATGCGCCGGTGCGACGTTTGTGAGCTCGGCACGCGGCTTCATGTTTGCCTTGGGGTGCATCCAATCGCTGCGCTGCAATCGCAATACATGCCCAACGGGCGTTACCACGCACAACAAACGCCTACAGCGCGGTCTCAACCCAACCAACAAGGCAGAGAAAGTCGCCAATTATTGCCGTAACCTTCGCCGGGACGTAGAGGTGATCGCACATAGTTGCGGGGTGGCGCACCCGCGCCGACTGCGTCGGTTCCATGTCAGACTTGTTTGCGCGGATGGCCGTTCGCGCTCGATGAGCGAACTCTTTCCAACTGACAATCTAACCGATTCTGGGGTTATGCATGCGCCATAATGGAGCCAATATAAACTCTGCGAAATCGCCTTCGCCGTCACTCGATATTGAATTGACGTGCGACTCGTACGCTCAGACACTCTGGCTCGGTTTAGAGCCGCACGATTTGCTTTCAATTTGTCGTCGAGGAGCGATGAACTGCGTTCTAACAGCTCTTTGGTTTCTCGGCGTGGCTCTAGTCACAACAGCGCCGGCGTTCGCCGATCAGAGCAAGCCGGTAGTGACGCCCCACGTCCAAGTCACGCTCGCCTCAGACGTTGAGGCTGTCGACCCAGGGAAGCCGTTCCATCTCGGGCTTCATTTTAAGCTGACAAAGGGATGGCATATCTACTGGATCAATCCTGGGGCCGCCGGGGAACCGCCGGAGCTCGACCTGACCTTGCCGCAAGGTGCCAAGGCTTCAGCCGTTGCATGGCCGGCGCCGCTTCGCCTGAGGGAAGGTCTGGTTATGACCTATTCTTACCTCAACGAAGTTCTACTCCCGGTCACGGTGACGAACTCCAAGCGACTTTCGTCCTTCCAAGTTACCGCCAAAGCGCACTGGCTTGTTTGTGCGAATATATGCGTCCCGGAGCAAGGTACGTTCTATCTTGATCTCCCGATGGGTAATGCAACGCCATCGGCCGAAGCGCCGCTCTTTGCCGCGGCCGCGGCGCGCTCGCCGAAGCCTTCACCCTACGACGCGCGCGTTTCGCCTGGCGCGATCTTATCGGTGCGTGGAAAGAAACTCTCGCCGCAATCCGTTCAGGACGCTTGGTTCCTGCCAGCGGCTTGGGGAGAAATCGACGATCTTGCCGCACAGAAATTTTCAATCGCCAGCGGCGAGCTTAAGCTCGCGCTGAAGCCGGGAGAAACCTTTGATCCGCGCGCAATGCTCTCTGGCGTGCTGGTGATCAAAGCGCCGAACGGCGGAGAAAGCTTTTTCACGATCGATGCAAAACCCGAAAACGGCGCCGTCCCTTCTGTAGCCGCGGCGGCACGGCCCGCCGCGATCCAGCAATCGGCCACAACCGCGGCGCCTTCGAAGGGCCAGGGTAAGGCCACCTCCGGCAGGGTGATTTCCGACGGTGCCGGCGTTCTCTGGATTTTGGGCTTCGCCTTTCTTGGCGGCTTAATTCTCAATCTGATGCCTTGCGTCTTCCCCATCTTGGCGATGAAGGCGGTGACTTTCGCGAACGTATCGCGTCAGGCGCATCGCGTCGTACGGGCTCATGCCGCGAGCTACGTTCTCGGCGTGCTCGTCGCTTTTGCCGGGGTCGCTGGTCTATTTCTGGCCTTGCGCGCGACGGGCCTTTCGGCGGGCTGGGGGTTCCAATTCCAATCGCCAGTCCTCGTAACGATGATGGCGTGGCTCCTGTTGGCGATCGGCTTCAATCTCTCAGGCGTCTTCGAGATCGGCGGGCGCTTTATTGAAGCCGGCGACGGCCTGACGCGTTTACACGGTGGTGCCGGCAGTTTTTTCACAGGCCTGCTCGCCGTTCTTGTCGCGACACCTTGCACCGCGCCGTTTATGGGCGCCGCAATCGCCGCCGCCGTGACCGCTCCGCCCGCGTTGGCGTTTCTGATCTTTCTGACGATGGGCCTCGGTCTCGCCGCACCTTATGGCTTACTGGCGCTCGCGCCGGGCGCTGCGCATTTTTTGCCAAAGCCCGGAGCGTGGATGGTGATCCTCAAGCAGGTCCTCGCCTTTCCAATGTACGGCGCGGCGGTTTGGCTTGCGTGGGTTCTGAGCCTACAAGCGGGCGCCGAAGGCGTCCTCCTTGCACTGACCGGCGCGGTGCTTGTGGCCTTCGCCGCGTGGCTCTTAGGCACGACACAGGGACGGGAAGGCCGTGCAAACCTTTTCGGCAAAGTGCTGGCCGCCGTCGCGGTCGTCTGCGCCCTCGTCTTGTTGCGCGGCGTTTCGGCGGTACCATCCGGCGTCGCAATAATCGCCGCTTCAGCCGATGCATTGCCCTATTCGCCCGAACGTCTGGCGGCACTTCGTGCCGAAGGACGGCCCGTCTTCGTGGACATGACTGCGGCCTGGTGCGTTACCTGCCTCATCAACGAGCGCGTCACGCTCGCTTCGGCTACGGTCCGACAAGCGTTCGCCGCGCACAACGTGGTTTACGTCAAGGGGGACTGGACGCGCGCCGATCCTGCGATCACCCGATTTCTTCGGGCGCACGGTCGCGATGGCGTGCCACTCTATGTCTATTTTCCTGTCCGGGGCGAACCGGTGGTGCTGCCCCAGATTCTGACCACCGACATCGTCGTCAGCGAATTGAACCACACCAACAGTTGAAAGGTTATCCGATGGCAAGGATCGGACATGCGCTCATGCTTACGGCCAGCCTGGCCGCCGCGCCAGCACTCGGCGCCACGCCGATAAAGATCGACGCCCCGGCGCCGGATTTTGCCGGCACAGACAGCAATGGTGCCGCCATTCACCTTCGCGATTTCAAAGGCGAGACTGTCATTCTTGAATGGTCAAACGACGGCTGTCCTTATGTCGGCAAATGGTACCGCAGCGGGGCGATGCAGAAACTGCAGCGCGAGGCAGCCAGTCTTGGCGCGGTGTGGCTCACAGTCATTAGTTCGGCACCCGGCGAGCAAGGTTATGTAGATGGCGCCCAGGCAAATGCCGATACTCAGAGCCGCAAAGCCGATCCCGCACACGTCATACTCGACCCGAGCGGCGGTATCGGCCATCTCTACGGCGCGCAGACGACGCCGGATATTTTCATCATTCGGCCGGATGGACGGCTTGCCTATATGGGTGGCGCCGATAGCATTGCCTCGACGCGGATTGCAGACATCGCAAGGGCAGAGCCCTATGCCCGTGAGGCGCTGGAGGCCGTGACGTCGGGGAAGCCCGCGCCGCATCCGATTACGCGCCCCTATGGCTGCACCGTCAAATACGCGAGCTGAAGTCCTATCACATAGTTTGGCATGCCGACGCATCGTTTGGACCCGTCCACTTCCGGGGCGCCATCGCGATTGCGCAACGCCAAAAGAATATTTTGCTCTGGCGGTCGCAACGATGCGACCGGCAGACTCATGGCATGTCCGTCCCGCTGCCATGACCGTGGCACGCTTTCACAAGATGGTGATGTGCGTAACGATGAGCATCCGAAGCACGAAGATTAAGCCGGAATAGCTCGGCAAAAGTCCGGGACGCCCGGCAACTTCGGAGCGGCGCATGGAAATCGTAAGTGGGGAAGGCCTGGCGGGTTGCGCCGGGGCTGTGAGCAAAAATTTGCCGGGCCAAGTCGTGCTCATCCTGCAAGGCGGGGGTGCGCTCGGCTCGTACCAAGCCGGCGTCTACCAGGCGCTTCATGAAGCCGGGATCGAACCAGACTGGGTTGTTGGCACTTCGATTGGCGCGGTCAACGCCAGCATCATCGCGGGCAACCAAGCGCAAGATCGCTTAGCTAGGTTAAGCGAGTTCTGGGGCAGCGTCGAGCAGAGCCCGATTTTGGACTTTCGCCGCACGTTCCCAGGATTCGGAGAAGACTTTTCCCATTGGGCTACGATTACAAGAGGAATCACTAACTTTTTTCAACCCAATCTGTTTGCGCAATTCGGCGAAACCTATCCACTCGGTGCCGAGAATGCGGGGTACTATTCCACCGTTCCTCTGGAGAGGACTCTGGAGAAGCTCGTCGACTTTGACCTCATCAATCGCACTGGGCCGCGGCTTACAATTGGCGCCGCGAGCGTCACGACCGGCCAGATGCGATATTTCGATACCTGCGACGACGTCGTCACTGTCAAGCACGTGATGGCTTCAGGTGCGCTGCCGCCGGCCTTTCCGGCCGTTCGGATCGATGGAGAACTTTATTGGGACGGTGGCATCTTGTCGAATACGCCCACGGAGGTGGTGTTCGATGAGAATCCGCGAAAGAACTCCTTAGTATTCTCCGTCCAGCTCTGGAATCCGATTGGCAGCGAACCGACGACGATGGCGGAAGTATTTACTCGACAAAAGGATATTCAATATTCCAGCCGAATAGGCACACAGATCGAGCGTCAGCAACAAATTCATTTCTTGCGTCATGTCATTAGTGAGCTCGAGATGAGATTGCCGGAGGCCGAGCGGGATACTGCAGCGGTACGCGAGTTAGCAAGCTATGGGTGCCGAACTCGAATACATGTCGTCCGGCTGCTTGCCCCGCAGCTAGATCGAGAGAGACACACAAAAGATATCGACTTCAGCCCAACTGGAATTATGCTTCGCTGGAAGGCGGGTTATGCTCACACGCGAGCCGCTCTCGAGCAGGCGCCGTGGCGGGGCGAGTTCAACCCACTTTCAGGCGTCGTGCTTCATGAGCGAAAAGAGTGGTCGTGATTGAGTGAGGGGAACTGCCCATGCCAGAGCGCGCCGAAACGGTTGCTTGCGAGCTATTTAAATGTCGACACAGGTGCGCATCTTCATCGGCACGTTGAATTCTAGAGTCGCACTTGGCAAGCACTGCCTTGAAAAAGCCTTTCGTAATAATTCGCAATAAAGCGTCAACAACCCGAATTTGCGGCGTGATAAGGGCAGCATTGCCAGGATGCTGTAACAAAGTCGCCCTTCCATCGTAAGAGATGAAGATGACCGCATCGTCGAGGGAAGCCGATCGGTCAGCGTGGATGAGAGCGGCTCTGGCGGGCGATGCTCGTTCCTATCGGCTGTTTCTCCTCTCAGTGACGCCGCAAGTGAGGTCTGTCATCAGCTATTACGGTCGCGGCTCCGCCGGGAGCGAAACCGAGGATATCGTGCAAGAGGTGTTGCTCACGATCCATCTGAAGCGTGAAACTTGGGATCAATCGAGGCCGATTGGGCCCTGGGTAGCCGCAATCACACGAAACAAGCTGATCGACGTCCTGCGGAGACGCGGGCGGCGCGTCAACGTGCCGATTGAAGAGTTGATTGACGATCTCGAGGCCGAAGACCGCGCGCCAGAAGTGGATGGGCACCGCGTAAATGGAATGCTTGAGCATTTGGACGAACGCCAACGGGAGATCGTTCGGTCAATATCGCTGAATGAAAATAGCATATCGGAAACAGCCGCGCGGCTCCAGATGACGGAAGGTGCAGTTAGGGTGGCGTTACACCGCGCGCTCAGGAGGCTTGCAGCGCTCTATAGGAGTAGCCGCAGTGAGGACTGACCGATTAATCGATCTGTTGGTACAAGACTCCTATCGGCTTTGGTCTTTCCGCCTAATATTGGCGTTGGCTGTCGCTGGAGGAATCTCTATCGCGGCTATAGTATTCTTCGCTGGCATCGGCTTTAGACACGACATCTCTGAGGCGGCGAAAACGATCCGCTTCTTATACAAGTTTGTTGTCACGATCGCGCTTGCGATCACTTCGATTTGCGCGGTGCTCAGCGCCGGTAGCCCGAGCGGCAATTTCGCGTCCAGGAAATTTGTGTTGATGATTGCTCCGGCCTTGTTGGTTAGCGCCGTACTTTTGGAACTGATTGTCACGCCCGAAAGTCAATGGATGCCCCGGCTAATCGGGCACAATTCCCGATTCTGCCTGACACTCATCCCATTGCTTTCCCTGGGGCCGCTCGGCTGCATTTTGGCTGCGCTGCGCTACGGAGCTCCCTTCGATCCGGGCGCAGGAGGTGCGATCGCGGGACTTGTCGCGAGTGGCATCGCGGCGACATTCTATGGGGCTAATTGCACCGATGATAGTCCACTGTTCGTAATAACATGGTATCCGCTGGCAACTCTTATTGTTGTCACGGTAGGCTACCTCATCGGTCGCAAGATCTTAAAGTGGTGATACTAGTCCGACCGAGTCATGCGCCCCATAGGGAAAGGCAACGATGAATCGCCTTTCGGCAATGGAAGCTTTTGTGAGTCTTGTCGAGACGGGATCATTCTCCGCTGCAGGCCAGAGGCTACGGATAGGACAGCCCGCGGTTTCAAAGGCAATCAACCAACTTGAGGAATCACTTGGAGTCCGGCTGCTATGGACGCACGGCCTTTCTCCGACGGAAGCCGGGAAGAATTTCTATATTCACGCCAAGCGCGCGATAGACGAGGTCGAAAAAGCAGAATCAGCCGCCCGCGGAGCCGCCACAAAACTAGTTGGTCAGCTGCGCGTCAGCGCTCCGGTCACTTTCGCTCGCTTGCACATAATTCCGCATTTGCAAACCCTGCTCGATCGGTATCCGGCGCTGGACGTGGAGATGATCCTGGACGATCGCAATATCGACCTAATTGAGGCAGGGATCGACATTGCTTTTCGTATGGGCGCACTCGCAGATTCGTCTTTGATAGCGCGCAGGATCGGGCAGGCGCGGCGGCTCGTTTTGGCCTCACCAGGTTATTTTTCTAAGAATGGCAGACCGGCGGCCCCGTCAGATCTCGAATCTCACCTGGCGGTGATTTACAGAAGGGAAAGCGCCGGCGATGTCTGGAAGTTTTCGAAAGGTTCGACGGAATGCAACGTCAATTTGAAGGGGCGATTCCATTGTAACGCAGCCGAGGGGATACGCGAGGCGGTCTTATCTGGCCTTGGCTTGACCGTTTCCTCTGAGTGGATGTTTGCGCCAGAGTTAGCCAGCCAACAAGTCGGCACTGTCCTCGACGATTGGACGCTTCCGCCTATCGAACTTTGGGCAATAACGCCGACGGGGCGACAAGTTAGCGCGAAGGCGCGCAGCTTTGCGTCATTCGTTGAATCTCAGGTCAGCGGGCCTCGTTGCTACCCTCAACAAGAAAACGGCCCTACAGCCGAAAGGGGATAGCGGAACCGTCGACGGAGAGCGTTCGTTCTATTCCGTTCTGGAATATGCGTTATTCCTTAACGGGTGAATTTTTCCTGCTGTCGCGACCGGACGAAGGCAGTGATAGTGAAGGCGGCGGCGTCGTCTGTCGGTTTCAAGAATTCGCGGGAACTGCCGAGGCAATACGTCAACGATGCTGCGATTTGCGGCGCCCCGTTGACGCTGAGCCAAGCGAGCTCTGGATTACACGGAGAACCGCTCGGTTCTGGCGGTCGCCATAGCAAAAGATGCGCGTGCGCATATGGGGGTGAATGTGATCAAATCAGTAAAGACAATCGTGATGCTTGCGGCATTCTGGCGGCAACCACAGCATATGCGGGCGTCCGAGAGTATATCGAGTCGTTTCATCACACTTATCTAGTGATGAAGGATGGAAGGAGGATGCCGGCAGACATCGTCAAGATTCATGGGCGAATGATGGTGATGATTCCGGTTGAAGACCTTCCAGATTATCTGCATCAACAGGTCATCAAGGTGATGAACCATCGATAAATTCCAGTTTCTTTTTGCGGCATAGAGTACTGAAGGCGCGCCTCAACGACGCGCCTTCATCGCTACCGGAAATGACAAAGTGTCGGAGCCTTTCTGCCGCCGCGCATTTTCAGGAAAACAGCGATAACAAGACCGTGAACCGGGCTCCCAGTAACAAACGCGGTGGCCGGTCGAATACATTTGCGACGAACCAATTTCTTCTCTGAGAAAAGGGGCGAAGCCGCTTTGCGGGCGGTGAAAGTCGCTGACAATGCATACTGCTTCACATCAGGCGCAAGCATTCGCCTTTGATCTTTGCGCGTGTTTCACTTCCTTGCGCGATACGAGTCTCGAGACGCGCGTAGCCTCTCGCGGAGGAATAGACCTTTGATCGGTTAAGGAGGATCCGAATGGTGTCGCTCTGAAAGCTATCATCCATCTTGCTTAACCGTAGTTTGTCTCGCCAGGAGGCGAGTAGAGAATCGTAAGGAGAGTGATATGTCCGCAAAGCCCACAATCAGTTCTGCCATCCTAGCATCGGCGCTTGCTACCGCGATGTCGTCAATGGCGCATGCTGCACCGATGACAGGTGCGGAGTCGTCGGCCGCCGTCGCCGCCCACAAAGAGAAATGCTTTGGCGTTGCCCTAAAAGGTCAAAACGATTGCGCGGCTGGCCCGGGCACAACGTGCCAGGGGACCTCGACCGTTGATTTTCAGGGCAATTCCTGGAAGTTCGTGATGGGCGGCACCTGCACGAGCATCGTAGTTCCCGGTGGCCGGCACGGTTCGCTGACGCCGATCAAGAGCTAAAGGGTCGATCCAGGAAAGCGGAGATGGCCATGAGCGTTCTTGAGCAGAAAAGGGATCCACGCCCCGATCCACGTCTCCGCTTCCCAACTTTGTCAGTCGCGAGCCTCGCGGGGACAAGCTTCAAACATGAACATCTCAGTGCCATCCTGGCGGAGGGAGCCGAGGGTGGCTTTTTCGAAGTCCATGCGGAAAATTATATGGGAGCGGGCGGTCCGCCCCATAGAGCGCTTGAACGAATCCGGTTCGATCATCCTGTTTCCCTGCACGGTGTGTGTATGTCGATCGGCGGTCCTCAACCACTTGACCGCGATCACCTCGAACGCTTTCGCGCCCTAGTGGGGCGCTACGAACCGGCGCTGGTCTCCGAGCATCTCGCCTGGTCAACCCATGCGACAACATACTTCAACGATCTGCTGCCGTTGCCTTATACGTGCGCAACTCTTATGCGCGTGTGCGAGCACATCGACGAGGTTCAAGAAGCGATCGGGCGCCGCATTTTGCTCGAAAACCCCTCGGCTTATCTTGCGTTCGCATCCTCGACGATGAGCGAGACCGATTTCATCCGGGAGATTGCTGATCGCACGGGCTGTGGATTGCTCCTTGATGTCAACAATGTCTTCGTATCGGCGAACAACCACGGCTACGCGGCGCTCGATTACCTTTCAGAGTTTCCACTCGAGGAAGTGGGCGAGATTCATCTCGCGGGTCACGCTGAGCAGAGCGATGATGAAGGCGAACTTCTGCTAATCGACAGTCACGACGGTCCGGTGGCCGATGCGGTTTGGAAACTCTACGAGATCGTCGTCTCCCGCTGCGGTCCCATCCCAACGCTGATCGAGTGGGACAGCAAAATCCCCGAATGGTCTGTCCTGAAGGCTGAGGCTGCCGCCGCCCAGGCAATTCTAAGCCGCGTCAGATCCTCAAGCCTGAGGAGCAACGTCTGTGCGGCTTGATGATTCTGCAGACAGCTTTGCAGCTGCCTTCTCATCCGCTCTAATTGATCCGTCGTTAGTGACGCCAGCAGATCTGGTCGGACCTCAAGGCAAGGCGGCAGTAAAACGCTACAATGTATATCGCAACAATGTCACGGTCGGTCTGATCGATGCGCTTGCCGCGATGTTTCCCGCTACCCAACGCATCGTGGGTGTCGAATTTTTTCGAACGATGGCCTGGTTCCACATTCGTGTCGCGCCTCCGACGTCTACTCTTTTGTTCGAATATGGTCGCGATTTTCCCGCGTTCGTTGAAACATATGAGCACGCGCGGGCCCTGCCGTGGCTTGCCGACGTCTCGCGACTCGAGCGTGCTTGGCTGGACGCTTACCATGCCGCAGACGAAGCACGCTTACCGCCGGAAGCGTTCGGGACCATTCCATTTGAGCAACTTGCCGATCTCGTTTTCGCAACGCATCCCTCGGCGCGCATTATACGGTCGCCCTATCCAGCCGTGAGCATCTTTGCGATGAATCGCTCTGAAGGCCCTATTACGCCATTTGAATCGAACGATGCGGAGGATGGCCTCATTACGCGGCCGGACATGGATGTCGTCGTTAGGCGCCTCGCGCCTGGAAGCGCGACTTTTCTGATCGGCTTGATGCACGGCGAGACTTTGGGTGCCGCCGCCGCCGCTGCATACGATGAAGTGCCTTCCTTTGATCTGCCTGCGAGCATTGCTTGCATGATCGAAGCCGGCCTTTTTACCGAAATCTGCGGAGGGTGACCATATTGGCCGGTGTCAAAGACGATCAAGGCAATTTCGCCCACGGGCTTGCAAGGCTGATGGATCGTGCGGTTGGCGCGCTGCGTTGGTTCGCGCGGCCGTGGCTGACGCAGCTAGTCCTTCGTTTTGCACTCGCAGTTCCGTTTTGGAAGTCAGGCATCCTCAAATGGAATGGCTTCCTACAGCTAAACGACACAGCCATTTATCTGTTTAGCGACGAGTTCAAGCTGCATTTGCCTGGTGGCCCCTATAGTTTTCCCGCGCCTGCCACGATGGCGTTTTTGTCTGGCTGCGGAGAAATCATTTTCCCGGTTTTGCTGGTCCTTGGCCTCGGAACGCGTTTTGCCGCCACGGGTCTTCTCGTCATGACTTGCATTGTCGAGTTGACCGTGCCGGACGGTTGGCCAGTGCATATTACCTGGGCCGCAATGGCATTGGGCATTATCGCATGGGGACCGGGGCGAGTGTCGCTCGATTACATCATCCGGTCAGTTCTGACGCCTCGCGGATAGATCGATGAAGCCGATTGCGAGTTACGCCACTTATCCCTGCCGGCTGCGATTATGAGTCCTCGAATGCCTTTGTGCGTGATCCAAGGTTCAAGTGGAGAGGTCGCTATCTGAGGGCCGGTGCTGGAAGTTGGAATATGAACCCGAAGCCCGCGCGGTGAAAGCATCCGCCGGGAGGTGTCCTTGCTATAGGAGTGTTATATGCTCGCCCGATATCTTGCCTGCAGTGCGATCATTCTCGGAGCTCCCGTTGCCTCTGCAGCGGAACGCCCCGTCGTTGTTGAACTCTTTACGTCCGAGGGCTGTTCGTCCTGTCCTCCGGCGGAAGCGTTCTTGACGGAGCTGTCGCATCAGCGTCGTGACGTCCTGCCGTTGGCCTTTCATGTGACTTACTGGAACTCTCTTGGATGGAGGGATCCATACTCGCTGCCGATTGCAACGCAACGTCAGGCTGACTATAGCGCGCGCTTCGGCGATGAGCCATACACTCCCGAGATGGTTGTCAACGGACGCAGAGATTTTGTGGGATCCGATCGAGGCAAAGCGAACGAGGTGATCGGGGAGGCCAAGGGCGATTTTACGGCCGCGAGCGTAGAGGCTAGGCGTGACGGTAACGCTATTTCGATTGCTGTCGGTCAGGGGTCTGGAGCTGCGACCGTATTGCTGGTGGGATTTGATCCGCAACACCGCACCTCCGTCGGACGCGGCGAGAACGCCGGGCGAACCCTGATAGAGTCAAACATCGTTCGCTCAATACGACCGATTGGTGAGTGGAATGGTACAGCGAAGACGTTCCACGCGGAGGTGCAGGGCGGAACTCAAGAGGCGGTGCTTCTCGAAGCCGCAGATGGTAGTCTTATTGGCGCTGCACGGGTGAACTAGCGCCCGCTAATCGATAGGCAGCTTAGCCGGTGCTTGCATTGCCGAGGCTAAGATCGCGGCGGAAGGAGAAAAAATGTCGAAATACGCACTTTACGTCCCTTTGGAAGCCCTGCCGGGAAAAGAGAGCGAGCTGGCGGATTTCTTGCGCTCGGCGCTGCCGTTGGTGAACGCCGAGCCGGAGACGGTATCGTGGTTCGCGATTCAAGAAGGGCCGTCAAAATTCGCCATTTTCGATACTTTTGACAATGAAGTCGGCCGGGAAAGGCACTTGAATGGCGAAGTGGCGCGAGCGCTGATGGAGAGAGTCCGGGCCGGCAATCTCCTCGCTAAAGCGCCCGAGATTCACAAAATTGATATCCTGGCGAGTAAGCTACCGGGCCGTCGTGGGATAGATTAAAGCTCGATCGCGGAATGAGTTTTGGTGCTTGAGGATCGTGTAAAGGCGTAAAGCTTGGCGCGACAACCAGCAGTTCCCACGGACGACGTAAACCCGGGCGCACGACCGCCCGCTGCTGCAGCGACAGCCTGGCAAGCTTCGAGATCAAGGCATCAAATTCCTGCCAGGTCCCGTACGCTGTTGCATGAGGTCCCATTGGCCCGCGAACGTCCGCTATTGGTCGAAGCAAGGGCGATTTCGACTGGCCGCGGGGGGCTTGCGGTAACCTCAGTGCTTTGCGAATACGTCGCGTCGCGACGCCTCCTGTGTCTCGCGCCGGAGTGCCGCCCATGTAGCTCTTGAAGGCGCGCTGGAACGCCGCTTCGGATAGATAACCGACGGACGCTACCACGGCGCATGTCGAAAGTAAGGATTTCTTCAGTTCATCTCGACGCTGCCATCGGTCGGCGTCGACGCATTGGTGATGCTTTATGCTTTCGGCGTCGGCTTCGATGTCATGGGAATCATCGGCGTCATTCTGCTGATCGGCATCGTCAAGAAAACGGGATCATGCCCGTCGATTTCGCCGTTCATGCCGAGCGCGAAAACGGTCTCAGACCAGAAGAAGGCGAATTCAACTGGGAAATCGTCTACACCAGCCCGAGCCTGACAGGCGTGCGCGCGGCGGCGCTTGCGGGCCTAGCCATTACGCCGCTTCCTGCAAGCGCGGTCATCGCGGGCTTGAGAATTCTCGATGACGAGGCAGGCCTGCCGCGTCTCCCCGACCTTGAGTTCGCGATCTATCAAAAGGCCCGGCCAGACAAACCCACGACGGCGCTCGCCGCAGCTCTTTTGGCACTTGCGCAAGGTCCTTCGCGCCCAACGATTTGAGAAGGCCACGTGCTCGAACCCCGTCCAAAGTCGCTTATGGTTCGAAACTCGGCCACGAAGCGCGGCCATTGCAATGTCCGTTTATGAGCACCGCGCGCATTTGTCCGGATGGCGTGGACGGGCCGGAAACCATCGATCCGCTTTCGATCATGGGAACTCCGAAACAGACGTTCCTGTGTGACGAGCACCTTTCGTCGCCGGCCCTGTCGGCGCGGCATTTTGCGTTTTTCAGATCGCGATGCTGAACAACGATTTGAGGTAGACGCAGTGTAGCTCACCCCAAAAGGCGGATGCCGGGCCCGCCGTGAGTGATCGAAATTTAGTCCTCGTTCACCCCGATGAATTGTCCTTCTCACCCCAAAAAGGTGTCAAATGAGGGGGCCTTCGCCCGATTACCAATGGAAATGAAGGCTCAGGGCGGGGCGCTGCCGAGCGCGCCGGCGGCGAGGGCGAGAGTCGCCGCCGCAGACAGCGCGGTGCTATAGGCGTCGCTGCGGGCATTGCGCGCCTGCAACAGTTGGGTCTCGGCGAGTGTCGCATCCGTGATTGAGCCGACGCCGTTGCGATAGGCCGCGAGCGCCGCATCGAAGCTCGTCTGTGCCGCGACTGTGAGCTGAACCGAGGCGCTGTAGGCCGCAAGACTCGTATGCAGCGCATTGTCGGCAAGCACGATCTGGCGCACCGCTTCATCGCGGGTGCGAAGCAACGCGAGATTGGCATTGTCCGCATTGGCCTGCGCCTGCTTTAGCGCCGCAAGGCGCGTCCCCCCGTCATAGAGCGGGAAGGTGACGCCGCCGAGCACGGTGGCGTTTAGCTGGTTGTTCGTCAGATTGACCGTCGGCAATTGCTGCCCAACGGCCGGTATGGCAGTGACATCGAGATTGCCATTGTTATAGGCGCCGTTGCCGGTGACGAAGAATTTCGGCAAAAACTCCGC
>Ga0153954_1001013_pt1 | contig 17308 bp, 15 predicted proteins | sample TSFL038MetaG_FD_102277 | JGI IMG/M metagenome (GOLD analysis project Ga0153954, IMG submission 102277) | Attine ant fungus gardens microbial communities from Florida, USA - TSFL038 MetaG | ecosystem: Host-associated > Fungi > Mycelium > Unclassified | place: USA: Florida, Wekiwa Springs State... | reverse complement strand
CTGCGAAGCAGCAAAGTTAATCGCGTGCGACACAGCACATACTGTGCGTAACGTCGATTGACCGAGTACTTCGACGCCGCCTAGATTCCCCGGCGTTCGCTGAAATCGCCTCGGGGACTTACCATGACGAAAATCCTCTCGCTTGCTTTGGCACTTTCGTTTTGTACCAGCGCCGCCATGGCGCAGATGTCGACCTGTCATTCGCGCGCGGCCGAAAAGAAACTCGCCGGCGCGGCCTATACGAGCTTCATGAAGAAATGCGAGCGCGACGCGAAGACCATGTGCGACACCAATGCGGAAGACAAAAAGTTGCACGGCGCCGCGAAGACGAGCTTCACCAAAAAATGCGCGCGCGACGCCATCGGCGACTAGCACTGGTCGAAGCGTTCAGCCCAAGTTCATCGGCGTGAAATTATTTGCGCTGAATAGGTCAAAGCGGTTTCCCGCGGCGCCTCGCTGACGCGCCCATCACCAGGAGGAATTGATGTCGAATCATGTTTGGCGTCCGGCCGTCGCGATTGCCGGTTTCGCCTTTGCCGCCGCGCTCGCCTTCGGCGGACCGGCGCAAGCAGAATCCGTCCAGAAACAGTGCAGCGCCAAGTATCAGGCCGCGAAGGCGTCGAATTCGCTCAACGGCGAAACCTGGAACCAGTTCTATAAGCAATGCGCCGCCGAGCTGAAGGGCGGCGGTGCCGCTGCGGCGCCCGCATCGACGACCACCACGACCTCCGCGCCGCCCCCGGCGACCACGACCCAGGCCGCACCAGCCCCCGCGCCGAAGAAGCATCATTGGTGGCAGGGTGGTAACAACAACCAGGCCGGCGCGCCGGCATCGGCGCCGCCGCCCATGAGCGCCGGTAACGTCGTGTTCCCGACGGCCGTCTCGCCGCAATTCGCCAGTCTCAAGGGCGGCCGTGCCCGCCTCGAAACCTGCGCCGCGCAATACCGCGCCAACAAGGCGACCGGCGGCAACGGGACTCTGAAGTGGATCGAGAAGGGCGGCGGCTACTGGAGCGAGTGCAACAAGCACCTCAAGGGCATGTAAGCTGCCGCTCTGTGGCTTCGCAGGATAGGAAAATGGCCGGGCTCTGCCCGGCCATTTTGCTTTAGGGGATCAGCACGGTCGCGCCGGTCGTCGCGCGCGATTCGAGCGCCTGATGCGCGGCGACAATCTCGGAAAGCGGCCGGGTGACATAGGGGATTTTCACCGTCCCGTCCGAGACCACGCGGATGAGATCGCGCGCCATTTTGTGCAGGTCCTCGTCCTTGGCGGTGTAGGTATTGAGCGACGGCCGCGTGACATAGAGCGAGCCCTTTTGCGACAGAAGCCCGAGATTGAAGGCTTCGACCGGGCCCGACGACGCGCCGAAACTCGCCAGCAGACCAAGGGGCCGCAAGCAATCGAGCGAAGCGGGATAAGTATCCTTGCCGATGCTGTCATAGACCACGTCGCAGAGCCTGCCTTTGGTGATCTTCTTCACCGCCTCGACGAAATTCTCCTCGCGGTAGAGGATCGTGTGTTTGGCCCCGGCCTTTTTGGCAAGTTTCGCCTTTTCGGCCGAGCCGACTGTGCCGATGACCTCCGCGCCGAGTGCCTTGGCCCACTGGCAGAGGATCAACCCGGTCCCGCCCGCCGCCGCATGGACGAGGATCGTATCGCCCTTCTTGACCTTATACGTGCGGCGCAGAAGGTATTGCGCCGTGAGGCCCTTCAGCAGCATGGCGGCGCCGGTCTCGTAGGAGATCGCCTTGGGCAATTTCACCAGGCGGCTCGCTTTGACCGCCCGCGCGTCGGCATAGCTGCCGAGGCTGGCATGATAGGCGACGCGGTCGCCGATCTTGACGTCCTTCACGCCCTTGCCGAGTTCGATGACTTCGCCGGCGGCCTCGGCGCCGGGAATAAAGGGCACCTGCGCCGCATAGACGCCGGAGCGGAAATAGGTGTCGATGTAATTGAGCCCGATCGCATGATTGCGCACCAGCGCCTCGCCCGGCCCCGGCTTTGGCATTTCGACCTCTTCGAGATGCATGACGCCCGGGCCGCCCGTCTCGTGCACAACGACTGCTTTGATCATTTCACCCTTCCCTGCTGGTCGTTTCATGGGTCCTCCAGGACCGCAAAAGCCCGTGCCCCGTTTGGTGTCCGCCAGAGCCAAAAGCTCCGCAAGCCCTTTTGGCGGGATGGCCGCCAGCTCCGGCAAAGCTCGCGCCTGGCCCTGGCGCGGGCCCAATCCTCAGGTTTGAGCTTCGTTTACTAAGATGAGGCCGGCGGCGAAAAAACCGGCCGATCGATAAAATTCGAACTTTTCAATTGCGACCGCAGCAAAGGGCCGCCCGGCACATTCAGCCCAGCAAACGCGGACATTTCCGCGCTTTCGGCTGGGGCACTGGGATGGGCTTTAGAAAGATCGTTCGGGCATTGTCGGTCACCCTGATTCTTGCGGGCGTGACTTTTGCCTATGCACAGAGCCGCGCGCACGAGCTGCGGGCGAGCACGGCGACCCTGACCGGCCCGACCTCGGTTCCCTATGGCTGGGTCGATTTCTGTGGCCGCGAGCCGCAGGAATGCAATCAGCCCGTCTTGCCGGCCGCCGATCTCACGCTGACCCCCGCCGTCTGGCGCCTGTTGAACAAGGTCGACCTTCATGTGAACCGCACGATCGTGCCGATCTCCAATTTCGACCATTGGGGCACGCTGCTCGATCATTGGGATTATCCGAAGGACGGCAAAGGCGACTGCAAGATCTACGCGCTTTGGAAGCGCAAGATCCTGATGGATGCCGGCCTGCCTCGCCAGGCGCTGCTGATGACGATCGTGCGCGACCTCAATGGCGAAGGCCACACGATCCTGACGGTCAAGACCGACCGCGGCGAGTTCATTCTCGACAATCTGCGCGACGACATCCGGCCGTGGGACGAGACCGGCTATCACTTCCTGAAACGCCAGTCGCAGCAAAACCCCAATATCTGGGTCGGCATTGCGCAGGACGCGCGGGTCTCGAGCCTGAATTAAGCACCGCCGTCGCGGGGCTCACTTATCCTTCGCGGGCTCGTCGAGCACCAGCATGGCGGAGATTTCCGCCTCGCAGACGAGCGTGCCATCGACCAGCGCACGGCCGCTATACCACCAGATCGTGCGACGCTGGTTCAGCTTCTTCATGTGATATTCGATCCGGTCGCCGGGGAGCACCGGCTTGCGGAACTTCGCCTTCTCGATCGTCATGAAATAGACGAGCGGCGGTTTCTGTCCGCCGGCCACCGCATTGATGCAGAGCGCGCCCGCGGTCTGCGCCATGCCCTCGATCATCAGCACGCCCGGCATGACCGGCCGCTCTGGAAAATGGCCCTGGAACTGCGGCTCGTTGGCGCTGACATTCTTGATGCCGATGCAGGACTCGTCGCCCTTCGCCTCGATGATCCGGTCGACCAGCAAAAACGGATAGCGATGCGGCAGCAGCTTCAGAAGCCGCTCGATATCATAGGTCTCAAGAACGCTCGCCACCTTCTCATCCATTGGCTGGCTTCACTCCGGTTCCGTCATGCCTATGCCGGCGTCCGGCCTCGCGCGCAAGCCAAGCTTCGCCGCGCAGCCAGGCGCGAAAAGCCCGCGCCGGCGTGCCGCCGACCTGCGCCTTCGGCGGCAGGTCATTGATGACGCCGGATTGTGCGGTGATCTGCGCGCCATTGCCAATTTCGAGATTGGGGGCAAAACCCGCCTGGCCGCCGACACCGACGAAATCGCCCAATTCCGTCAAGCCGGAGATACCGGCCTGCGCCGCGATCAGGCAATGCCGGCCGATGCGCACATTGTGGCCGATCTGAACGAGATTATCGATCTTGGTGCCCTCGCCAATGACCGTGTCGTGGGTTGTGCCGCGATCGATCGTGGTATTGGCGCCGATCTCGACATCATCCTGGATGATCACCCGGCCGATCTGCGCGATCTTCAAATGTCCGTGCGTGCCGGCAATATAGCCGAATCCGTCCTGACCGATCTTGGCGCCGGCATGGATGATGACGCGATTGCCGATGAGCGCATTGCTGATGACCGCACCCGGACCGATCGCGCAGCCGCGCCCGATCCGCACATTCGGACCGATGACCGCATTAGCGCCGATCATCGTGCCGGTGCCCACCTCGGCGTGCGGGCCGACGACGACGCCCGGATCGACGATCACATCCGGCTCGAGCCGCGCCTCGGGATGGATGTCCGCGCCCGGGCTTTCGCCCTTCGACTCGAATGTTGTGCCGGGTGTCAGCGCATCGGGATAGAGCTGCGCCAGCACAAGGGTAAAATCGCGCGCCGGCGCGGACGTGACCAAGGCCAAGGTCCCGCGCGGCACGCGGGGCGCAAAACGCGGCGCGACGAAACAGGCCATCGCATGCGTGGCGAGAAGATCGTCGAGATCCCTGGGGTCGTTGAAAAAGGCCAGTGTCCCCGGCCCCGCCTCGTCGAGCGGCGCGACGCTTTCGACGAAAAGCACGGCGAGATCGGCGGGCGCCGCAGGGGTTGCGCCGGTCCAAGCGACGACCTCGGCGAGGCTTGGGCGAATCGCGGGGCGAAAGAAGATGGGATCGTTCATGAGGCGCAGGCTGAGACAGCACCACCATCGGCGGGCCGGACGACCCTAGCCGATTTCGGCGTTGCCGTCCCGCCCTGGATCAGAAGGTGGTGCCACCAGTGAAGTTGAAGATTTGCGTCTGATCCCACCGATTCTTGAGCACCGCCTTGGCGAAGTCGAAGCGGATCGGGCCCATCGGCGACGACCAGATCAGCGAAACACCGACCGATGCGCGGATGTCGGTCGAATCGCCACCCACGGTGATCGTATTGCCCTGGAAGGTTCCGACCGGCGCCATGCTCGTCACGACTGGGCTCGAGGCGAATTGCGGGAAGAACGTCTGCCCTTGGTAGCCCCACAGCGCGCCGAAATCAGAGAAGACAGCGCCCTTCAGCCCAACTTCGCGCGGCAAATAGGGGATGGGGAAATCCGCCTCGGCCGATGCGCCCCAGAACTTGGTGCCGCCCAGCGGGTTGCCGGCCGGATCCAAGCCCGGCGACACGTCGCGCGGACCGATACCGTCAGGCTGGAAGCCGCGGACCAATTCCGGACCCATGTTGAAATTGTCGACGATCTTCGCCTCGCCCGAACCCCAATGGTTCAGAATACCGCCCTGGAAGTGCAGGACGCCGACGATTTCGTCATAGATATCATGGTAGTAGCGGAGGTCGGCCGTTGAGCGGACATAGCGCTCGTCACCACCGGCGCCGGCGAAGTCTTCACGCAATTCCGCATGAATGCCGTCGGTCGGATTGCGGTTGTTGTCGAGCGAATTGTACGACAGCGTGAAGCCGGGCATCGAGGTGAGCGTCTCGCCCGCCGCCTGCTTCAGCGCCAGCGAGGCTTCGCCGTTCGTCAAGCAGTTGAAGCCGAAGCCCGCCGCCGGAAAACCCCTCGCCTGAATGGCAGGATCCCAGCTCGGCGTGATCCCCCAGATCGGATTCGTACAGTCGTTATAGGGGAAGGCAGAAGAATTCGGGATCGAGATGTCCGACGAATAGAGCGAATAGCGCGGCGAGAAGGTGATCTCGTCCGTCACCGGCAAGCCGCCGCGCAACGTGCCACCGACCATGAAGTCGTTATAGAACGCGTATTGCGACACCATGCTGTTCTTGGCGAACACATCGAAACCGGCCGCGATCCGATGATCGAGGAAATAGGGCTCGGTGAAGGAGAAGGTCACGCCTTCCGCGTACTGCCCAAGCTGCACCGACAAGCGGGCGAACTGGCCGCGGCCCATGAAGTTCGTTTCCTGCACCGCGACTTCGCCGATGATACCTTCCGCCGTCGAATAACCGCCGGAGACGGAGAACGAGCCGGTCGGCTGATCTTCGACCGTGACGACGACAACGACGCGGTCCGGCGCCGAGCCAGGCTCGTTGGTGATCGTCACCTTCTTGAAGAAGCCAAGGTTGTTCAGCCGGCGCTCGGCACGGTCGATGAGCGCCTTGTTATAGGCGTCGCCTTCGCCGATATCGAATTCGCGCCGGATGACGTAATCGCGGGTTCGCGTATTGCCGCGGATATCGATGCGCTCGATGTAAACGCGCGGGCCTTCGTCGATGACAAAGGCGAGCCGGACCGTGCGCGTGACCGGATCGCGGTCGCCACGCGGATGCACCTGCGAAAAGGCATAGCCGCGGCGCATCACCTGGGTGGTCAGCGCATCGACGGTCTTTTGCACCTGATCGCCATTATAGATCTCGCCCTGCGAGACGCGCAGATAAGACCGCAGAGCACCGCCGTCGATCGCCGGGATATGCGATTCGACGTCCACCGAGGCGACGCGATATTGCACGCCCTCTTCCACGGTGATGGTGACGACATAGCCCTTCAGCCCCGGATCGTAGCGGGCATCCGAGCCGACGACATGGAAGTCGGCGTAGCCGTTCTTCAGATAGAAACGGCGGATCGCCTCGAGGTCCGACGCGATCTTATCTGGATCATAGACGTCGGAGGATTTGAAGAACGACAGCCAGTCCATTTCCGTCGTCTGCATCAGGTCGCGCAGCTTGCCGGACGAATAGACGTGGTTGCCGACGAAATTGATCTGTTTCACGCCGGTCTTCGGACCTTCGTCGATATGGAAAACGACGTCGACGCGGCCGGTGGGCAGATTGACGATGCGATACGTAACGGTCGCTGCGGCTTCGCCGGCGCGGCGGTAGAGATCCTTGATGCGCTCGACGTCGGCATCGACGATCGTCTTGTTGAACGGACCGTGATCCTTCGATTGAATCTCGCTCTGCAGCTGGTCGGTTTTGACCTTGCTGTTGCCTTCGAAGGCGACGCGATTGATCAGGTTGTTTTCCGAAACCCGGACCAGGATGGCACCGCCATCGCGCCGAACCTGGATGTCGGAGAAGAGGCCGGTCGCATAAAGCGCCTTGACGCCGGCGTTGATCGACGCCGGATCCGTGCCGGCGAAATAGGAAGCGATCGTCTCGCTATCGACGCGATGGTTGCCCTCAACCTCGACATTCGCGGCGAGAGCAGGAATGGACGCCAGAAGCGGCGCCACGAGCACTACGGCGAGAAACCACCGGAACAGTTGACCCCGAATAAATCGCATCTACGCCCGGTCCCCGCATTATCGATCTAACTTTGTTGCCGGTCGGCCCCTCAGAGGCCGCCAACCCGCAACACCCACCCCAAGTCAGTCTTCGGACAACGTCCCGGCGCACGCGACGGGCTGTCAGTCCAGAACGCAGCCTCAAACTTGGCCGCGCCCTTTGTTTCGGCGGCTATTTTGGCCGCCGGCCCGCCAGCCCCAGGTTCCGCTTCTACAGGGTTTGATTTACCCTGCAAATGCCGTTTGCCAGCGATGCGTCGTTTTCGGAACTGCGTGGCGAGTAAGACACGCTTAATACCCTCAGCGTCGCGTTAAGAGGCATGGTTAACTGCGCTTTTCCGCGCGCGTCGCCCACACCTCTCGTAATCGGGCAAAAGACTGGAAAGTCCCCGAATGCCTCGCGCTCGCAAGCGCGAAGCGCAGCTTCAGAATCACTTCGTTAGCCGCAAGATATCGTTGTATGTCGCCAAGATCATCAGACCCAGAACAAAGGTCAGGCCGATTTTGAAGCCGACTTGCTGGATCTTCTCATTCAGTGCCTTCCCCCGAACGGCTTCGATTGCGTAGTAGACCAGATGCCCGCCATCAAGCAGCGGGATCGGCAGCAGGTTCAGGATTCCAATTGAAATTGACAAAACCGCGGCAAGATTGAGGAGCGCTGCGAACCCGACCTTGGCCATTTCTCCGGAGACCTCGGCGATCCGGATCGGCCCGGAGAGTTGATCGGTCGATTCCCGGCCGAGAATCAGGCCCCGTGCATAAGCGCCTGTTTGCTCGATGATGTACCAGGTCTCGCTGGAGGCGAGCTGGAAGGATCGGACGACGCCGTAGCGCTGGATATGCCAATTGGCGGCGGCGGCCTTGGCTTCGACGCCAAGCACGCCGACATCCGACAGGCCGATGGCCGTTGTCATGCTGCGCCGGCGCGGCGTCGCGACCAAAGTCAGATCCTTGCCCTGGCGCGTGACGACGAAGGTCAGCGGCACGTCGCTCGAACCTTGGACGATGCGCTGCACGTCTTCGAAACTGTCCATTTTGCGGCCGTCGATCGAGAGAATCACGTCGTCGGGACGGAAGCCTGCGGCTTCGGCGGCGCTGTCATGGGAGATTTTGGCAACCTGCGGCACGAGCACGGCGCGGCCGTGGATCGCAAAAATCCCCGTGAAGATGACAATCGCAAGGACAAAATTGGCGAGCGGACCAGCGACGACAATGGCCGCGCGCTTCCACACGTTCTGGCCGAAAAAGGTCACCTTTTTCTCGGCATCAGGCATCGCCGCAACGGCGTCGTTATCTGTCATCGAGGCGCCGTTGGCATCGCCGTGAAACTTCACATAGCCGCCGAGCGGCAGCGCGGCCAGCCGCCAGCGCGTGCCCCAACGATCGACGAAATGGGCGATCTCAGGCCCGAAGCCGAGCGAGAACGTATCGACCTTGACCCCGCAGAGCCGGCCGATGAGGAAATGCCCCATCTCGTGAAAGAAGACGACGATGCTCAGGACAAACAGAAACGGCAGGATGGAGCCGGCGGCGGAGGCGAGATGGGCCGTGATCATTTCATTCCTTTTTCGCGCGCCGCGGGCGAATGGTCAGCTCCGGCGCAACCAGGGCGGGCATAAAGCCGGCCCGCTTGGTTAGCAAGTCGTTAACATGCCGAAACCCCGCCCCTCCGCCAAGAGGGTCCTGGCGCTTTCTCTTGCGATATGGTCAACGGCCAGAGCTTCTTCCACGGAGGCAGGCTCGCTCGCTGTCCCGTCGCGCAGCGCCGCCTCGCAGCAGGCTTCGACCAGCCGGGCGATATCGTGGAAGGAAATGCGGTGCTTGAGGAAGGCTTCGACGGCCACCTCATTGGCGGCATTGAGGACCGTCGGCAGGCCCCGCCCCGTGCGCAAGGCCTCGAGCGCCACCCGAAGCGCCGGAAACCGGGCAAAATCCGGCCGCTCGAAGGTCAATTGCCCGACCGCGGCGAGGTCGAGCCGCCGGGCGTGAGTCGTGAGCCGCTCGGGATAGGCAAGGCAATGTGCGATCGGCACCCGCATATCGGGGGCGGCAAGACCGGCGGTCACCGATCCATCGCGGAAGGCGACGAGGCCGTGGACCACCGACTGGGCATGGACGAGGACATCGAGCCGCTCTGCCTCAATCCCGAAAATATGATGCGCTTCAATAACTTCCAGCCCTTTGTTCATAAGGCCGGCAGAATCGATCGTCACCTTTGGGCCCATCGCCCAATTGGGATGTTTCAGCGCCTGCTCCGGCGTCGCCTTGGCGATCGCCTCGGCGGTCCAGGCGCGGAACGGGCCGCCGGACGCGGTGAGCGTCATCATTTCGATCGTGTCGGGCTCGGCGTCGCCCAAAGCCTGAAAGATCGCATTGTGCTCGCTGTCGACCGGCAGGAGCTGTGTGCCCATCGCCTTGGCCTGGCGGATGAAGGCGGCGCCGGCGCAAACGAGACATTCCTTGTTGGCGAGGGCGATGGTCCGCCCGGCCGACAAAGCCGCATAAGTCGGCTCGACCCCGGCCGTGCCGGCGATTGCGCCCATCACAATATCGGCGGGATGCAGCGCCGCCTCGACCACGGCCGCACGTCCGGCCGCAGCCTCGATCCCGCTGCCGTGCAAGGCGTCTTTCAGGGCGCTATACCCCGAATCGTCGGCCAGCGCCGCGAATCGGGCGCCGAGCTCGCGTGCGACCTTGGCCAGCGCGATCGGATCGCGGCCACCGGCAACGGCCACGACATCGAAAGCGCCGCCCGAATTCTTGATGATGTCGGCAGTCGATGTGCCGATCGAGCCCGTCGCGCCCAGCACGACAATGCTGCGCGGCACGGCCTTCGGCGGCAGCCGGCGCGGATTTTCGACGTCAAGTCCCAGGGTCATACGCTTTACATCCAATGAAACAGGCCCTCGGCCGGCGTCGGGAAAGCCCGCAGCACGCCGAGAATGGCCGCAAAGACAACCGTGGCGGTGAAACCGTCGACACGGTCCATCAGGCCGCCATGGCCCGGAATGATGTTGCCCGAATCCTTGGCGCCGAAGCGGCGCTTCATCCAGGATTCGAACAGGTCGCCGATCTGCGAGACCGCTGCAAGAACGAGCCCCACGGCAAACAATGCCGGGCTCGGCGCCAGCGTCTCAAGCTGGCTGTATCGCGTGGCAAAAACCAGAAAGCCAAGACCGATCAAGGCGCCAGCGAGAATGCCGACGCCCGTCCCCGACCAAGTCTTCGATGGCGAAATCTGCGGCAGGAATTTCGGGCCGCCGATCAGCCGCCCGGCGAAATAGGCGCTCGCATCGGTTCCCCAGACGATGGCAAAGAGCCAGCCGATCGACCAGCGCCCGAACGGGAACGAGCTGCGCAGCGTCAGCACGGCAATGAGCAAGGCGCCGGCGTAGAGCACGCCGAGCGTCGACCAGAGCCGCCGCCCCGGCCCCGCCTGATAGCCGGTCACGCCGGCCCAGATCAGCAGAATCAGGGCGCCAAGCGTCGGCGCCTGCGAGCGAACCGCAATACCGGTGGCGATCAAGGCGGCCGCGCCGATGACATGGCGCGCAGTGGGCCGCGCCCCGCCGATGATGCGCTGCCATTCGAAATCGACGACCAGCGCGGCGATCAGCCAGACAACGAAAAAGACGATCCCGCCGACCCACCAGGACAGCGCGGCAACGGCGATGAGCACGGCGGCCGAGCCAAGCCGCGGGCCGAGGTCGGCGAGGCGCGCGCCAAGCGACAGCGGCGGTCGCGGCCGCGCGGTCCTTACCCCCGACACCTCTTCAGAAGGGCTCATCGGCCGGGCATAACACTGCCGCGCGGCAAGGTCACGCCGCCGAAGCGACGCTCGCGGGCAGAAAACTCCTCAAGGGCGGCGGCGAGTGCAGTGCGGTCAAAGTCCGGCCAATGGATCGGCAGAAAGACGAATTCGCTATAGGCCGCCTGCCACATCAGGAAATTCGACAGCCGCTGCTCGCCGGACGTGCGGATGATCAGATCCGGATCGGGAATGCCGGCGGTGTCGAGGTGTCGGGCGAAGAAATCCGCGTCGATTTTCGCCGGATCGAGCGTGCCCGCCGCGACTTTCTCGGCGATGAGCCGGGCGGCCGCGGCGATCTCCTGGCGGCCGCCGTAGTTGAAGGCGACGACGAGATTGAGCCCGCTATTGGCGGCGGTGCTGGCCTCGGCTTCCTCAAGCAGCGCCAGAATGTCGGGCTTCAGATTGGCCCGCGTGCCGATCACTTTGATTCTGACGCCGGCGCTCGCAAGCTCGGCGAGGTCGTTGCGGATGAAGAGCTTCAAGAGGCCCATGAGATCGCTGATCTCTTCGACCGGGCGGCTCCAGTTCTCCGAGGAGAAGCTGTAGACCGTCAGATAGTCGAGACCGAAATCGATCGCGGCGCGCACCGTCGCCCGCAAAGCCTCGACACCACGGCGGTGACCCTCGAGGCGCGGCAAGCCGCGGCGCGCGGCCCAGCGGCCGTTGCCATCCATGATAATGCCGACGTGGCGCGGCACGCGGCCCGGCCAAGTTCCGACTTCGGATGGCTCCGCGTGCGAAGTCGCTGTTTGGGGCGTTGTCTGGGCCGGCTTGACTTGCGCTGCAGTCTTGGCGCCGATCATCTCCGCATCATCCTTGGCTGCAATCCGCAGAAAATCCCTTGACTCCGACCCCTGTCCAAATGCGCCTGGCGCTGTCCGGATCGTCGCTCAAATCTGCATAATTTCCTTTTCTTTTGTCGCCAGAGCGACATCGATCTCACTCACGTGCTGATCTGTGACTTTTTGCACCTCGGCCTCATGGCGCTTCTCATCGTCCTCGCTGATCAGCTTGTCTTTCAGCAGGCGCTTCAAATGATCGAGGCCATCGCGACGCACGTGCCGCACGGCGACGCGCCCTTCCTCGGCATAGCGGTGCGCCACCTTCACCATTTCCTTGCGGCGCTGCTCGTTGAGCTCGGGAATGCGGATCCGCAAGGTCTGGCCTTCGGTCACCGGCGAAAGGCCAAGATTCGAATCGCGGATCGCGCGCTCGACCGCGCCGACCATGCCCTTGTCCCAAACCTGCACCGATAGCATGCGCGGCTCGGGCACGCTGATCGTTGCGAGCTGATTGATCGGCATGGATTGCCCATAGGCATCGACATGCACCGGCTCGATCAGGCTTGCCGAGGCGCGCCCCGTCCGCAGCCCGCCAAGCTCGTGCTTCAGCGAAGCGATGGCGCCCTGCATCCGGCGCTTCAAATCAGAAAGATCGAACTGGTCACTCATTCTAAACCTTGCCGGATCGCGATGCGCTCGGATCGCCTCGACCTAACGCATGGAACGCGATCATTGTACCGAGAGCAGTCGCGTTGATCCGCCTTTGATATCCGCCTTGGCGGCGCCTGTCTGGCGCGATTGCGGCGGGGGCGGATATGATCACAGAATCTTTCGTTTTGCTATGCCATTTCCCGGCCCGCGCCAAGCTACACGCCAAGTTGCGCCCTAGATCACGATGATTTCGGATCGAATCGATCCGAAATCATAAACGTGATCGATTCTCATAGTTTAGAGCGGGATTTTTTTGCGAAAAACCGCCGACACTTTTTCGCATCCCGCTCTAGGGCGTAACCAGCGTCGCGCGGCCTTTACCTTTAAGGGCAGCGCAGATGGCGCCCGGCTCCTTGATCGAAAAAACCAGGATCGGGATTTTCGTTTCCCGCGCCAAAGCGAACGCAGCTGTATCCATAATGGCGAGGTTCTTGGCGATGGCCTCGTCATGCGTCAGCGTCTCATAACGCTCCGCATGCGGATGGCGTTTGGGATCGGCGGAATAGACGCCGTCGACCTGTGTCGCCTTCAGGATGACGTCGGCGGACAGCTCCGCCGCCCGCAAGGCCGCGCCGGTGTCGGTCGTAAAAAACGGATTGCCGGTGCCCCCCGCGAGCACCACGACCCGGCCCTTGCCGAGATGGTGCAGCGCCGCCTGGCGCGAATAAGGCTCGCACAGCGACGGCATGGCGACGGCTGACAAAGCGCGCGCCGCCTGGCCCTGTTTTTCGATCGCATGCTCCATCGCGAGCGCGTTCATGACCGTCGCGAGCATGCCGATCGAATCGGCGCGGGCGCGCTCGATTCCCGTCTCCGCCCCGGCAATGCCGCGAAAGAAATTGCCGCCGCCGACGACGACGCCGGTCTCGACCCCGAGCCGCGCCGCGCTGGCGAGATCGGCGGCGATCGCTTCGACCGTGCGCGCGTCGAGCCCGTGGCTCGCCTGGCCCATCAAGGCCTCGCCTGAAAGCTTGACGACGACCCGCCGCCATTTCGGTTTGTTATCGCTCATGGATCGTCCGTCTGAGGCCTCAGCGGCGCCTTTCTAGCCGATCAAAGCCCGGTTCCGAAGCCGAAAACCGCAAATTTCAACGAACTTTCGCAATCGGGCGAAACGGCACCGTGGCGTCGCGCGAAGCCTTGCGCGCTTTCAAGATTTGGAAGTTTTGCCCGCCGAAATATCCCGGAATCGGCGGGATTTTTTCTAGGCATGCTTCAAAATTTCCAAATAAAAACAATGCTTTAGATCGCAATGTTGCTGAATTGCACTAGATGCTCGGGCGTCAGCATTCTAACGTTCGGCTTCGTGAGCGGCGGCGAAATCGTCGGACGGCCATCGAGCCTTACCGGTCGCCGCTCGCGACATTGGGGGGAAATATGTCGTTTCAATCCGGGGGTTCGCGCGTTCGATTTGCATCCGCGTTTTTTGTCGGCCTGTCTTCGACGGTCTTCACCGCAACACACGCGCTCGCGCAGCAAGCCGGCGGCGAACTTCCGACCGTCGAGGTCGTCGCCACCTCACCGCTCGGCGCAAGCACGAACACGCTGAATGTTCCCAGTGAAGTTCAGTCGATCGACAGTCAGCAGATCGCGACTCTGAACCAGAGCACGATCACCGAAGATCTGGCGCGCCGGACGCCCGGCGTCTCGACGACCGATTCGATCGGCAGCCCGCTGGCGCAATCGCTCGACTTCCGCGGCGAAACAGCTTCGCCCGTGCCGGGCACGCCGCAAGGCCTTGCCGTTTATATGAACGGCGTGCGCATCAACGAATCCTACGGCGACGTGGTCAATTGGGATCTGATTCCCACCGTCGCGATCGACCAGGCGCAGATCGTCACCGGCAATCCGGTCTTCGGCCTCAATGCGCTCGCCGGCGCGGTGGTCATGAACATGAAGAACGGCTTCACCTGGCAGGGCACCGAGTTCAACCTGCAAGGCGGCACTGATTACACGGTCCAGGGCTCCGCCCAATATGGCGTCAACAAAGGCAATTGGGCCTATTACGTCGCCACGGAAGGCATACGAACGGACGGCTATCGCTACTTCGGCCAATCGGATGTGGAGCGCGCTTACGGCGACGTCGGTTATCGCGCCGAAGGCAACGAAGTCCATTTGAGCATGACGGGGGGCGCCGATGGTCTCGGCGTTGCCGGATCGACGCCACTATCCATGGCGCAGCAAAACCCCGCCTCGGTTTTCACCACGCCGCAGACGACCGACACGACCGCCGAGATGATCACCCTCTCGGACGAGTCGCATATCAACGACAAGCTCAAGTTCAATGGCAATATCTACTTCCGCAACTATGGCCAGGCGCACGTCGACGGCAACATCAGCAACTTCCAATCCTGCGGTGCCGCGACGCTTTGCAACGACAGCACTCCGACGAGTATTCCGGACACCCTCCCCGGCGGTTCGCTTTATGGCGAGATCGACCGCAACTGGACGCATACCGAAAGCACTGGCGCCACTGCCCAATTGACCTATGACGATAAAATCTTCGGCCACCACAACGTCATTACGGCCGGCGTGAGCATTGATCACGGCTGGACACATTTCGTCGGCAACAGCGAGATCGGCTCGCTTGCCCCGAATTTCGTGGTCACGGGCCTCGGGACCTTTATCGACGAACCGGACTCCGATGTTTCGCCGGTCAATCTCAACGCGCAGAACAATTACGTCGGCGTCTATGTGCTCGATGATTTCGACGTCACCGACAGATTGACGGTTCATGCCGGCGCCCGCTTCAACGACGCGCAGATCAATCTCAACGATCTGACCGGGGCGAGCCCGAACCTCAATTCGAGCGACAATTTCAACCGGATCAATCCGGTTATCGGCGCGACCTTCAAGATCACGCCGGATATTTCGGTCTATGCCAGCTATTCGGAGGCGAACCGCGCCCCGACGCCGCTCGAACTCGGCTGCTCAAGTCCGTCGCAGCCGTGCATGATCGACAATTTCCTCGTCTCCGATCCGCCGTTGAAGCAGGTCGTCGCGCGCACGGTTGAAGCGGGCTTCAAGGGCGACAATGTGATCAGCGGCCCGATCCCCGGCCGGCTCGACTGGAGCGCGAGCTTCTATCGGACGGAGAACCAGAACGACATCTATAACGTCCAAAGCCAGGTCACGGGCTTCGGCTACTTCACCAATGCCGGCGACACATTGCGCCAGGGCGTCGATCTCGGCGCGACCTTCACGACCGACAGATGGGACGCCTATGCCAGCTATTCCTATATCCAGGCGACATTCCTGACGCCGGTTCAACTTTCATCACCCAACAACCCGAATGCCAGCTGCGATGGCCAAGCCGGCGTCGAATGCGTCGAGCCTGGCGACAACCTGCCGGGCATTCCGCAGAATAAATTCAAGATCGGCTTCGATTATGAGATTCTGCCCAAGTGGAAGGTCGGCGCCGACCTCGTCTATCGCTCAAGCCAGTATTATGTCGGCGACGAGATCAATTCCCTGCCGCAGGTGCCGGGTTTTGCGACGCTCAATCTGCGGACGTCGTATCAGGTCAATAAGAACATTCAGGTCTTTGGCCTGGTCAATAACGCGCTCAACTACCGCTATGACACGTTCGGCACGCTGTTTGAGGCGGACTCGACGGCCGGCTTTGCGGGCTTCCCGCAATTCAATGATCCGCGCTCCGTCACGGTCGCGCCGCCGCTCGAAGTCTATGTTGGTATCAAGGCGACCATGTAGGGTGACCCGAACGAAACGCGGCATTCCGTGTTAAGGAGCGAGTCGCTGCCCCGGCAGCGACTCGCAGCATCGGGATGTCATGGCCGTCTTCTTCACCAGCGATACCCATTTCGGCGATGCCCGCCGCATCCGCATCGACAAGCGCCCGTTCAAGACGATCGGCGAGCACGATGCCGCGCTGATCGCCCGCTGGAACGAGGTCGTCGGTCCCGACGACGACGTCTATCACCTCGGCGATTTTGCCGTGACCATGGATGCCGTGGCTGTCGAAGCGTGGCTCGCGGCGCTCAACGGCCGCAAGCACCTCATCGTCGGCAACAATGATTCGCCAGCAGTGACCGGCAGCAGCGCTTGGGCCAGCATCTCCCATTACGTCGAGCTTGTGATCGACGGGCGCCTGGTCGTGCTCTGCCATTATCCGTTCCGGACCTGGCATCGCAGCGCCAAGGGCGCGATCGACATCCACGGCCATTCGCACGGCAAGCTGAAGGAATTGCCGCGCCAATATGACGTCGGCATCGACGTCTTCGACTACCGGCCGGTGACGTTCGCCGAAATCCTGGCGAGCCGCCGCCGCGGCAAGAAAGCCGTGATCGCCAAACCGGCAAAGCAGCCCCGAAAGGCGGCGAGGAAATCTGCTGTAGCGAAGAAAACGGCGAAGCCGGCAAAACGACCGGCTAGGCCTGCAAAAAAGCGCAAGTAAGCTGCGGCGCGTTTACGCCGAGACTTTTTCGCCGTCGTCTTCTGGCTTCTGCCCTGAGGCGGCCGCGACTTCGGCGGCGAAGTCCGATTCCTGCTTCTCGATGCCCTCGCCCAGCGCATAGCGCACGAAGGTCTTAAGCGTCACCGGCGCGCCGGCGGCCCCTTCGGCCTCCTTCAGCACCTGGCCGATGGTCTTGTTGCTGTGCTCGGCATGGATCGAGGGCTGTTCGAGCAGCGTGACCTCTTTGTAATAGGTCTTCAGGCCCGACTCGACGATCTTCTCCAGCACATGCGGCGGCTTGCCGGCATTCTTCTCGGCCAGCACCTTTTTCTCGCGCTCGATGACCTCCGGATCGATGCCCGAGGCATCGACCGCCAGCGGGCTCGCCGCCGCAACATGCAACGCAATGAGCCGCGCAAGCGGCGCCAGAACCTCGGCGTTGCCGGCCGATTCGAG
>Ga0153954_1001012_pt1 | contig 17325 bp, 14 predicted proteins | sample TSFL038MetaG_FD_102277 | JGI IMG/M metagenome (GOLD analysis project Ga0153954, IMG submission 102277) | Attine ant fungus gardens microbial communities from Florida, USA - TSFL038 MetaG | ecosystem: Host-associated > Fungi > Mycelium > Unclassified | place: USA: Florida, Wekiwa Springs State... | reverse complement strand
AGCTTCTGGTTCACATAGATCATCAACGCTTTATGGAGCTTATGGAATAACTGAGCGTCTTCTTGCGAAAGAATCATGCGAGGAATTCCTTCGGTCTTCGTTTTCAGATGATTCCCCAGGAACGGCCCTCGAATTCCGCTATTCCATGTTCTTTGTTGGTCAAAAACGGATCGGTGTACGTCCAGGAACAGATCGAACATCCGGTCTTCGACACTCTCGGTTTGTTCGATTTTACCACGAGTTCAATACACGCCCCGTCATCCGCCGCCTTCGCCTCCCGCAAACGGGAGACAATTTCCCATAAATCCACAGCCAACACGTCTCGAAGGACCGACGCCTCAAAGCCACGCCGAGGGCGTGGGGGCCGGCGATGTCGAAGTGGGCTCTTGACATCTCCCCCATGCCCCGAGTATTTAACTTCCATTGAGATTGAATCTCAGTTTCATCTACTCGGTCCTGTCCGCCGTTGGTCCCAGCGGATGGATCTCGCCTCCGGAATCCCATTCCGACTTGAAGGTCGTGTCCAACGATTTGAGTTGAGGGCTCTCAGGCCTCCGACCGTAGCGTGAGCCCGGCGAGCGGACTCATGACGCGAACGCTCGCCGTGGCGAGGTCGGCCTTGTTGGCGCTGGCGTCTTTGATCGTCGGCGTCGTGGGCGGTTGCAGTCCTGCCGATCCGCCCACCTTGTCTCCTACTCCGGAGCAAGATCCCAAGCGCAATGAACAGGTTCGTGCTGCCGACTTAAAGGCGGATCAGCAGAATCAAGTGGCGGCACGGTTATTGAAGAAGAAACGTCGCGCGCCTTTGCCTGCGAAATAGTCCGGTCTGTACGGCGAGAGTGATGCCCCTCGCCTCGCCGTCGCCGATTCCTGATTACCAATCAACACCTGCATTCTTTAGCTTTCTGAGGAAATTCATGCGACCTTCAATACTCCCGCGAAAATCTTGTCGGGCACTCCGGCTCTTAGTGATCATGTGCTGGGGCCTTGGCTTGCTCGCGCCGAGCGCGGCTCGAGCGCATTTTCTCTGGTTGACGGTTGACGGCGAGGCCAAATCGCCGACGGTCCAGGCCTTTCTGAGCGAGACGCCCACCCCTGAAGGGCCTCAATTTCTGAAGCACATCGCCAAGGCCGAGATCGCGGCCGGAGGGCGGGCCCTGACCTGGACCAAGGGAGAGGACACTTACCAGGTGGCCTTGCCCGCGCCGACTCCCAAGACCGTGGACGGCTTCTGCGACCTGGGCGTTATGAGCCGCAATGACGTGACATTTCAGCTTCTCTACACGGCTCGCATCCAATTTGGGCCGTCTCCGATCGGAGAGGCTGAGATCGGCAACCATCTCCGGCTGAGGCTGGTCTCACAACCGACGAAGCCTTCGTTCGTGCAAGTCTTCTTCCGCGGCAAGCCCGCCGCGGAAGCCGTTGTCAAGGCGTTCCCCGAAACCGGCGATCCCGTGGAGTTGAAGACGGATGCCGAAGGGACGTTGGAATACGCTGGTGTGGCCGAAGGCCGAACGGGACTCTTGGCGAAGTGGACGGAGAAGGCCCCCGGCGAGTCGAACGGAAAGGCGTTCGAGGAAGTCCGATACTATGCGACGCTCACGGTCGCTCCCACCGAGACGCATCCCGAGGGTCCCAAGAAGACGGATGCCTCGGCCGCCGTATCGGCGCCCTTCGCCCTGCTCCCGGAGGCGGTCAACAGCTTCGGCGGCGCTGTTCTCGGCGAGGAACTCTACGTCTATAGCGGCCATGTGGGAGAGACCCACAAATATCACGAAGGCTCCACGACCAAACATTTCCGGCGATTGAATCTCAAGAATTGCACGACCTGGGAGGAGCTTCCGCCCGGTCCTGCCTTGCAGGGGGTCGCCCTGGTGGCTCAGGGAAAGTCGCTCTACCGAATCGGCGGCATGTCGGCCAGAAATCGGAAGGGCGAGCCTCAGGACCTTCTCTCGGTGCCCGACTTTGCTCGGTACGATCCGGAGACCCGAACCTGGACCGATCTTCCGCCTCTGCCCTCGCCCCGTTCGACCCATGACGCCGTCGTGCTGAACGACAAGATCTACGTCATTGGCGGTTGGTCGATGAACGGAGGTGACGCCGTAAACGCCGAGTTCCTGGAGGACGCCCTGGTCTTCGACCTGTCCCGCCAGGACGCTCGCTGGGAGACGCTGCCCACACCTCCGTTCCGGCGCCGGGCCCTGACGGCCGCCACAGTTGACGGAAAGATTTATGTACTGGGAGGTCTCTCCGAGGACGGCAAGGTTGTCAAGACGGTCGATGTCTACGACCCGGCTCAACGAGTCTGGACGCAGGGGCCCGAGCTGCCGGGAGATAAACTCCAAGGCTTCGCCCCTTCCGCCTTCGGCGTCGGCAACCGTCTCTACATCAGTGGAAACGACGGACTGGTGCATCGACTTGGGACGGCCGGGGACAAGTGGGAGATCATCGGCAAACTCACCATGCCTCGGCTGACGCACCGATTGTTGCCTGGGATCGCGGATGATCTGCTCATTGTCGGCGGCAATTTCGCGGGGACTCCTGCGCGATTGATCGAATCCATCCCGTTGAACAAGACGGAGAGACATCCCAAGGTGGTCGCTTGGCCGGTATCGATCCGGGGCGATGTGCGACAAGGGCAAGCGATGGGAATCGCCCGCGGGAGGCTACTCGTCGCGGGAGGCAACCGAAGCAACGAACCGCACGCGTTTGATCGGGAGAATCTCGCCAACACGGCGTTCGAGTTCGCCCTCGGCTCGGGAATCTCCAAACCCCTGCCCTCTCTGCCCGAACCTCGGCAGTCGGCAGCACTCGTCGTCGCGCAGGATGGCCGACGAGGCAGCTCTTACCTGCTTGGCGGCATCGGATCTGATGGCAAGACCTCGCGCACCCTTGGCGACGTCTTCCAACTCGACTCCGAGCATCGGACGTGGACCAAACTCCCGGCAACGATCGGCGATGCCCGCGGGATGTTCGGAGCCGCTTCCTACAAGGATGCAGTCTGGATCTTCGGCGGTAGCATTTTCGATCCCCGCCCGGACCACAAGTCCTCCGCGATGCCGACGGACGTTCTCCGCTGGGAGAACCGTCGCGAAGGAGCGACGTTCGAGGCCACGAGCCACCACCTTCCTCGCGCCCGCCGTTCCTTCGCCGGCGCGATCCTGGATTCGAAGTATTACCTGGTCGGCGGCCTGGGCGCAGACAGAAACCCAGTCGAAATCGTGGATATTTTCGATCTCGAGTCCGGCAAGTGGGACACGATCCCCGCTCCGGCGCATCCCCGTCTTTTCGCCGACCTTGTTTCGCTAGACGGAAAGCTCTACCTCAGCGGCGGCTTCATCCAGACAGGCGAACACGCATTTGCGCCAGCACGTTCACTCGAGGTTTACGACCCGACGACCGCGAAATGGGCGACTCTCTTCGAAGAGTTGCCCCTGCCTCCAGAACATATTCGCATGTTCCCGATCCAGAATCGTCTCCTCCTCTTCGCTCTGGATCCGGAGAAAACGGATCAAGCGCACATGGCTCTCGTCACACCCTGAACTCACAACTGTCGCGAAGAGCCTCAGGCCACCTGGGTCGGGGCTCTTCGCCAGGAGTTCGATCAACGAGGCCGGCAGTTTCTCTTGCGAGCCCTTCGATGGGAGCAATACAAAGTCTTAACAATCGTCCGCTCATATTACTTTCCTGACAAGCCATAGCGGACTGGTCGCTGCCTGTGAATCCGGAGTCGTGGCTGGTCCTTAGCACTGTCTCGTCATCAGAACCCGTGGGTCTATTTCGGCTCGCGCCAGAGGCGGCGGTAGGGGCCGGTGGCGCCGAGGACCGGGTCGGCCTCGGGGATGGCTACGGCGGCGATCTTCTGGAGAAGTTCCGGAGTTGCGGCTTGGCGCTGAATGTCCGGATGTTGGTCGGGAGGATACGCGCCGACGACGAGGAAGTCGCTCGAAGCTTCCAGGCGGCGGTGACCGGTTCCGGCGGGAAGCAGTACGATGTCGCCCGCGCTGACTGTGACCTCTTTCCCGCCGGGACCGCCGAGCAGGAGCCGGGCACGACCGCCCGCGAAGCCCAGGACTTCATGGGCGGTTGCATGATAATGGTGAAAGGAGTAGACGCCGTTGCGCCATTGCGGCGGCCAACCGTTTCGCTGGAAGAGCGCTTCATAGACCGCAGGGTCGTTCGCCTCAGCCCCGAGTGCACCGCGATAGAGAAGCACGGGTAAGCGGGGATTGTTGGGTATGCCTTCGCTCGGTTCGAAGCGAAGGACCTCAGGTTCCACCTCGCGTGGTGCCAGTCCTGATGCGGCAAGGCCGGCGCCCGCGAGGAGTGCGGCGAAGCGGCGACGATCAAGGGCGGACATGCCAAGGTCTCCTTCTGCCAGGGAGCGCGACGATAGGCGTTCGAGATCGCGGCGGCTCCCCCTTGTTCTACCGCGCGAAGACTCGTCCGTGGAGCCAGACTTCGCGGATCGACTGGCTGTTGGCGATCGCCTGGGAAGGGTCGGCGTCGAGCACGATGAAGTCGGCGCGGAGGCCGGCGGCGATGCGGCCGCGGTCGGTGAGCTTCAGCACTTCGGCGGCGTTGGCGGTGGCGATTGTCAGCGCTTGCAAGGGGGCCAGACCGGCCTCGACCATGAGCGCCAGTTCGCGATGCTCCGCAACCCCTGCCACGCGCAACGGGGTGGCGCCGCTGTCGGTGCCGAAGCCGATTTTCACGCCGGAGTCGTAGAGTATCTTCAGATTACGCAGGTTCATCGCAAGCGATGCACGCGCGTCGGCGGTTTTGGGATCGGCGAGGACCTTCGAGCGCCATTCGGGACTGCCGACTTGCCGCGCAAGCTCGGGCGAGAGGGCTGCACGGACGACAGGCATCTGGGTCCAAGGGGCCTGATCCGCCCAGGCAAAGGTTGCCTCATCCAGGGCAAGCGTCGGTACATACCAGACCCCTTTGGCTTTCATCGCCTGGATGAAGTCCAGGTCGACCGGCAGGTCGCGCACGCCGTGAGCGAGGATATCGGCCCCTGCGGCGACAATCGCCTTCGCATCGGCCAGGTCGTGAATGTGGGCGGCGACACGAACCCCTCGGCGATGGGCCTGGTCGATGACCGCGGCATAGACCTCGGGGCTCATCTTGACGGGCAAGCCTCCCCCGAAATCATCGAGCCAGATCTTGATGAGATCGGTCTTCCGCTCCGCCATGGCATCAACAGCGGCTTTCGCCTCGTCCGCATTCCGAGGGCGGAAGATTTGGTCGGGACCAAGCTTGAGCATCGCCTGCGGCGGAGCGCCCTCGGGCACGCCGATCCCGCGAACGACACCGAACAAGTCGGCGCCGTCCGTCTGGCCGGCGTGAGCCTCGGTCCGGATGGATTCGAACAACGGGGCGTTATTACCGAGCGCCATGATCGTCGTCACACCGAACCGACGATATTGACGCAGTTCCGCCTCGATCTTGAGGCGCGTATAGTTGGCGGCCCCGATCGAGGTGCCGCCAACCTGACCGACGTGGCTGTGATCAGAGACGAGACCAGGGATGATCGTCCGCCCACGTTCGTCGCGAATCTCCGCACTCTGAGGGATCGCCGTGCCCCTAGGTCCGGCCGCAACGATGCGATCGCCCGAGACCACGACGACGGCGTCGTCGAGCGGGACACCCCCACTGCCGTCGACTAACCGGACATGCGTGAAAGCCACGGCACGTTCCTCTGCCGCGGCAAACGACGGCGAGAGCACGCAAAGCCATGTGGCGACGCAGACCAACCGGGCGGACTTCATCGAGCTTTCCTCCATCACTCGTGTCGAGTCGGTTAGCTGGCCGCCTTGGGCGTCGGTGCGTTCGAGGCGATCAGTCCTTCGCTCTTCAAGGTTGACCAGAAGTCGTCGGGGATTCGCACTTTCATCGACGCGATGTTCTGGTTCACCTGCTGGGGAGTGCGAGCGCCGGGAATGACCACCGACACCGTCGATGGCGCCGCACAGAATTGCAAGGCCGCTGTCCGCAAGTCCGTTCCATATCGGGCCGCAATGGCACGGATGCGGTCGCGCTTGGCGAGGTGTTTCTCCGGGATCTTGTCGCTGTAGTTGTAGCGGTCGACTCCCGCGAGGAATCCCGAGTTCAACGGCGCTCCGGCAACAATCGAGACGCCCCGCTTGTCACAGGCCGGAAACAAACGATTCAGCTCATCTTCATGCTCAATAAGCGAGTAGTTCGTCGCCGCCAGGAAGATGTCTGGGTCCGACTCTTCGAGAGCACGCAGGCAAGGCTCGAGGGTGTTGACGCCAAAGCCCCAGGCCTTGATCAGACCCTCCTCGCGCATCTTCGTCAGTTCCTTCGCCGCCCCCTTCATGGCGATCTCGAAGTAGCGAGTCCAGTCATTCTTCATGTCTTCATTATCCGAAGACAGGTCGTGAATGAACACGATATCAATCCGTGACAGACCGAACCGCTGGAGGCTGTCCTCGATCGAGCGGCGGGTCCCCGACGCGGTGTAGTCGTACTCATAACGGAACGGCGGGTAGTCCTTCCACAACAAGGGACGGTTGAAGTGATCGTCCGGCTTCAGAAGTCGACCGATCTTCGTCGACAGCACGAAGTCGTCTCGCTTCTGGTTGTGCAGGAACTGGCCGAAGCGACGCTCACTGAGGCCCAGGCCATACCAGGGGGACGTGTCGAAATAGCGCACGCCACCCGCCCAGGCAGCCTCCATCGTTGCTTCCGAGATTGCATCGGTAGTCGGTCGAAAGGCATTGCCGATCGCCACCCCACCCAGGCCGAAACGGAAGGGAGGTCGATAGCGTCCCTTCGTCGAGGGAGCGTTCACCGGCAAGGGCCTTTCGGGCCCACCCGACGCCCCCGAACCAGACTGAGCGCGAGCAAAGCGTGGCGCGATCGCAGCAGCGGCGGCACCCATGGCCGCGGCAGAAAGGAGTTGGCGTCGAGTGGTCATCGCGTGCTCCCGAAGTTGTGAGCCCTGCACGAGGTTGCCAGGCCCCAGGATCATGCATGGCTTTGCAAGGAAATTTAGAGAAACGGTCAAGAGTCGCAGCCCCACGGATAACACGGTGACAATACTGCGCCGGCTTTCAGGAAGCGACCACCTAACGTGAGACCAAAGAGAGATGGCACCGTCAAAAGCCACCCAAATGGCTGCCTCCTGAGCGACGGCACTGGGAAGGTTAGCTTTGGGTCTTGCCAATCCCGATTTCGTCAACGAATCTTAAATAAGATCATAATTGGAGCATCCGGCAAGTTGATTGTAGGGCGGGCCTTGGCCTGCCGAGGCTCCAGCGAACAGCCCTGGCAGGCCAAGGCCTGCCCTACGACAAGACATCTCTGATGGACGGTGCCCACTCTACGAGAAGGGGACTTACCGGATGAACTACAATCAACCCAAATTTAATCATTTCGACTTCAACAAGTCACCTAACTACGCTCTTGACAAACCTCAGTGAGACGCCCACAACGCCGGCCTCGGCTGTTTTTCCTTCAAAAACATCGGCATACCAAACACATCTCAATTCCGAATGCTGATTACTTCAAAAGAACTTCATCCAACACTGCGACCTACAATGCATTGAAGTGATCGCACCACGTTCTGCCATTTCTTGACACAGCGACTGCTTGAAGGCCGAACTCTCGGCGTGTAAGCTAATAACCACGAAAGAAGGCCAACATAAAATCGCTCTGGAATCTGAAGCTCCCTGGCTTGGATTTCAGGACTCGGCAAGTTCCCTCTGTCGAACCATGATGATGACCCCGGAACCACAGAACGAGCCATCTCCCTCGAAACGGGTTCGTATCGAGTGGATTGACTATGCGAAGGGAATCGGGATCTTCCTCGTCGTGGTGGGGCACGTCATCCGTGGGCTCGAGCCGAGCGGGGTGATCCCGGATGGTCCGGCCTATCGATTCGTCGACTCGTGGATCTACAGCTTCCACATGCCTTTGTTTTTTTTCATTTCCGGATTATTTATCGATCGCCAAGCCCGTCGACCCACGGGCACCTTTTTTGCCGACAAGTTCGGAACGATTGTCTATCCCTACATCCTCTGGTCTCTGATCCAGACACTGCTTCAGCAGCCGCTGATGCGTTATACCAATCACCCGACGCAGACGAACCAAATTGCTCGGCTCTTCTATGACCCGATCATGCAATTTTGGTTTCTCTACACGCTCTTCCTCGTATCAACCGTCTACTTCCTCCTGAAACGCCTTCGACTCGGCCCTCTGGGGATCACCGCAGCCTTCCTGGCTTTCTGGGCAACTCAAGGGTGGTTTTCGATCGGCACCTCGTGGTTTCTCGTTGCGACGCGTCGCTATGGCGTGATCTTCTCGCTGGGCTCGGTCTTCGAGCGTGGCAACGGAGTCGAACGGGTCAACAGGATCCCGACGCCGGTCCTGGTGGCGATCACAGTGCTGGGTTATTTCGTCGTGACCTTGGCCATCGCCTTTGCCTGGACTCCAGGCCCCTGGCCGATCACCAGGCTGCTTACCGCACTCGTGGGCACGGCCGCCACGATCGCCCTGGCGACACTCACGAGCCGCCTGGGCCACCTCGATTTCATCCGGCAGTGGGGCTTTTACTCGCTCGAGATCTATCTCGCCCACACCATTGCCTCCGCCGGCATCCGAATCGTTCTCCTCAAGCTGACGGGCCTCCGTGACCCCTCGACCCACATCCTGCTCGGGATCCTCGGAGGCATCTACCTTCCTCTCCTGCTGGTATGGTTCGTCCAGAGGCTACATCTCGAGTTTCTGTTCCGACTCAAGTTTCCCAAGCGGGCTTGAAGACCTGATCCCACTTCCACTCGCGAGAATCAGCGCGAGCGGGCTCGGAGAAGAATCACCCTCGCGGACCGTCCAGGGAGCGTTAAAGGTAGCTCAGCCACCAGTCACGACGTCGCTGCTTGACGCCGGCAAACCAAGCGCTGAGCCAATAGAGCAGGATGAGGTTGACGACCCACATCACGTAGACGAAGGCCAAACTATACCCGTATCCGGGAGGTGGCTCGAACGGTCCCTGATTCAGGAGCCAAACCGCGGGCTTGCCAGCGATCAAGGCTATGACGATCGCCAACGTGTGTAGCACGTACCACTGCATTACGAAAAAGAAAAGGGGGACTCGGCCGAGTGTCACCAGGGGCCGACCAAGTCGCCCCGCACCTCGGTCGAATATCGCGAGCGCGAGAATCATGGGGCCCAGGGTCATCAACAAATAATCCAGCGATGGGGGATACTTCTCGCAGTTGAAGAACGATAGAACCGTGAATAGCGGCGAAGCTTGCTTCGTCCAAGGCCCGGGATCGCCATAAAGATTCGACGCTCGCAGCGCGACAAAGGCCACGGTCAGCGCCGATCCCAGCCCGAACAACACGGCACGGCGGCAATGAGGATCGAGCCGGAAAACCGTTCCCAGCGCGTAACCGGCGGCCAAGACCCCAACCCAGGGAATGAGCGGATAAAGAGCAAAAATCACTTTCCCGTTAATGATTGCAAGCACACCCCGTTGGTGCAAGATCGTCCCCAATGTGCCCAACAGCCCCCCCTGCCCCGTGTGGACGTTGTCGAACGCGTTATGGCCGACAATCAAGAGAACGCCGAATAGGCCGATCACCGGCGTCGGCAGATAGACAAGCCCTGAAAGTACGACCATCGACACACCGATGGCCCAGAACACCAAGAGCGGAGTGAACTGGTAGGTCGGGTCGAATGTCAAACCCAATCGGACCACGGTGACTTCCAAGAAAATCAACCAAAGACCGCGGCTGAACAGGAAGGCCGAGAGTTCCCCTCGCGGTTTTCCTCGGAGAGCCGAGAGATACGCCCCCATGCCGGCCAAAAAGATAAACGTCGGGGCGCAGAAGTGAGTGACCCATCGCGTGAGGAAAAGCGCTGCCGAAGCCTTCGTCAGATCCGTCGGATTGAGTTGGCTGTTGCCGAAGAAATCACGGGCGTGGTCGAGCAGCATCAGTACCATCACTCCGCCACGCACCAGGTCGACCGACTCGAGCCTGGGACGAGCGACCACACCTTGTGCATCCTTGAGCGGATCCGAGACGACCGACGGAGTAGGAACGATGGACATGCCAGAGTCCTCGAAAGTTCGGTTTCCGAGCGAAGCCTTTCTCAACCTGTGCTGAGAATCGGTGAAAGGTGCTTCCGCCTGGATATCTCGGCCGCACATCACGAAGACGTCAAGGAAGATGGCTACTTTCGACCTCGCTTCCTGTCCTGAGAGACGATCCGGGGAGGGTTGAGCCGTGCGAAACCGGAAAAAATGGGTAACGTAGAGGAGCTTGTGACGCCCCGGGGGAAAGCCACGGCCGCCCCCCCGGACGCAGCAAACTCCTCCACGTTACCTAGGTGATACATTTTCACGTCGCGATTCTGTTTCTGAATAGTCTCTGAGAAACCACCCGGCCGCTCCACCCCAAGTCAGACCGGAGCGACGACGTTGATTCCGACGTGTTACCCATGGTCACCACCTCTTCCAGGTGGAGGGTGTGGCTGGATCTCCTTGCTCATCGTTTTGGATGAGCGAACGTCTCGGCTTGCGGAATCCGTCGGGGATACCCATCGACTTACCGCCGATTGGGCCATATGCTCAATCCTGAGCATGTGGTTGACGTCGTGACTTATCAGGAGCGGTCGCATATGGCCACCAGATCCTTCGCCTCGCACGGAGCAGCGTTCCTCCCAGCCTTTGGTGCTTTCGTGCTCGGATTCTTTCTGCTGGAGAATCTTGGTTTTATGGTTTTCCATTGCGCATCCGGAAGCGGAGGGGCCGGATGATGGGGGCGGCCTGGCAAAAATTCATCCATGATATGATCAAGCCCGGTCCCATGGCCGCCTTCATCGCTTGGGCGGCTGTCACTGCGGGAACGGCCCCGGTCTGACGGAGATTGAGGTTGCGACTTTCGCCCGGATTTCGGCACCCATTCGATTCCGCTCCAAAGAATCGGGATACAGCACGGACGATTCCTCTGGCACAAATGGAGGCAAACGTAGATATTACGACAATTTTGTCGAATGGGTTTCCCACGTCCCTCGAATTGCAGACGGCTATCGACGTGGCGAATTGAGTCGGCCGATGGCTCAAGGCACAGGTGCTAGGGGGCGACTATGCGGCAGGATGAGTGGGATGAGCGGAAGATGGAACAGGACGAGCCCGATTCCCCCTTGGCGTTCTATCGCGGATTGGCCAGGGTGATCGTGCCGAGCGCGGTAGGATGGGCGGTCATCATCGCGGTGGTGCGGGGGATTGCGAGGCTGGTGATCGGAGGCAAACACTGAGCGGCAAAACCGAGCAACAAGTCATTCGTTGTCCTCAAAGGCTGCTCCCTTGGATCGGATATAGGCACGCACGGCGTTGAGCGCCCGTCCGCTCGGCGCGGAGATTGTCGATGATGGAGGTCATACCGCCCCCCCCTTTCACCTCAGTTCCTCGACGTCGTGATCCATGACTCCGTCAATCACGGTCTCGATCATGATCAACACTTCTAAGCACCGGGCATGACTTTCCTGACAATCCATAGTTTCGGCCTCGGCCTGAGATTCCACGGGCATTTCGCGACGGACGTCTGTGGTGGATCGGGGCATTGCATGGTTTCTTTCAAAATAGTTAGAGATTTTTAGGAGAGGCGAAGGCCATGTCCCTGAAACACCACCACCGCCGAGATTGGGTGAGTCCCGGATAAACGACGGAGGGAGGTCTGGCGATCATGGCCGGGCCTCTGGAAATGGAAACCGGCCCCATATTGACCGGTCTCAGCCTGACGTTGAAAATGCTGCTCACCGGACGGCCATCCCTTATCCGCAATCACGCGAGAAGGAAATTCTGAGGTTTTTTTATGAAAACCAAAGATTCCGTGAGCAAGAACACAGACGAAACAAGCAATCCTCCTCAATCGCAAAGCCTTTCACGGCGCCAATTAATGTTGACCGGCGGCGCGGCCGCCACCGCCTTCACCATCGTGCCGCGACACGTACTGGGCGGGGTCGGTTTTGTCGCGCCCAGTGAGAAGATCACCCTAGCCTGCATCGGCTTCGGGACTCAGGCGATCCGTGAAATCGGCGGGATCCTCGCCAGCCCTGACGTGCAAATCGTCGCTGTATGCGACGTCGAGAAGGACGGGGCCAATTACCTGGAGTGGGGCAAGAACCAGATCCGGGACGGAATCCGGCGACTCATCGGGAACCCGACCTGGAGGGAAGGCTCGAACCACGTGCCCGGCGGCCGCGATGTCGGCAAGGAGATCGTGGAAGCCTACTACGCAAAGCAACGCGGCAAGGACCAATACAAGGGATGTGCCACCTACGCGGACTTCCGCGAGTTGCTGGACAAAGAGAAAGATGTGACCGCGGTTAAAGTGATGACGCCGGATCACACCCACGCACCCATATCGATCGCGGCCCTGAAGAAGGGAATGAACGTGATCGTTCACAAGCCCCTGGCGAATCGCCTGCTCGAGGCCAGGGCCGTCATCGAGGCTGCCCGCTCCAAGAAGGTCGCCACCCACTTCATGCCGGCCAGTACCGGCGGCGGCCAGCAACAGGCCGTGGACATGATCAAGGCCGGCGCCATCGGAACGCTTCGGGAGATCCACAACTGGTCGTATCGGCCCGTGTGGCCCCAGTTCCCGACACTGCCGACCGACACGCCTGCGATCCCGGCAGGCTTCGACTGGACTCTCTGGCTCGGCCCAGCGCTGGATCGCCCCTATCATCCCAACTACACGCACACCAATTTCCGCGGCTGGTATGAGTTCGGCGGCGGGTCGATCGCCGACATGGGTCATTACAGCCTCTGGCCAATTTTCCAACTCCTCGACCTGGAATCCCCGATCAGTGTCGAGTCGACCCCCAGCCACGTTGCCACAGCTTCGGACAGCGTTTGCCGACGCATCAAGAACGATTACTCATTTCCGGCGGCTTGCACGATCCGCATGAGATTCGCCCCCAAGGGGGAACGTGCGGCCCTGGACATCTTCTGGTACGACGGCGGCATTAAACCGCCCGTCCCCGATGAACTCATGTCGGAGAACGGGGAATTGCCGGAAGAAGGCATGTTGTTCGTGGGGGACAAGGGAAAGATCCTGGGGGGCTTCCGCAGCGAAAACCCGCACTTGATCCCCGAAGTGAGCATGCGCGCCTATCGAACGGCACACAACCTGCCCACCCCTGACTCACAACAGCGCGGCGGCCGGCAAGGCGGCGACCAGGCGGCGCGCAATGCCGCGTGGATCACAGCCTTCAAAGGAGGCCCGGCAAGCTACGGCGACTTCTTGCTGGCAGGCCCGATCAGCGATGCCATGAACCTGGCCTCCATCTCGTTGCGACTCGGCGGCCGAAGACTCCTCTGGGATTCCTCCGCCGCGAAGATCACGAACCTCCCCGCCGCCAACCGGTTCCTGACACGTGAGTATCGCCCAGGATGGGAACTGTAAAGGGAGACATGCTTGTGCATAAGACGTCGAGGCGAGAATTCATAAAGAGAGCAACAGTCTTCGGCGCAGCGGGATACCTGGTCGCGAATGCGGCGGAGCTCAGAGCGAATCCTCTGGGCCTGCCCATTGGAAGCCAGGTCTATCCCCTCCGTTCCATGCTCAAGGACTTTCCAATCGCGAGCCGCTCTAGCGAACAGCCAAAATCACCTTCCGGAAGAGGGGTGGATTCGACGGCGAGAGGACGAGAGCGGAATCGGCCAAAAAAATCCAACATTTTCTGAAATAACAGAAAAATCTGAAGCAAATACCGAAACCGACGCCACGTCACGCGGCCACGATTTGGGCGAGGGACTCTTTCCGAGACGTACGAACTTGTCCAACTGATAATGAGCCCTATGATTCCCCTGACCCACATTTCAGGGGGATTTTATGGGAAAGCTTGACGACAAGGTCGCAGTCATCACTGGGGGCAGCGCGGGTATCGGACTCGCCACAGCGCAGCGGTTCGTGGCCGAGGGGGCCTACGTCTTCATCACGGGCCGCCGCCAAGCCGAGCTTGATAAGGCGGTCAAGCTGCTCGGCAAGAACGCCATCGGCGTCCAGGGCGACGTCGCCAATCTGGCGGATCTCGACCGGGTCTATGCCACGGTGAAGGAGCAGAAGGGCAAGATCGATGTGCTCTTCGCCAACGCCGGGATCGCTGGTGAATCACGTCCGATTGGTAAGATCACCGAAGAGCTTTTCGACTCGATCTTCAGCATCAACGTCCGAGGGCTGCTGTTCTCAGTCCAGAAGGCGCTGCCTCTCTTCCGAGACGGGGGCTCGATCATCCTGAACGCCTCGACGGCCTCGATCATGGGGAATCCCGGTAGGAGCGCCTACTCCGCCAGTAAGGCCGCAGTGCGGTCATTCGCCCGCTGCTGGACGGCCGATCTGAAAGATCGCAAGATCCGGGTCAATACCCTAAGCCCCGGCCCGATCGATACATCCATTTACGAGACACTCTCACCGAACCCGGAAGACATCGCGCGCCTCAGGTCGCTGATTGTCTCTGTGGTTCCGATGGCACGCTTCGGCACTCCCGAGGAGGTCGCGAGGACCGCCCTGTTCCTCGCCTCCGACGACAGTAGCTTCGTCACGGGCATCGAACTTTTCGTAGACGGCGGGGTGGCCCAGGTCTAAGCACCGGCAGGCGTTGTCGGTAGTGGCCGGTGGTCAATCGCGCCATTAATCCCCTTCGATAACGAATCGTTTTCGGATACGAGCGATCGTTTTTAAGCTGACGCCCAAGGCCGTGACAATTTCCTCGTCCCAGTGACCTCCGCCTCGCTCATTATCACTCGTGGGTCATTGGGCTTGCTTATGGCCATAATGTTCCTCCCACCGTTACCATTGGCGGCCTCTGTCACTCAAGGGAGGCCGCCATGTCGCGCCGCAAGAACGCCCCGCTCTGCGAGATCACACATTCACTTCTGTGGATGGCTCGTGGCTGAACACGGCCGAAAGCCTGCAGCGGACTCTTAAGCGGCCGGCGCTGGCTGTTCAGCACCCGAGAAGCACCGGCCAAATCATCGCCGGGTTCGAGGCGTCCGCGAAACAGTGGGATCCGGCCGTCGCGCTCGAAGCGTGCCTGCGTATCGAAGCCATAAGGTCGGCCCGTTCCGCCCCGTCCGCCCACTTCGATGCCTCCAGAGCCTCCTGGAACTTCAGGTAGTCCGACGCCAGCTACACCTCGACCTGGTCGGCCAGAGCGCGGGCCGAGGCATAGCGGTCCGCCGGGTCATTAAGCAGGCTGCTTCCCGGCCCGGGTCGTGTTCGATCGATTCCTTCCCAAGTGGAACTATTGGACCGTTCCCCAGCCCACGTGATATCGGGTAGTCATTGACCGCCCGTTCCTTAGACATGGCTCATGCGAATGGCAGGCAGCATTTGACCGTATACGCTGGCCGAATACGAAGAGGGGAAGTTCCCGTCCGATAGACTGAACGAACGGTGCACGCATACAACGGGAGGAAGCCCATGGACGCCTCTGTCGTCGTAACGCTCTTGGGTGGAATCGGTCTGTTCCTGCTCGGAATCCACCACCTCACCGAAGGTCTAAAAGGTCTTTCGGGCGACTCCTTGCGTCGCACGCTCCAACGGTTCGTTTCCACCCGATTCAGCGCAGTTGCAAGCGGCGCGCTCCTCACGGTTGCGAGTCAATCGTCCACCGCGACAATCCTCACCGTCATCGGTTTCATCGGCGCGGGGCTGATCACCCTCCCTCAGGCGATCGCGGTCAACATTGGCGCAACGCTCGGAACGACCTCGACGCCCTGGATGGTAGCGATCTTGGGGCTTCGCTTCAGGATTGCCGCCGGGGCCCTCCCCATTCTCGGCGTTGGCGCGTTTCTCTGGCTCGTCGCACGCGGCAAGACGCGCTCGCTCGGGGCGGTCCTGGCGGGCTTCGGGCTGATCTTCACCGGGATCGACTTCCTGCAAACGGGCATGACCGGCATCAAGTGGAACCTCGAGGCGTGGGCGGGAACGGGCTACGGCGCCATGTGGATTCTCGCCGGCATCGGGATCGTGATGACGGTCGTCATGCAGAGTTCGAGCGCTGCCGCGGCGACGACACTGGTTGCGCTGGACGCGGGCTCGCTGACATTTGAACAAGGCTGCGCGATGATCGTCGGGCAGAGTGTCGGAACGGCGGCGACCACCGGGCTGGCGGTGATCGGCGGTGGGCTCGAGGTGCGGCGCGCGGCGAGGGCGCACATTTTTTACAGTCTGATTGCCGGCGTTCTGGCGATGCTGTTTCTCAGGCCGCTCACCGGGGCGGCCGAGTGGGTGGGTTCTCGACTCGATGATCCTCGCGGCGTGCTGGCGCTTGCGGCATTCAGCACGATTTTCAAGCTAGCGGGCATCATTGTGTTTTATCCGTGGCTCGATCACTTCGCGCGGTTCATCGTTCGGTTCTCCGGCGAAGGCAGCACCTCGGCCGTCGGCCGTCTCAAGCCGGCTGTCGCCCAGGCGGGAGGGCCGGTCGCGCTCGAGGCATCCTGGCGGGCTATCCTGGAAGTCGCTCACGGCGCCGTCGATGCCAGTCGCCGCCGGCTCGCCGGCGAAGCCGTCACATACCAGCCGGCGGGCAAAGCGATCCAGCAGATCGAGCAATTCCTCGAATCGCTCCCGCTGGAAACCACAGACCTGAGCACGATCGGGCCGCGCCTCGTCCGGCTCTGCCACGCCCTCGATCATCTCACGGAACTGGAGGGCGACCTGACGCGCATCCCGCCAACCGCCAGCGACGGGCAACACCCACCAGCCTTCCAAGTAGGCGCCCGGGCACTGGCGGCGTGGGTCGACGCCTCGAAAGAGCCGGAGGCGGAGCCCGCTCCGGCCGTGTTCAAGGCCCTCGAAGAGTCGTCGAAACAACTCAGTGCAGAACGCAAGACCGCCCGCGACCGTATACTGGAAGACGTGGCCCTGCAACGCATGCCCTCGGCGACAGCGCGCGTCAATCTCGACACGCTCGCGTGGGCCAACACCGCCCTTTACCATGCATGGCGTCTGGCCGAGTCGCTCAGAACCGCCTCCGGCAAATAGCGTCCCCGCGCGACAAGACGGCATGGCCCGAGAGGCAGATTCACATGAACAGGCCAAAGATCTCCGCAACCGGCACGGAAGCGAGGGCGTGGCATGCCATCGCCGCGAACGACGTGGTGCGGCAGCTGAACACCCATACCGAGACAGGCCTCGCCGCGGCCGAAATCCCCCAGGGCGATTGCGCCATGATGGGCAATCTGCGAAAATTTTGACGACTGACCTTTGGCGGTCGGGCCGGGGCTCGGCGTAGAGGGTCGGCGGCCGAGGTCTTCGATCATGTCGCAGCCGTCTT
>Ga0153954_1001011_pt1 | contig 17329 bp, 19 predicted proteins | sample TSFL038MetaG_FD_102277 | JGI IMG/M metagenome (GOLD analysis project Ga0153954, IMG submission 102277) | Attine ant fungus gardens microbial communities from Florida, USA - TSFL038 MetaG | ecosystem: Host-associated > Fungi > Mycelium > Unclassified | place: USA: Florida, Wekiwa Springs State... | reverse complement strand
TTTGGTGCGCAGTTGGCAAGTCGAACCAACAGGCCCGATCGACTTCGGGAAAGGACTGACGGTGGCCGCTGCGCGGCGGCCATCCGATTTCGAAGCTGTTGCTGCGGATAGTCGTGACATCGACGTCGAAATCGGCGGCAAAGGCTTCGACGATCTTGCCGCCGCGCTGCCGGATCTCGCCGAGTGGCGTGAGCGCTACGGAGAGCTCGATACCGAGTTCCTCGAAAAACTCCCGTCGTGCCACTTGCTGGGCGCTTTCGTCGCCACCGAACTCACCCTTCGGGATCGACCAAGCGCCAAGATCCTTGTTGCGCCAGAACGGTCCACCCGGATGCACCAGCAGCACCTCGATCCTGCCGTGGTGTGCCCGATAGGCGAGGATGCCGGCGCTTTTCGAGGCCATCGCAACTACGACGGACGCGCAGTCTTGGCCGGCGGCACGAGATCGTGCTCCCAGCCGAATACGGAGCGGCCGCCCAATTCAGCCGAGGCGGCCCGTTCGGCCGCTATGAACGCGTCCACGGACGGACCGTGCGCGACGTGTTCCAGCCGCCGCGCCTGGTCATCGAGCCGCTTCAGCGCGCCCATTTCCTCCTCGCGCCCGAGCTTCGCGTTTTGCACGGCCGACTTCAGGACACGGATGGTCTCGTCATAGACCTTGATCGGGACCGGGTAGGGCTGGCGGTCCTTGCCGCCATGGGCCAGCGAGAAGCGGGCGGGATCGCGGAAGCGGTACGGCGCGCCATGGACGACTTCCGCCACCATCGCGAGCGAGCGCACGGTGCGCGCTCCGACGCCCGGCGTCAGCAGCAGATCCGGGAAGTCGACCGGGCCGCGTTCGGCCGCGGCCGCGAGCGTACCATGCAGGCGGCGAGCGAAGACATCTTTCGGCTGGACGTCATGATGGGCCGGCATGATCAGATGCGGCAGCATCTGTTGCTCGGGCTGGCGGCCGCTCAGCGCCTCGAACTCGCTCACGAGGCGATCGGGACCAAGCTCGGTCAACAGTTCGAGCTGCGCGGCGCGCGATGGTCCCGCGCGGCGATCGCTGAGATTGATGATCTCGCCCTGCACGGGGCCATCGATTGCGCTGTGCGGCTCGTCGACAAAGCTCTTGAGCGTTTCGGAATGCCAATGATAGCGACGGGCCTGGCGTTTGTCGCCGTTCATGCCCTGCTGCACCACGGTCCATTTGCCGTCATCGGTCAAGAAGAAGCCGTGCAAGTAAAGATCGAAGCCGTCCTGCACCGCCGCACTGTCGACCTTCGCGACCAGGCGGCTTGCGCGCGCGAGAGCTACGCTGTTGATGCCAATGGTGTCGCCGAGCAGCTGCAATTCGTCAGGGGTCTTTCGCGAATGCTGGCCGCGGCCGCCGCAGACATAGATGCCGAGCTCGCTCTGCAGCGGCGCCAGCCCGCGCTTGAGCGCTCCGATGACGCTGGTCGTGATGCCGGACGAGTGCCAGTCCATACCCATGACGGCACCGAATGACTGGAACCAGAACGGATGCGATAGCCGTTGCAGGAACACATCGCGGCCATAGTGATGCACGATGGCTTGCGTGATGATCGCACCGAGCGACGACATCCGGCTCGCAAGCCAGGGCGGAACGCGTCCATTGTGAAGCGGAAGATCAGCGCTGCCGGTACGTCTGGCCATGGGTTTCCTGCGATGAATCGGCTCGTAGTTTAGCAAATTGCGTCGCGGGTGGTGCGGTGTGAGGTCGCGGTTCCCAGCGGAACCCGGCTATGGGATTTCGGGCCCTGCTTCATATATGGTGTTGTATGAGCAGAGCTTTTGTGGACGAAGACAAAATCGTCGAAGATCTGCCGGATCGGCCGATCTCCGAACATCCGAACCATGTCACCGCGCGCGGATTGGCACTGATCGAGTCTGCGCTGGAGGCGGCACAGGAGAAGTACGGCGCCGCGCAGGCCTCGGACGACCGTGACGCGCTCGCCGCGGCAAACCGCGACCTTCGCTATTGGAGTGCCCGCCGCGCATCAGCGCGCGTCGTATCGGCTGCGCCTGACCTCGATGTTGTGCAGTTCGGAAACGCGGTTTCGATCCTGCGCGATGACGGTCGCAGGCAGACCTTTCGCATTGTCGGCGAGGACGAAGCTGATCCTCGCCGCGGCTCGATCTCGCATGTCTCGCCGCTGGCACGCGCGCTGATTGGCAAGCGCGTCGGCGACGTCGTCAAGGCCGGCCAGGACGACGCCGAGATCATCGCGATCGAATAGCCTTTTCCGGAAAGGGCAGGTCGTCAGGCGCATCGGCGCAATAGCGGGTCACGATCGAGCCCGGCGTCGCAATCGTCGTTGCGAGGTCCAGGCTCTCGATCATGTGGCGTGCGCTCTGGTAGCCAAGGCTGCGATAGGCATCGAACTGATCGGGATCGAAAAACTGGTCCGCGGTGGTCTGGTGCGGAAAGGTCGGATTGCTGGCGAGATAGCCTGCGGTGGTGAAATCAATTTCCTTGATCAGCGTTGCCTTGATGTAGATGAGTGAAGCGCGACGGCCATCATTATAGATGACCTCGCCGACGAGGAAAGGTGCCTGCGCATAGCGCACATCGAGCGGATAGCCCTTTTCGCCCGGATACATCACGAGGCGCTCCGGACCGCGTCCCTGAAACAGGGCGATGCGGGCGCCGAAATCCTGCTCGATCCGGCGCGCGGCTGATACGAGAGCGGTGAGGCTGATCTTGGGATCTTCCTCGCCATCGACGATCATGATCACGTCAAGCTTGCGGCGGACGAGTTCGTAGATGCCAAGATTCTCGAAGTGGCCACCGTCGGTGAGTTCGAGGAAAGCGCTGTCCCTGCGGTGCAGCGCGCCGACAAGGCCCGGAAAGAAGCCCGCCATCATGAAAGTTGGAATGGTGCGGACCCGCCGCGCGGCGCGGTGGATCGGGTTGCCGGAATAAAGGCCGAGCCGGATATTGAGGAGCGACATCACGGCCGACACCAGCGGATTCATCGTGATGCCGGTGCCGACATAGCCAGAGCTTGCATTCGCCGCGGCGCCCGAGGCCGCCATGGCGGACGCCAGTGTGAACGGGCCGTTGCGGTCGATATATTCGTTGGTGTCCTGCCAGCCGGTCGCATTGCTGCCGATATAGAGCGGCGAGATCAGGAAATTGTCGCCGCCGCGCGAAGCATATTTCTGATTAAGATCATTGATCAGGATCGCATTGGTGTTGATGAGAGGGTAGGGGCGCGGCTTCCAGTGCTCGGCTGACGGTGCGGGCTCGAAATATCGCCGCAGGTCGGCGATGGAAAGATCGTCCGCGACGGGCGACCAGGTCGCCTGCATCCGCGTCACCGACGCATCCGTCGGCATGAACGTTTCCATCAACCGGTCGCGATAGAAGCGGTGAAAGCCGACATAATTGATGTTGGCAAAAAAGCCGATGCCGAAGGCAATGCAGATCATCGTGATCAGGCCGATCAGGAAAGACACGTTCCATTCGATCGGCAGGTTCTTGTAGTGCAGCAGCGCGACGGCCAGTGCATAGGCGACGACGAAGGTGGCGTAGAGATAGACGATGCCCGCGATCGTTGAGATGATCTGGCCGACGAGGCCCGGCACGATGTTGCGCAGGAAAGTGTAGTAACCGTAGAGGGCCGATCCGACGCCGCTCAGGAGTCCAACCACGCCGCCGATCGTGATTTTCGCGGCGCTGCCCAAGCCAAAGTAGGGCAGCAGCGGAATCGTCGACCATGCGAGTACGGCGACAGTCGGAATGAAGGTGACGCCGAGCAGCCATTCCATGCTGCGCCGCAGATAGTAGCTCGGATTGAGCGATTTGGTTGTGATCCATTCCGAGATCACGACAAGTGCCGACACCAGGACATAGAGCGACAGCAGCAGAATGAGAACCGTGGCCAGGACATCGAGCGTGCTGTAGGAATATTCGATGACGACGATAGCGGCCGCCGCGAGCGCAGCTCCCAGCCCTGCGAGGGCCACCGTCCGCAGGCGGGAGCGATGATCCTGAGGTGCGCGGCTGACGAATGCGAACAGGATCGCCGTGACAATGAAGGCCGCCGTCAAGAGATAGTAGAGCCAGAGCCCGAGCGCATAGATCGCCGGGTAGCTCAGGTCACATAGGATGTCATCGGCGCAGCGCCGGGTCCAGCGCACGTCAATCAACGAGCCCAGCGGTGACCAAAGCCCTATTCTGTGGGCGATGATGTCGACGCCCCAGCCGATGATCGAGACGACGACGAAAAACGCGGTCAGGATCGGAAGCCAGGTGAGGGCGCTGATGATGATGGTGCGCGCCAGCACGCCAAGGATGGACCAGAGACTGAGGCCGTTTCCTGCCGTCAGGTAGGAACTGTGCGCGCGCAGGAAGGCGAGATTGTTGATGCCGCGTTGTCCCTCGACGTGATCGGGTGGCGTTCCCGGCCGGGCCGGCCCGTAGGGAAAATCCAGGGGCCCGACTCCAAAGACCGCGGTTGGCGTATTCGGATCAGGCTGGTCCTCGCGAGGACGTCCCCACCACCATTGCAGGGAGGTTGCAATATAGCCGCCGCCGGAGACGCTCGAGATGTAGTCGAAGCGGCGCAGCACGTTGCTCTCGGCCAGCCCCTGCAGGACACCAAGACTGAGCGAGGCTGAGCGTATGCCGCCGCCGGACAGACCGAGCCCGCACCATGGCGCGTCGCCGTCCTGTCCGATTCGTGCCGCGCGTGTTTTCCCGATCAGCGCCCGCTCGTCGGCGAGCACACGTGCCTCGCTGGCTTGGTCCAGCTGCCCCTGGTCCGTATCTGCCATGAACGCAATTCCTGGGTGCAAATTCTTGAATGCAATCGTTTGCTCGAAGATTCCGCTTTCACTGCGCGAGCGACCAGCGCTTCTCGTCGCTGCGGACATAAGTGAGTCCGCCCGGCGCAAGCGCTTCGAGATCGTTGATCCGCAGGAAACCGGCGCGTCCCTGCGGCGGTAGCGTGAAGCGAACGCAGGTCGGGGCGCTCGCAGAGACCGCATATTGCCGGATTTCGACGCGCTGATTGGTCATGTTCTCCGAGCTAGCGCTGGCCTGGCTGACGCCAGCCCAGCTCAGTACCTGGCTATAGGTGCCGCGCGATACGACATCGGGATCAAACGAGAATTGGCCGCGGTTGCTGCGCATATCCGGCGGCAGCAGGGAATCCGGGCCATTGTCGTCGGTGCGCCTGCAGCGGCTGTTGCGGGCGGGATATTTGACGTGAAATGACTGCAGCGTCTTGGCCTCGGGAACCTTGAGCCCCTGATCGTGGAAGTCATCGTAGGATTTCGCGGAAATCGAATGCTCGCCGAAGCCGGCTATGGCGCCGCACTGCCGGTTGTCGGCCGCCGCCGCGTGCCGGACCAGCATGACCCGGTTCGCTTGCCGGCTCTGCTGTGGCTCGTCGAGGCCGCGTGTTCGTCCGGACTTGAAGACGACCACGCCGCTCCGCGCGGGGTCGATGGTTTCCCGGATCACATAGACGAAGCTGATGGTCTGGTCGGGGAGACTGACCCGGCCGTCGTCGAGCGACGACCAGGTGTTCGACCCTTTGACCTGAAACAGCAATTCGCGATCGCGCAGTGTCAGCGGATCGCGGTTCAGGAAACTGCAATCCTCGGCAACGCCGTCACCGGCGTTCATTGTCACCAGGAGCAATGAGATCGCGCACAGCCGCATCGTTGCAACAAGCATGACCAGTTCCTCTCGTCGTGTGACAATATATCAGACCATGGTTCGCTCCGGTTGAATCAACCACGGGTAGCCACAGGGAAATATTTCGATTGAGGCGGACTGACGCGGGCCGCGACAAAGAGTCTGGCATTCAAGGCCAGTGTTCCCGGTGAATCTCCTGCCACTTGCTGGCAAAGATTGATCGCTTGATCTGGCTCAAGATGCGCGCATTCACCGTGACGCCAACTAGGCCACGAGTGGGCGATGATGTCCGCTCGGTGAGCCGGAGCGAGCCGATGGGCGGCGAGAACGAAGGGTCCCAGGTCGACGTTGGTGCCAGGAGCAAGAACGAGGCTGCTTCAACGAAGGCTGAGGCTGAAATGCGCCGTAAGCAGCATGCGCTCGAAGACGACGTGGTCAGGGAGTGCCTCCACTGCCGGGACCGTGTTGCTGCGAGCCAGAGCTAGGCGAGCATCATCGCGGGTCTCAGACAAGCGCGCCGTCTGATCGACGTAGAGCTTGAGAGCTTCTGGTATTGACGCTCTCAAAGCAGCTTGTGCGCCTTATGGGTTGATCCTAATCTCAACGGCGATCCATGCGGCACGGGCTGTACTAGGGCCGCACGGTGGAGCACAGGGGCTGAGTGCAAGTGTTCGACGGTCAGGGACCTTCGAACGACGCTCAACCATATCCGCTTTGAAGACGCGGGTATGGCTGACGTAGCGCTGATGATGGGGTGAGCGGGCGAAATGCTGGGGGGTGATTGGGTGAGCCTGGGGTTGCCCCCGGTCATCGATCTATGGGGTTTTCATATCGAGATTATTCGGGGATGGTGGACGGGGATTGTCATCCCGCTGGCAGGCATCTTGATTGGGGCCGGGATTGTGAGACTGCTGTGGGGCAGGGAGGCGCTTAAGGGCTTTTCTCGGGATGATGAGTGACAGGAATGTCAGGACATTCCGTGTTGGCCGGTAGGCGTGACGTCCGATCATGACCTGGTCAACGCGTGTAGCCTCGGATCCTACGACCCGTGGAGCACACCCTCCAGGTTGGCGCGCTTGGTCTCGGGGGTCCCGAGAATAGCGAGGATCGCAAGGGCGGCATACACCATGACGATCAGACCGACATACAGGTAGGCTTCATGGATGCGTATGACTTCAGGATCAAGCCGGCGAGTATCGGAATGAGGCCGCCGCCATAGACCTGAGATATCTGGTAGCCAGCGCTGGCCCCCGATGCGCGATAGCGGGTCGGAAAGTTTTCGGTATAGAAGACCGGTAGTGCGCCATACCCAAATCCGAAGACAAAGCCGAACCCGATGACCTCCGCGATTGTCGCGTACAGGAAGTTGCCGGTATCGACCAGATGGAAATATGGAATGGCAAAGACAAAGAGCACGGCGGCTGCGATGAGCAGGATCGCGCGCCGATTGATCCGGTCCGCGAGAAGTGAGCCGATGATCATAAAGACGAGCATGAATGCCGCTGCGATCAACCCGATGATCTCCGGCGTCGAGCCGGAGAAGCCGACTGCTTTCATGTAGCTTGTGCCGAAAACGAAATACAGGAAGAACGCTCCGCCGAACATCGCATTCACGAGCGAGGTGCGCAGGATGGTGAGCGGCATATCGCGCCAGACCTCGGTGGCGGGGTATTCCAGAACGTTGTCTTGCGACTTGTGACGCTCGAACACGAAACTCACCAGTTCTTTCAAGTCAACCCGTCAAACGGATTCAAGTCTGGTTAAGTCAATTGCGAGTCCGGTCGAGGCCTTTGCCAATCTCGACAATGTCGACCTCGTGGTGCTGTGCACCGGCAAATGCCGAGATCGCCATCGCGCGCATTGCGGCGCTGTTGCGCGGCGAACCACCTGACGCGCAAGACGCTGGGCGGCTTGGAGACCGATCTCGATGGCCGCGTGTTCGACAACGACGGACAGATCATGCGCGGGCTTTATGCCGTCGGCGAAGCCGCAGGGTTCGTGAGCGCGGCGATGCCGTTGCCGATCAGAAAAACGAGCGTAGCGACAGCCAGGACACCGATTGCCGACAACGCTATGGACCGCCGGCCAACGTGGTCGGAAATGTGGCCGAAAAACAGCAGCGCTCCGACATTGGCATAGAGCAGCGTAAGCGTGACCTGCGAAAAGCCAAGCTCGCGCTGGTAGATAGGATAGAGTGGCGTGATCAGGGTGCTCAGACCGAAGGCGACGCCGACCAGCAGGGCGACGCTGGCAAACGCGGCAGTTCCCTGAAATTCCGCCCGGTGGGGCCTTAGTGCGACGAAACGAGCCACGCGATGTTTCGCGAGCCAACAGATGGCGTAACGTCACGTTCCTGCGCTTCAATGCATTCTCGGCGAAGGCTGATCTCTACCTCCGATTGATCGCCCTAACGGATCAGCCGTGCCGATTGCCGGCTCGGGAAAAAGTGGTAAAATCGTAGCTCATAAGCACCAGAGGTACTTTAACGACCCCCGGTATTGCTCGGGGGCAAAATGCTGCCGGTTACATGGTTAAATGCGCACGCGTCTCGATCGGCTAAGGTTTGGTGGTGCAGGGGAGGAAGTGCGATGCACAATAGTGTTGTGGATTTCGAGACTCTGAGACTGATGAAGGCATTTAAAAGGATCAGTGACCGTGATGCGCGCCGCATGATCATTAAAATCATCGAGGCGGCGGCGACGAAAGACGCGGTCGAGGCCGAAAAATCCAGGAAGCTGGATGAGGTCGGAGTGTTCGCGGAGGGAAGCGGCTCGCTTACTTCCATGCCCTAAGCGGGTCGATTGTTCGGCTTACCGTCCGTGAATACGTAAATTGCTTTGCTGCTGGGCGCGGCGAGTGGTGCGCTGCCCAATCGATCGATCGCGACGCTTCGCGGTCCTCCGGAACCAAGATCGGTGAGACATGTTGGATGATCTTCCACGGGAGGAAGTCACCAATGCGTTATTTGCCGATGGTCGCTTTTAATGTCGCCGTCGTCTTTCTGACCGCCAATGGTGCATCGGCACAGCATGCCGGCACCAAATCCGAGCAGGACGCGTGCGCACGTGATGCCTCGCGGTTCTGCCGTATGTATCTCGGCAATGACGGCGCAGTACAAAGCTGCCTTCAGATGAGGCGAGCCAGTCTCAGCGCGAGATGCAGAAAGGTCTTTGAACGTCACGGAATGTGACGCGATTAGCCAACGTCTGTCGAAGATGGCGTCCAGAAGCCTCGATCAAATCATGCCGGGGGGGGAGGACGCTTGCGCGCTGCACCATTGGTTTCCGACAGGAACCTTCCGTACGAGCTTGCAATTATCTGCCGGTGAAGGAGGACTGGAAATGAACCAGCTGATTTATCTGATTGGCCTGATCGTCGTGATATTGGCCATTCTTTCGTTTTTTGGTTTGCGCTGAAGGAGCCGATCATGACGATCGAAGCTCCCATGCTCGTTGAAGACGAAGCGCTGACGCTTCCTGATGGCGGCCGATATCTTCGGTGGACGCCTATCGTTGCGGGCGCGTTCGCCGCCGCGGCATTCGCCTTCATCCTGACGACCTTCGGTGTCACCATTGGTCTGGGCGTCAGCTCAACCTCGCCAACCTGGCGCGACGCATCTGGCGCGCTATCGCTGTTGTCGGGCCTCTATCTGATCTTGTTGGCCATCGTAAGTTTCGGCATTGGCGGCTACATTGCCGGGCGCACCCAGGGCGGCGCTGACGCTGCGCGTGACTCAGAGACAGAGACGCGCGACGGTCTTCATGGGCTGACGGCCTGGGCGCTGGCGATCCTCCTCGGGGCTGGACTGGCGGGCATTGTGAGCGCAGCCGTGGTCAACCGCTCGTCTCCTTCGCTTACCATCGGAAACACCACCTCGGCCGAGCCGCTGCTGAGCTACGAGATCGATCGGCTCCTGCGTGCACCACGACGGCCTCCAAATGTCGATTTGAGCGCCGAACGGTCCGAGGCAGGTCGAGTTCTCCTGACTTCGTCGAGCCATGACAGCCTGAACGGCGACGACCGGACCTACCTGATTCAACAGGTCCAAACGCTGACGGGCCTTTCGGCTGGCGACGCCGAGCGGCGAGTCGAGCAGGCGATCGCGAATTCGAAGACGGCAATCGCCCGCGCACGTCGCAGCACTGTCATCCTGGCGTTCTCCATCGCGGTCGCCAGCTTGCTGGGCGCCGTGAGCGCCTGGGCGGCGGCAGTTGCCGGCGGCCGGCACCGCGACGGTGAGCCGCTTCCCGAATGGTTGGGCTTTGCCGACAGGTTCGAGCAGAGAGGGGAATATCTGCGAGGCAGCTGAATTGCGAAGTAAGCTGACGAGCAGACTCACTCTTGTTAATGCAGGAACCGAACGAATCCGAGACAAACTTGCATTCGCTGTTGTGGACATCATTGCGAGTGCGAAATGAAAAACCGGTTGATTGTGAAGGCTTACGGGAAGCAGCTGGACGGACTTCGCGGAGCGGCGTCCCAGATCGCTCGGGATCGCAAGACGGATTGGTCTTGTGAAGCGGTGGACAAGGGAGCGCAGTTTTCCTTCGAAGAACCAACGTCGAAGGCAGCCTTCGCATCGTTGTGCGAGAACCTCGGCCTCACTTGCATCGATGCTTGATGGGCGCTGCTTTCGGGCATCTCTCCAGGGACCACTCTGAGCCCGACGGGCCTTGGCTGCGCGTCTAGGCTAGATCCGCTTGATCATGCCCGTGAGCTGGCGAGCCATGGCAGCGATGTCGAGTGGCTTGCCCCACAGCTCGACGTCCTGGAATTCTGCTTCGATCGAGCTTCTGTCATAGCCCGTCGTGAAGACGAAGGGCACGTTGCGCGCACGCAGCACCCGCGCCAGCGGAAAAACCATCTCACGTCGCAGGTTGACGTCTACGATCGCAGCATCGATCGCGATGTCGCGGTCCACGATCTCTGATGCTTCGTCGAGGTCTCCGAACGGACCGACAATGCGGGCACCGAGTGACGTCAGGGTCCGCGCGATGTCATCTGCAAGAAAGTACTCATCCTCGATCACGAGAACGCGGCGTCCTGCGAGCGGACCAGGTGCGGCTATCGTTGTCATCTGGCCTCCGAAGCTACCACTAGGAACATATGCTGGTGGCCTGTCTTGATGCAAACGGGCCACGCGAGTACCGGTTCCATGACCAATCGAGACATTATCGTAATTGGCGGCTCTTCCGGAGCCACGGTGCGCTGAAGGCAATCCTGGCGCGGCTGCCAAAGGACCTGCCTGCCGCCGTCTTCATCGTTCTGCACATTCCGGCCCACGGGATCGGCATCCTGTCGACGGTCGCCAGTGTGGCGAGCGGGCTGCCGGTCCAACAGGCCGAAAGCGGCATGGTGATCGAGAACGGACAGATCTATCTTGCCGCGCCGGATCATCATCTGCTGCTTTGTGAAAGTCATATTATGCTTGGGCGTGGACCGCGCGAGAACATGGCTCGTCCGGCGATCGATGCCTTGTTCCGTTCGGCGGCCATGCAATATGGTCCCCGCGTCATCGGCGTCGTTCTGTCAGGGCTACTGTCGGATGGAGCAGCCGGGCTTAATGCGATCAAGCAAGGTGGTGGAGTGGCTCTCGTCCAGGATCCATCCGACGCAATCGCTGACGAAATGCCGCTGCGCGCCCTGGAAGCGACGACCGTCGACCTTTGCGTCCCGGGAGCAAAAATCGGGGACGTTTTGGCTGATCTGGCGCGGGAGCCGTCGGGAACGAAGCTGCCAGTGCCTCCCGAGATCCGGTTGGAAGTTGAGATCGCGGCCGGCGAGCGCATTGGCAGCGACAGCCTGACGCGAATTGCCGATCCGGCGCCGCTGACGTGCCCGAGCTGCGGCGGCGTTCTTTCCGAGATCAGGATGGGCCATCCATTGCGGTTCCGATGCCAGGTCGGACACGCCTTCACCACCGACACCCTTGCGAAGGAGCAGGAGGGGCGGGTCGACGAGGCCTTGCGTGTGGCGTTGCGCATCATCGAGGAGCGTGCGGAATTGGTGCATCGCATGGCAGAGGATGGGCGGCACAGCGGGCGCGTGGCGGTCGCGAAAATGTATGACGCCCGGGCCATCGAGTATCGCGAATACGCCAACATGATTCGGCGCGTCATGCTACAATCGCTCGATCCCAAGGCCACGAAGCGGGCTAGTTAGGCGGGAGCATGGCTGGCATCGCCGCGAACCGTGCAGAGGAACTCAGGGCGGAAAAAGCCCTGCTCATCAAGGCCGAGACCGACATTGAGGAGGGGTGGCAGCGGCTGCGCAATCAAGAGGATCTCCTGCTCTATCTCGGGTCGGCCGGCCACGATACCCGCCAAGCGGAGCATCTGGTTCAGCTTATGAGGCAGACGCTGATCGAATGGGAGCGCCACCGGACACTGATCGAGGACCGGATCGCTCACCTCGAGCGGGAGACCGCCACACGCTCCTGAGCTTGGCGTGCACAGAAGTGCTACGGCCAGCTACGGTCCTTCCTCACTGGCAATGCCATCGGTATCGCACCCGATGCTTGGATATTTGTCTGGCCTATCGCGTTGATAATCCTGTTGAATATCCTTGCGATCTGGTATTTGCGAGCATTCGGGCAGATCTCCGGGTGAAGAGCAGAGAGCCGAGCGCATGGACGAGGGCGGCCAGTCACAGCAGGAAGACAAGAAGAACTATCGCGCGCAGACTCCGCTCGTGATTGGCGTTGGCGCTTCGGCCAGCACCATGAACAGCATCGAACGATTCTTTTCCAAGTTTTCGCTCGATTCCGAGCAAACGATCGTTCTGGTGCTGCAGCATCGCGAAGCCTTCGATGAGAAGTGGCTGCGCGGCATTCTCGGCCGTGATGGGAGCAGGCTTGCTGAGGCCCGCGATGGCGGGGACATCGAGGCCGGCACGATCTACCTGTGCTTCGCGGGCACCATCACAACCATCCACCGCAACCGATTTGCGGTTCGCCCGGCGCAGCAGGCCCCCGGCGAGCGAGCAACGATCGATAGTTTTCTGATTTCCCTGGCGGAGGAACGAGCGGAAGAATCGATCGGGATCGTGCTGGCGGGGACCGGCGGCGACGGCACACTCGGCGTGGCCACCCTGAAAGATCATGGCGGGCTTGCGATCGCCGAAAAGGCGGCTGAGGACAAGCTCGACCCGCTGATGGAGGGCGGCACGCCGGCCGCAATAGCGGACTTTATCCTGGCTCCGGAAGACATCCCTGAACATATTCAGGTCTATGCCCGTCATCTGCGGGGGCTGGAGGAGAAGCAAGGATTTGACGAGGTCCTCGCCGCGGCCTCGACGTCGCTGTCGCGCATTGCCGACATTCTGCGCAACAAGACCGGCAACGACTTCCACGGCTACAAGCAGAATACTTTTCTGCGCCGTGTGCAGCGGCGCATGCAGGTCGTGCAGATCGACGAAATCACCTCCTATGTCGATTTTCTCCGCAACGACAAGGACGAGGTGCTTCAATTTTTCAATGATCTCCTGATCGGCGTGACCGAGTTCTTCCGTGACAAACGCGAATTTGAGGTGCTTGAGGCGCAAGTCGTCCCAAAAATGTTTCAGGACAAAGGAGCGGGCCAGCAGGTTCGCATTTGGGTCCTGGGATGTGCAACCGGCGAGGAGGCCTATTCGATCGGCATTCTGCTTCGCGAATACATGGCCAAACTGGATTCCCCGCCGCAGGTGCAAATCTTCGCTACCGATATCGACGGCAGGGCGTTGGCGGCGGCCCGGGTCGGTCGTTACCGAACCAACATCGAAGACAATATGTCACCGGAGCGGCTGGCTCGCTGGTTTGTGCGGGAGGGAGATACCTACTGCGTGGTGAAAGAACTGCGCGAGATGTGCATCTTCTCCCAGCACAATGTGATCAAGGATGCGCCGTTCTCGAAGCTCGATCTCGTGTCCTGTCGCAACCTCTTGATCTATCTGAACGCGGAATTGCAGAACCGCGTGATTCCGCTTTTTCATTTCGCGCTGTCGCCGGATCGCTTCCTTTTCCTGGGTAATTCGGAGAATGTGACACGGCACCCGAAGTTGTTCGCGCCGGTCGATCGCCGCGCCCGGATCTTCAAAAAGCTCGAAACCGGGACCCGCCTGCCGCCGGAATTTCCGATTACGACGGCGGCCGGACGCAACGCGGTCGAGGTGCCGCCGGTACGCGTGTTCGGACCCGATGTCGGCCTGGAGCGCCGCGCTCAACGGATCGCCGAACGCTACGCGCCGGCTTATGTCATTACCGACGACAATTTTCAGATATTGCATCTCTCCGGTCGTACCGGACGCTATATCGAGCCCACTGCCGGTGCGGCGACGCTTGATCTGCTTGGTCTGGTTCATCGCGATCTGCGTCTGGAACTGCGTACCGCACTGAGCCGCGCGCTCGAAACCAATGAGCCGGCACATGCGGAGCAAGTCCAGCTCGGATTGAACGGCCACCGCGTCCTTGTCGATATTACAGTTGAGCCGGTGCTGGATGGTCCGGCTGGGCACCGCAATTTCGTTGTCTTGTTCAAGGACGGTCCGTTTCGTGTCGTCGATACCAGGGACAGCGATCCCAATGCGCTGGTCCGCAGCGAACACGTCGAGCGCCTGGAGAGCGAATTGCGGGCCACCCGCGAGCGGCTGCAGGCGACGATCGAAGAGCTCGAAAGCACCAACGAGGAGCTGAAATCCTCCAATGAAGAATACCAGTCACTTAACGAAGAGCTGCAGTCGGCCAACGAAGAGCTCGAGACTTCACGCGAGGAGTTGCAGTCGGTCAACGAGGAATTGACGACCGTCAACGGCGAGCTTGCGCATCGGGTGCAGGAGCTGACGCGCGCGACCAGCGACCTCAAGAATTTTCTGGAAAGCACGCAGATTGCGACCGTCTTTCTCGACAACGACCTGCGCGTGATGAATTTCACCCCCGCTATTACGCATGTCTTGCATCTGGTGGAGACCGATGTTGGCCGGCCGATCGCTCATATCAAGGCCCGCATTCCCATCGAAGACCTCTATGATGAGGTCCGCCGTGTGCTGCGGACGTTGGCAAGTGCCGAGCGCGAGTTGACGGCGCCGGATAGTGGGACGCGCTACATTGTCCGGATTCTGCCTTATCGCAGCATCGACAATTTCATCGCAGGCGTGGTGATCACCTTCATTGACGTAACTGCCATCACCAGGGCGGAAGAACGCCAACGGCTCTTGCTCGCCGAGTTGCAGCATCGGGTGCGTAATACGTTGGGTGTGGTGCGGTCGATCGCGCGGCGTTCAGCGGAAAGCAGCACGAACGTCGAAGACTATGCCTTTCATCTCGACGGCCGTTTGAACGCGTTTGCCCGGACGCAGGCGATGGTGACTCGCGACCCCGAGAGTGGTGTCGATCTGGAGTATCTAGTTGTTGAAGAACTGCTCGGTTACAACGCGCGCGAGGGTGAGCAGCTTCGCGTCTCCGGACCGCCGATACGCTTCCAGCCGAAAGCGGCCGAAACTTTCGCACTGGCTATTCATGAGCTCGCCACGAACGCCATCAAGTACGGCGCTTTGAGCCAGCCTTCCGGCCGGGTCAGCGTGTCCTGGCGAATTGATGACGGTGCTGATCCCAGGCAGTTGGTCTTTGATTGGCAGGAAAGAGGCGGCCCACCAGTTGCCGCGCCGCAACGGAAGGGCTTCGGGAGCGAATTGCTGGAACGGACGATGGCGTTCGAACTGAAGGGCAGGACCACTTTGACGTACAATGCCTCCGGGCTTCACTGCGTTATCACGATTCCGCTGAATCGGGCGGTCGTCCATACGCCCGCCTTCGGTGCATAATGCTCTCGGGAGGCGCACGCGATCAGGAGCCGCCGGTCATTCGGCGACTCAGTGCTTTGCGGCAGCTTTCCGCCACAGGTGCTACAGCGATCAAAGCAGCAGCGCGCGAGAGACTGCGGAAAGCGGGAACGGGCGAGGAGTTGGTTTCCGAGGGTGACAGTTGCGACACAATTCGCGTGTTCCTGTCGGGCTGGGCCTGTCGGTACAAGGTCCTGGAGGACGGCCGGCGGCAGATCGTAAACTTCATCCTGCCGGGAGATACCTGCGACGCATTCATCTATCTGCTTTCCACGATCGACCATTCCATCGGGGCGCTGACACCGGTCTCCTATGCGGAGTTCGATCGTCCAGCCTTTGAGGAGCTGATATCGATCGACATATCGGTTGCCGAAGCGTTTTTCTGCGAAACCCTGTCGGCGTGTTCGATTCAGCGCGAGTGGGCAATCAACCTCGGACGTCGTGACGCATTGGAGCGGGTCGCCCACATGATCTGCGAGCTTTACGAACGATTGAGGGTGGTCGGGCTGGTCGAAGGCACTTCGTTTTCATTTCCAGTGACCCAAATCGACCTTGCTGATGCGACTGGTCTCTCGACCGTGCATCTCAATCGCACGCTGCAGGAATTGCGGGCAATGGGCTTGATAACGCTGCGAGATCGAACATTGACAATCCATGACCTTCAGGCCCTGGGCAGCACTGCCATGTTCAATCCGCACTATCTTCACTTCCGCAAATAGCGGGGGCCGCGACCCGCCTGCCACAGTGGCAAGTCGTATCATTGGGCTGGTGCGCGACCAAGCGGTCCAGCAAAGCACTCGCGAATCCTAAGACCTACTTCGGTCTTCTGAGCCCTGGCGATGATAGCCATGCGTCGATCTTTGCAACGGCCTCCGCTTCGCGGGCCTTTCGAAGCAAGCTATCCTTTTCTGTCCCCTCCGGCATTTCGTCGGCCACCCGTCTTGCTGCCATGGCCGATGCAATCAAACGTTCGCGCAATGGAAATTCCTGCTTAACGCGACGACGAGTCTTGACCGTCCTTTCCACCTGCATAGCGAACTCCACAAAACCATCACCCACCCCCCACCATCACCCACCCCCCAACGGCATCAAGCGTACAGAGCAGGAGCATGGGTGCGCATTAAGCTAGGTGAATTTTCCTGAAGTGCGTTCATTCGAGGATCAACCGCCTCGCACTTAACAAATGTTACTCGAGAGACGCATCGTCTCATTTGATCTAACGATTCGATGAAAGCGGTTCCTTCGTTTCGAACTGGCAATCATCGGAACATCCCTCCCGGCAATCTGTTGCGAACATGAATGCAGGGATGCGGCGGGGCGATTCCTGAAATGTGAGATGAACGTGGGACACCCAAGCCGCATGAACGAGACGCTTCAAGGCCCCAACAGTGTGTCATCTCAGGTCAGCGCCGGCGTGCTGGGTCACGGCGGCGAGGGCTGCCTGCTGGCTTGCGCGGAGGAGGAGGCAATCGCCTTCCGCTACAATGGCTTTGCTCACGGCGTGATGATGGCGACTCCCGCCGACATGGAGGAGTTTGCACTGGGATTTTCCCTGACTGAAGGCGTTATCGATGCGGCTTCTGACGTCAGCGAACTGTCTATTGCGAGCAGCGAGGATGGCATTGCCATCGACATCTCGCTTCGCGGTGCAATTTTGCACCGCTAGCTGGCCGGCCGCCGGCTACGCCAATTGCGCGGCAACACCAGTTGCGGCCTCTGCGGTGTGAACGACCTCAATGATATCAGCCGCTCCCTGGCGCGGGTGCAGCCCGCGGGGCGTCTCGATGAGACGGCGATCACAACGGCATTCGGGTGGCTAAGGGAACGTCAGCCACTGAGCCGATTGACCCGCGGCGCCCA
>Ga0153954_1001009_pt1 | contig 17379 bp, 21 predicted proteins | sample TSFL038MetaG_FD_102277 | JGI IMG/M metagenome (GOLD analysis project Ga0153954, IMG submission 102277) | Attine ant fungus gardens microbial communities from Florida, USA - TSFL038 MetaG | ecosystem: Host-associated > Fungi > Mycelium > Unclassified | place: USA: Florida, Wekiwa Springs State... | reverse complement strand
CGGCGCTGGTCAACCTCAACCCGATCGTGACGGCGCTGACCGCCGAGGGGGCGTGATCTGCCGGCCAGCTCGCCCGAACCCGCGCATCGATCCCGCAGCCCATCGAGGATCGCCGGGCCGCGGGTGACTTTTTCAGCGGTCTTCTAGGACTTCGAGGGGTCCGGGACGATCCGGATGCACGGCTTCGGCGACTCCCACGAGCCGAACAGCTCTTTCGCCTCGTCCTCTTTGACCGAGCCGGAGATGATCACGTCGTCGCCGCTCTGCCACTGCGCCGGGGTCGCCACTTTGTTGTCGGCGGTCAGCTGCAGCGAGTCGATCACCCGCAGCACCTCGTCGAAGTTGCGGCCGGTGGTCATCGGGTAGACCAGGATCAGCTTGACTTTCTTGTCCGGGCCGACGACGAAGACGTTGCGGACCGTCTGGTTGTCGGCGGGGGTGCGCTCGGAGGCGTCGCCGGACACGTCGGCGGGGAGCATCCCGTAGGCCTTCGAGATCGCGAAGTCGGCGTCTGAGATCAGCGGGTAGTTCGGCGCCGTGCCCTGCGTCTCCTCGATGTCCTTCGCCCAGCCCTCGTTGCTCTCCAGCGGGTCGACCGAGAGGCCGATGATCTTGGTGCCGCGCTTGGCGAACTCGGGCTCGATCGACGCCATGTAGCCGAGCTCGGTCGTGCAGACCGGCGTGAACGCCTTCGGGTGGGAGAACAAGACGCCCCACGAGTCGCCCAGCCAGTCGTGGAAGTTGATGTGACCCTCGGTGGTGTCCGCCTCGAAGTTGGGTGCTTCGTCGCCCAGTCTCAGTGCCATCTTCGCTCCTCTTCCTTAATTCCGATCAGGTTTAAGTAGATTAGCGCGCGGCGTGCCCGCGGCGGGTGGGTTCGCAGTTTCCCGTACCGGTTACGGCGAACTGCGAACGGGTGGTGGCGTGCCCGGCCGGCTAGCCTTGCGCGGATGGCGAACCGGCCCGACGATCCCGACGCCTTGGTGGCGGCCGAGCTGGCGGAGCTCGAGGCGCTGGCCGCGGCCCTGCCCGAGGAGGAGGTCGAAGGCGTGCCGCCGGTCCAGGGCCCGCAGGCGTGGGAGTGAGCGCGGTGGGCGCGGCGACGGACCGGGTCGAGGCGGCGATCGCCGCCACCAAGCGGCTGAACCCGGCGCTGAACGCCTACCTCCACCTCGATCTCGAAGGCGCGCGGGCCGCGGCGGCCGAGGTCGACGCCGCCGCGGCGGCGCGGGCGGCGATCGCCGACGCGCGGACGGACGCCGGGTCGCCGGTCGCCGACCGCGCCGCCGACCCCGGCAGGCCCCTCGCCGGGATGCCGATCTGCGTCAAGGACATCGTCGACGTCGCCGGGATGCCGACCACGGCGGGCGCCGCCGGCTGGGTCCGCCACCCGGGCGAGGACGCGACGGCGGTGGCGCGGCTGCGGGCGGCGGGCGCGGTAGTCCTCGGCAAGGGCAACACCAACGAGTTCGCCTGCGGGATCGACGGCCGCAACCCACATAAGGGCGACTGCCGCAACCCGTGGGACCCGGCGCGGCTCGCCGGCGGGTCGAGCTCGGGGCCGGCCGCGGCGGTCGCCGCCGGGATGGCGGAGGGGGCGATCGGCTCCGACACCAGCGGCTCGATCCGGGTCCCGGCGGCACTCTGCGGCGTCGTCGGCATCCGCCCCACCCGCGGCCTCGTCCCGGCCGACGGGGTCGTGCCGCTCGCCTGGACCCTCGACGCGGTCGGCCCACTCGCCCCCGACGTCGCGACCGCGGCGCTCCTGCTCGAAGCCCTCGCCGGGCGCCCACCCGCACCCGCGCCGCGGCCCGAGGTCGCGGGGCTGCGGCTCGGCGTCGCCGGCGCCCTGGTCGACCTCGCCGAGGAGCCGGTGGCCGAGGCGATCGCCGCCACGGCGGCGGGCCTGCGCGACCGGGGCGCCGAGATCGTCGACTGCGCCCTCCCGGACCTCGACCGCGCGACGGCGATCCACCGGATCGTCCAGGCGGCCGAGGTCGCCGCCGCCCACGCGCCCTGGTTCGCGCGCCGGTGCGACCGCTATGCGCCCGAGGTCCGCGCCCGGATCGAGGCGGGCTACGGCCTCTCGGCGACGACCTACCTGCACGCCCAGCGCCACCGCCGCGTCTTCACCCGCGCGTTCGCCGCGGCGATGGAGGGGTTCGACGCGGTCCTCGCCCCCGCCTCCCCGGTGCTCGCGCCGCCAATCGACGCCGAGGAGATCACCGTCCGCGGCCGGCGGCGGTCGGTCCGCGCCGCCCTGCTTTCCTGCGTCGCCCCGCTCGGCCAGCTCGACTGCCCGATCGTCGCGGTGCCCGCCGGCCTCGGCGACGGCCTGCCGGTCGGCCTCCAGCTGATCGGCCGGCCGGGCTCGGAGGTGCTCCTGCTGCGGATCGCGGCCGCGGTCGAGTCGGACGTCGGGCCAATCCGCCCATCCGCCCGCTAGGGTCAAAATTAGGTATGCGCCTGCTGGTCCTCGCCGACGACCCGTCCGCCGAGACGAACCTGCGCGAGCCGCTCGAGGAGATCGCGGACGGCGGCGAGCTCGAGGTCAAAGTGGTCGCGCCGCTCCACCCCGAGTCGACGCTCGACCTCGCCACCGGGGAGGCCGACGAGGCCCGGACGGGCGACGTGGATCAGCTCCTGGCGCTCGACGCTGCGCTCACCGAATTCGAAGCCGAGCACATCGTGCTCGTCGACCCCGACGACGAAGCGCTCGCCGGTGCGGCTCGCGAGCGCTTCGGCCTGTCGGTCACCGAGCTCTCGGCCGGCTGAGGCACGAAAAAACGACCGGAGGGACGCTCGTTGCCTGCCTCACGCGTAGCCTTCGCGCCAAGAAGCTCGGTTGCGTCGCCTTTCGAGACCGTTTCCCCGCCTGGCTTTCGCGGGGCCCCGGTCTCTCCCGGTCGCAGAAGCAACGTACCTGCCGTCCGCCATTACGCAAGGGGGCGCCGCGGGACGATCCCGCAAAACCCGGATTCATCCCCACCCGCGTTCGCACTTATCCGCGCTATGCGCGGATAAGTGCGAACGCACCGGGTGATCAGGCGGTGATCGGGACGTAGCCGGGGAGCGCGCAGATGCGTTCCAGCCAGGCGCCGATGGCGGCGAAGCGGCCCATCTCGAAGCCACCCTCCGCGGCGACGTGGGTGTAGGCGTAGAGGGCGAGGTCGGCGACGGTCGGCCCGCCGGTGACGAGGAACTCGCGGCCGCCGAGGTGCCGCTCCATCGCCTCGAGTGCCCGGTAGCCACCCTCCCGCTTCGCCGCCACCTCGCGCTCGTCCCCCTCGATCCCGGCCTCGGCCCAGAACCGCAGCACCGCGATGTTCGGCTCGTGGCTGTACTGCTCGAAGAACATCCACTGCAGCACCTGACCCCGCTCGTACCGATCCCCCGGCAGGTACTCGGTGCCCTCGGCGAAGTACACGAGGATCGCGTTCGACTCCGCCAGCGGCCGACCATCGTCGAGCACCAGCGTCGGCACCCGCAACCCCGGGTTCAACGCCCCCAGGACCTCCGCCCGGTTCGACCGGTCGACGACGTCCAACTCCCGCCGCTCGTACTCGACGCCGAGCAGCGAGAAGAGCAGGCGGACCTTGTAGCAGTTGCCCGAGATCGGGTTGTCGTAGAGGAGCACGGGGCACCTTAACCGGCGTTTGCCTGTGACGAAAGTCGGACGAGGGACGAGATGTACCCGGCTCGAACCCGGTCTGATCAGGGCACGATCCTCGCCGCCTTCAGTTCGGCGAAGGTGTTGCGGAAGGTGTCGTCGCTGCGGCGGAAGCCCTGGAAGCCGAGGATGCGGGACTTGGTCATGTCGGCGAAACGCCTCGATCGGGCGGCCGAGGTCGGCGTCGGTGTGCCACCAGGTCGCGACCGTCGCGAGGGGGTTGGGGACGAGGTCGTGCTTGGCGACGAGCTCGTCCCAGACCGGCTCCGTGCCGGCCATCGACTGCTCCAGCGGGGTGGGTTGGCCGGGGTAGGGCGCGGGCTCGACCTCGAGCGCGTCGGCGACCACGCCCCACATCCGCTTCCAGCGGAAGACGTCACCGTTGACGATGTTGAGGGCCTCGTCGGCACCGCGGGGGTCGGTCGCCGACCAGAGGAGCTGTTCGGCAAGGACGCCGGCGTCGGTGACGTCGACGACGCCTTCGTACTGGACCGGCGATCTCGATGGGCGGCTTCCTCTTCCTCAACACCCTCTACCTGCAGGAGGTCCGCGGCTACTCGGCGCTGCCGGCCGGCGAGCCGTCCGGCCTTCGCCTCTTCCTCGGTTATGCGCTGCTCGGCACCGGCCTCGGTTGGGTGAACGCGGCGACCACCAACACCGCCGTCTCCGGCATGCCGCGCGAGCAGGCCGGCGTCGCCGCCGCGGTCGCCTCAACCTCGCGACAGCTCGGCTCGGCGCTCGGCGTCGCGATCATCGGCTCGGTGATCGCCGACCACGTCACCACCGTCGCCGCCGGTCCGGCCTTCACCTCGGCCCAGCGGGTGAGCTGGGCGATCATCGCCTTCTGCGGCCTGATCGCCCTGACCGTCGGCGGGTTGACCACCGGCGCCTGGGGACGACGGCGGGCGAAGCTGAACGCCGAGCGGATGCAGGCGACGACGGGAGCCGACGAGAGCCCTGCCGCCGCCGCGTCGCTGAGCAGCTGAGGCGAAGCCGGCCGGGCCGTCGAGCCTCCTCGACGGCCCGGCCGTCGCTCAACCGGGACTGGCGTGCACGGGCGTTCGGCCCGCGGACAAGATGGTCGGCAACTGCGCGTGGAGCGAGATCGCTCGAGAGCTCGCAGGCCTCCTCCGCGCCGCCGATGTCCCTGCCGGCGTGACTATTTTTTCGCCGCTTTTTTCGCCGCTTTCGGTTTGGCCGATTTGGCTTTCGATTTAGCGGCGGGTTTCGCTTTCGCCGTTTTAGCTTTCGCTTTCGGTTTGGCTTTGGCTTTTGCTTTCGGTTTGGCTTTCGCCGCGGCTTTCGGTTTCGCCGCTTTGCCGGCTTTCGCTTTGCCGGCTTTTTTAGCTTTGCCGGTTTTGCTCGCCGCTTTCGCGGTGGTTTTTTTCGCCGCTTTTTTGACGGCTTTCGTTGCTTTTTTCGCGCCGGCTTTGGCGGTTTTTTTCACGCCTTTGCCTGCGGCTTTTGCACTTTTTTTCGTCCGGGTCGCCGCCGCTTTTTTCGCAGCAGGTTTCCGGGTCGATTTGGTCTGTTTTGGCATACCTCGCTCCTTGGAGTCTCCGGGGGCGGTGGCACCGTAACCGTTCGGTCGGCGGAATGTGGCTCCGAGAGCCAAGTTGGAGTGTTCCGCCCGTCCCTCGAAGCTCGCCGACGTAGGATCGGACCCTTCCCGTGGCGACCGTCACCATCCCCTCACGCTTCAACGGACCGCCCGCGAGCGGCCAGGGCGGGTACTCCTCGGCGGTCGTCGCGGCGCCCCTCGACGGACCCGCGGCGGTGTCGCTGCGACGGCCGGTGCCGGTCGATGAGGCGCTCGAGCTACGGGTCGAACGGGACGCCGACGAGCGCGCCGGAGACAACGCCGAGCGACCCGTCGCGCGCGCCTTCGACACCGCCGGAGAGCTCGTCGCCGAGGCCGTCCAGGCCCCTCCGCTAACGCCCTGGGACGCGCCGCACGTGCCTTTGGAAGCCGCCCACAGAGCCAGAAAACGCTTCGCTGCGCCGCCCGACGGCTTCTTCGACCAGTGCTTCGTCTGCGGCCACTCCCGCGCCGACGGCTTCCACGTGCAGGCCGGTCCGGTCGACGGCACCGACCTCGTCGCCTCCCCCTTCACCGCGCCCGCCTGGACCGCCGGCGAGGACGGCGCGGTCCGCCCCGAGTTCGTCTGGGCGGCACTCGACTGCCCAGGCTACTTCGCCCTCCACCACGCCGACCTGACCCGCGCCTTCCTCGTCCGCATGCAATCCGAAGTGATCGCTCCGCTTCGCGCCGGCGTCGAGTACGTCGTCCTCGCCCGGCCGCTCGCCCGCGAAGGACGCAAGGGCTCCGCCGCGACCGCGATCCTCGATCCGGCCGGCGAGGTCCTCGCCCAGAGCGAGCAGCTGCTGGTCGTTCCGCGCGCGCCGATGTCACACGATTAGGGGCGCACTTCGTCCTCCTTTCAGAAAGACCGACGAAAGGAGACGACGACATGTCCCAGGGATATCCGGCGGAGCGCTTCTCGATCGCCGAAGCGGCACCGAAGCAGGTCGCGGCGCTGATCCGCTTCGGCCACGCCGCCGACCTCGACCCGACCATCCACGAGCTGGTCGCGCTGCGCGCCTCGCAGCTCAACGGCTGCGCCTTCTGCATCGACATGCACTGGCTCGACGCCCGCGCCGGCGGCGAGGCGGACGCGCGCCTCTACGGCCTCGACGCCTGGCGCGAGAGCCCGCTGTACGACGCCCGCGAGCGCGCCGCCCTCGCCCTCTGCGAGGCGGTCACCCACATCGACCGCGAGGGCGTCCCGGACGCGGTCTGGGCGGAGGCGCAGGCGCACTTCGAGGAGCCCGAGCTCGCCCAGCTCCTCTGCGCGATCGCCTCGACCAACACCTGGAACCGGCTGCAGATCGCGACCCGCGCGCTGCCGGGCAACTACCAGCCCGCGCCCCGCGAGGCGGCCGCCGCCGGAGGCGACCGGTGACGGTCGCGGTCGTCGGCGGCACCGGCACGCTCGGCTCGCTGGTCGTCGCCGAGCTGCTCGGCCGCGGCGAGCGGGTCGCGGTGCTGAGCCGCCACCCCGCGGGCGTCCCCGCCGGGGCCGAGCACCGGCGGGTCGACCTGACCGACGGCGAGGGCCTCGACCTCGCCCTCGACGGCGTCGGCGCCGTGGTCGACGCCGCCAACTCGCAGAAGGGCGCCAAGGAGACGCTCGTCGAGGGCACCCGCCGCCTCACCGAGGCCGGCGCGCGGGCCGGGATCGCCAACCACGTGACGATCTCGATCGTCGGCATCGACCGCGTGCCGATGTCCTACTACAAGGCGAAGCTCGCCCAGGAGGAGGCGCTCGAAGCCGGCCCGGTCCCCTGGACGCTCCTCCGCGCCACCCAGTTCCACCAGCTCGTCGACTCCGCCTTCGCCGCCGCGGCCCGCTTCGGGGTGCGGCCGACCGGCCGGGCCAAGGTGCAGCCGGTCGACCCGGCGATCGTCGCCGCCCGCCTCGCCGAGGCGGCGCTCGCCGCGCCCGCCGGCCGCCTCCCCGACCTCGGCGGCCCCCGCGTGCAGACCCTCACCGAACTCAGCGCCGCGTGGGCGGCGGCGCGCGGCAAGCACTGCCTGCCCCTGCGGGTGCCGGCGTGGGGAAAGATCGGCAAGAGCCTCGCCGCCGGCGCCCTCTGCGACGAGCGGGCCGCGGCGCCGGGCGAGGACTTCGAGGAATGGCTCCGCCATGGATAGGGACCGCGACGCGGGCGAAGGGCGCGCCGCGCCCGGGCTCGGCGACGACCTCGCGGCGAAATTCGAGGCGCTCCGCCCGCAGCTGACCCGGGTCGCCTACGGGATCCTCGGCAGCGTCGCCGAAGCCGAAGACGCCGTGCAGGAGGCGTGGCTGCGGCTCGGGCGCACCGACCCGGCGACGATCGAGGACCTGCGTGCCTGGCTGACCACGGTCGTCGGTCGGCTCGCCCTCGACGCGCTCGGCAGCGCCCGCGCCCGGCGCGAGAGCTACGTCGGCGAGTGGCTCCCCGAACCGCTGGTCGAGGAGGAAGGCGACGACCCGACCCTCGACGAGTCGGTCTCGACCGCGCTCCTCGTCGTGCTCGAGCGCCTCTCCCCCGCCGAGCGCACCGCCTTCCTCCTCCACGACGTCTTCGACCTGCCCTTCGACAAGGTCGCGACGGTGGTCGGCCGCTCGCCCGCCGCGGTCCGCCAGCTCGCCTCGCGCGCCCGCGCCCACGTCGAGCAGGGCAAGCCGCGCTTCCCCGCCGACGCGGGCGAAGAGGCGCGGATCGTCGCCGCCTTCGCCACCGCCTGGCAGGAGGGCGACCACGAGGCGCTGCTCGGGCTGCTCGACCCGGACGCGATCATGCGCTCCGACGGCGGCGGCCGCGTGCCCTCGGCGGGCAAGCCGCTGCTCGGCGCCGACCGCATCGCCCGCGCCCTCGTCGCCTTCGCCCGCTCCGCCGATCGCCGCGGCGAAGAGCCGCGCGGCCGCCTCGCCCGCGTCAACGGCGCCACCGGCCTGGTGATCCACGACCGTTACTCGACCAGCGTCGTCTCGCTGACGATCGACTCCGGCCGCATCGCCGCCCTTGACATCGTCCGCAACCCGGACAAGCTCCGCGGCCTGGCCGAGGGGCCAGGCTGATGAGTTCGCCGGGACTCGCCTCAGTAGGAAAACGTTTGCAGTTCTCGCCGCAGCCATCAGAATGTGCCGGTGGCGAGGACGAAGATCGGGGTGCGGAGCCGGGGACGGGCGCGCGGGCGCGCGGCGTGGACGGTCGGCGCGCTGATCGCGGCGGCGGCGCTCGGGCTGGGCGTCGGCGGCTGCGGGGGCGGTGACAAGGCGGAGTCGCGCTCCTCGACCCTCGAGGCCACCTACGCGACCTTCCCCGACTACCTCGACCCGTCGCTCAGCTACTCGGTCGAAGGCTGGACGGCGATGTGGGAGACCTACGTGCCGCTGCTCACCTATGTCCACGCGGACGGCGCCGCCGGCACCAAGCTGATGCCGGGACTGGCGCGGGCGATGCCGAAGATCACCGACGGCGGCCACACCTACACGCTCTTCCTGCGCCGCGGCCTGCGTTATTCCGACGGCACGCCGGTCCGCGCCTCCGACTTCCGCCCAACGATCGAACGGGTCATCGCGATGAACTCGCCGGCGGCGCCGTTCTACACCGACATCGTCGGCGCCGAACGCTTCGCCAAGACCAAGCAGGGCGGCATCGAGGGGATCGAAGCCGACGACGCGAGCGGCCGCATCGTCATCCACCTGGTGCAGCCGCACAGCAGCTTCGCCAACGAGCTGGCGATGATCTCCGCCGCGCCGCTGCCGCCGGACACGAAGCACAAGGACCTCTCCGGCCACCCGCCGCCGGGCACCGGGCCGTACGAGATCGTCGCCTCGAAGCCGGGGCGCGGCTGGGAATATCGCCGCAACCCGGAATGGGCGAAGACCGACGGGCCACTCCTACCGCGGATCCCCGCCGGGCACTACGACGCGATCGACGTGCGGGTGATCAGCAACCCGGAGACCGCGATCAACGAGGTGATCCACGGCCGGCTCGACTGGATGGGGGAGCCGCCACCGCCCGACCGCTACGTCGAAGTGAGCCAACGCTACGGCGGCACCCAGTTCCTGAGCACGCCGCAGATCGACCTCTATTACTTCTGGATGAACGTGCGCAAGCCACCGTTCGACAGCCTGCAGGTGCGGCAGGCGGTCAACTACGCGATCGACCCGGCGGCGCTCGAACGCATCTACGCGGGCTCGCTGCGCGCCACCCAGCAGGTGCTGCCGGCGGCGATGCCCGGGTATCGGCCCTTCCGGCTCTACCCGCATGACATGGCGAAGGCGCGCGAACTGATCGCCGCCGCCCATCCGCGCGACCGCAAGGTGACCGTCTGGACCAACGAATACGGCCCGAACAGGCAGGCGGGCGAGTACTACGAAGGCGTGCTGCGCGAGCTCGGATTCAAGACGACGCTGAAGGTGGTCGCGCCGGCGAACTACGTGACCGTGATCGGCAACGACTCGACGCCCAACCTCGACACCGGCTGGGCCACCTGGTACATGGACTACCCCCACCCCAACGACTACTTCGAGCCACAGCTCTCCGGCGAAAGCATCATGCCGACCGCCAACTCGAACTACTCCCACTTCGACGACCCGGCGATCAACCGGCAGATCGCCAAGCTCGCCGCCGAACCCCTCGGACCGCGCCAGGAAGCCGCCTACGCGCGCCTCGACCGCGAGGTGATGCGCCAGGCGCCGTGGGCCCCGTTCGGCTCGGTGTCGATGGCCACCTTCGTCTCCAGCGAGATCGACCTCGACAAGGTCGTGGTCAGCCCGGTCTACGGCCAGGACCTGGCGAGCTTCGCCCCCCGCCGGTAGGCAGTGCCGCGCGGCGGCGTTCCGGGCGCCCTTCGTCGACGAAGATGCCTGGAGCGGCTCAGCGCGGTCCCATCCGCAAGGCGCCGTCGAGGCGGATCGTCTCGCCGTTCAGCATCGTGTTGACGACGACGTGCTCGACCAGCGCCGCGTACTCGGCCGGATCGCCGAGCCGGGGCGGGTAGGGAATCGAGCCGGCCAGCGCTTCGCGCGCCGGGGCGGGGAGCCCGGCGAGCAACGGCGTCTCGAAGAGGCCCGGGGCGATGGCGACGACGCGAATCGCGCTCGCGGCCAGCTCGCGGGCGATCGGCAGGGTGAGCCCGGCGACGCCCGCCTTGGAGGCGGCGTAGGCGACCTGGCCGATCTGGCCCTCGTAGGCGGCGATCGAGGCGGTGGCGACGCAGACGCCGCGGTCGCCGTCGGCGCCGGGCTCGGTGAGGGCCATTGCGGCGGCGGCACAACGGAGCACGTTGATCGTGCCGAGCAGGTTGACGGCGATGACCTTGGCGAAGTCCTCCAGCGGCGTCGCCTTGCCCTTGCGGATCAGCTTGGTCGGGGTGGCGATGCCGGCGCAGTCGACGGCGATGCGGAGGTCGCCGAGGTCGCTCGCGGCGGCCACCGCGGCCTCGACCGAAGCGGAGTCGGCGACGTCGCAGGCGACGTGGGCGCCGTCGATCCCCCCCGCCACCGCGGCGGCGCGCTCGGCGTTCAGGTCCGCGACCAGGACCTTGGCGCCGCCCGCGGCGAGCCGGCGCGCGGTCGCCTCGCCGAGCCCCGAGGCACCGCCGAACACCGCCGCCACCGAACCGTCTACCTGCATCGCTCCTCCTATCCGCCCTTCCGGGCGAGGTGCCTGGCGATCACCAGGCGCTGGATCTGGTTGGTCCCCTCGAAGATCTGCATCACCTTCGCCTCGCGCATGTGGCGCTCGACCGGGAACTCCTTCGTGTAGCCGAAGCCGCCGAGGACCTGGACCGCGTCCGTCGTCACCTTCATCGCCGCGTCGGTGGCCACCAGCTTGGCGATCGAGGCCTGGCGCGAGAACGGCAGCCCGCGATCGCGGCGGCGCGCCGCCTCGAGGGTGACCGCGCGGGCCGACTCGACCGCGGCGGCCATGTCGGCGAGGAGGAAGCCGAGGCCCTGGTGGTCGATGATCGGGCGGCCGAAGGTTTCGCGTTCCTTCGCGTAGTCGACCGCGAGGTCGAGCGAGCCCTGCGCGAGCCCGGTCGCCACCGCGGCGATCCCGAGCCGCCCCGAGTCGAGCGCCTGCAGGGCGATCGGGAGGCCCTGGCCCTCGCCGCCGATCAGCCGCTCGGCGGCGAGCGGGACGGCGTCGTAGTCGAGCGTCGCGGTGGTCGAGCCGGTGAGCCCCATCTTGCGCTCCGGGGCCTGGGCGGAGAGGCCGGGCGCATCGCCGGGGACGAGGAAGCAGGAGACGCCGCGCGAGCGGTCCTCGGAGGTGCGGGCGAAGAGCGCGTAGAAGTCGGCCTCGCCGCCGTGGGTGACCCAGGCCTTGGAGCCGCTGACGCGCCAGGCGGGGGCGCCGTCCGCGTCGCCGGTGCCGCCCGCGTCGCCGCCCCCGTCGCCCGCGTCGCCGGTGCCGTCCTCGTCGTCCGCGTCGTCCCCCCCGTCGTCGAGCACCGCCCGCGTGCGCATCGCCGCCGGATCGGAGCCCGCGTCGGCCTCCGAGAGGCAGTAGCCGCCGAGCAGGTCCCCGGCCAGCATCCCCGGCAGCCACCTGGCGCGCTGCTCCGCGGTCCCGAAGGTGGCCAGCGGATAGCACGACATCACGTGGACCGAGACGCCGACGCCGACGCTCGCCCAGGCCGCCGCGATCTCTTCCAGCGCCTGCAGGTAGACCTCGTACGGCTGCCCCGACCCGCCGACCTCCTCCGGGTAGGGCATGCCGAGGAACCCGAGCTCGCCGAGCGCCCGGAACGCGTCGCGCGGGAACGCCGCGTCCTCCTCCGCCGCCGCGACCCGCGGCGCGAGCTGCTCCCGCGCGACGGAGCGGGCGAGCCCGACGATCTCCTCGGCCTCGGGCGTGGGCAGGTTGCGCTCGGCGGGCATCGAGCCCGCAGCTACTTGCCGTGGACGATCAGGATCGGGCGGCGCGCATCGTCGGCCATCGCCCGGAAACCTATTCGAACGCGGCAGGTTCCAGCTGGCGGAGCTCGTCCTCGTAGGTCACCGTCTGGCGACGGAGCTGGCCGGTCGGCTCGATCACGTAGCTGCCCATCCGCACCAGCGGCGGCGAGTAGGCGTGGATCGTCACCGCCGGGCCCTCGCCCGCGTGCAGCACGCGGTGGATGTCGGAGGCGGTGAAGCCGAACGAGGCGCCCGCGCTCGCGATCCGGGTGAGCGGCGCCTCGACCGGGCGACCGAGCGCCAGCCGGTCCTCCCGCACGCTCCCGGCGACGACCGCCACCGCGCCCGCCGAGAGGTCGTGGTCGTGGAAGCCGGTGTCGTGGTCGCGCGACCAGCAGAGCAGCCAGACGTCGAGGTGCTCGTCGCGGTGGAGCTGCGCGTAGGTCCGGCGCGCCGGATCGTGGCAGACGCGCTCCGCCCAGAGCTCCGGCCGCGCGGCGAACCTGCGGGCCACCGCTTCCAGCTCGGCGGCGGTGAGATCGCGGCCATGCGGCCGCACGATGTCCTCGTGATCCAGGGTCACGCGAGGGCTCCTTTCGGGTCGGGGTTCAAGAGTCGGCCGTGGTTGGCGGCGACGAGCGCGCGGCGCAGGTCGGGGTCGAGGCGTGGCTGGCGCGGGTCGACGACGGGACGGTCGGAGCCGTAGACGAGCTGCGCCGCCCCGACCGCCGCGGCGACGGCGGCGATCATCCGCGGGCCGTAGGAGGAGATGTCGTAGAAGACGAGCGGGTCGGGGTCGGGCGCCGGGACGCCGCGGCGGGCGGCGTAGCGCTCGAGCTGCAGCGGCGCGCCGCCGGCCAGCATCGCGAAGAGGACGCGCAGGTGCGGATGGGCGCGGCGCCCGGCGTGGAGGAAAGCGAACCAGGCGGCCTGCATCTGGGCGACGTAATCGGTGAGGGCGGGCCACCAGTGCGGCAACGGGGCGTCGGACGGCGGGCCGACGGCCACCGGCCCCGGGTGGACGAAGAGCGGCGCGTCGCGCTGCTCGAGGCGGGCGAGCAGCGGCGCGAGGCGTTCGACCGCAGCGGGGTCGATCAGCGCCGCCGCGGGCAGCGAGACCCCGACGCAGCCGCGGTCGAGGGCGGTGTCGACGGCGACCGGGTCGGGCTCCGGCGCGGCGAGCGGGACGGCGCCCCAGCCGCCGAACTCCGGCGGCAACGCCTCGATGCCCTGGTGGTGTGCCTCGATCAGCTCGACCGACTCCTCCGCCGGCAGCGTCTCGATCCCGAGCGCGGTCGAGAGCGCGACCAACGCCCGGTCGATCCCGTCCTCCTCGAGCTCCCGGCGGCGCCGCTCGACGTCGGTGGCGTCGAAGGTGAGGACGCTGTCCGGCTCGCCTGCCACCTCGAAGGTCCATCCCTCGCGGCGGCGTACCAGTCGCGGCGCCACGGTACGGCGCGCAAGCGCCTCGACCAGCGGCCCGCCGAGCAGGTGCTGGTGCACGTCGACGGCCTCGTTTCCGTTCGTCCCGATCATTGTTGAGTTAGCCTATCAAGATTGTCTATATAAGGCAACTAGGATGCTTCGGTGCGCTTCGTCCGCCCGCTCGCCGTCGTCGTCACCGCCGCCTGCCTCGTCCTCGGGCTCGGGACCGCAGGTGCGTCGGCGAAGACGACAGACGCGCAGGTCCTGAAGGGGCTCGAAGGACTGGTCGCGGCGCCGGAAGGGCCGCCCGGGGCGATCGCGACGCTCTACCGCGACGGCAAGCTGACCACGCTCAGCACCGGCCGGGCCGACCTCACCAAGAAGGCCGCGCCGCGGGCCGGCGACCGCATGCGGATCGCCAGCGTCGCCAAGGCGTTCAGCGGCGCGGTGGCGCTGAACCTGTTGCGGTCGGGCCGACTGAGCCTCGACGACACGATCGAAGCGGTGCTGCCGACGCTGCCGAAGGCCTGGGGCAAGGTGACGGTGCGCGAGTTGCTGAACCACACCAGCGGCGTGCCCGACTACACGAAATCGGAAGCCTTCTTCAAGCAGGTGGAAACGAACCCGCGCGCATATGTGTCGCCGCGGACGGTGATCGGCTGGGTGGCGAGCGAACCGCTCCAGTTCAAGCCCGACACCAAATACGAGTACTCGAACACCGACAACATCATCGTCGGTCTGATGGTCGAAGCGGTGTCGCACGAGACCTACGCGAAGGCACTGCAGAAGATCGTCTTCGGGCCGGCGAAGCTGACCCAGACCTCGCTGCCGACCAAGGTCAAGATTCCGACGCCGTTCATTCACGGCTATATGACGGAAGCCGGCGCGGAGCCGCAGGACGCCTCGGAATTCCTCAACCCCGCCGGGGCGTGGGCCTCGGGCGGGATCGTCTCGACGCCGCGCGACCTGAACGCCTTCATCCGCGGCGACCTCGGCCTCCAGTTCTTCGACAAGGCCGAGCAGGAACAGCAGATGCGCTGGTGGCCAGGCGGCGAATCGAGTCCGCCGGGGCCGGGCAAGAACTCGGCCGGCCTGGCGCTCTTCCGCTACCAGACCAGGTGCGGCACGGTCTACGGCCACACCGGCAACTTCCCCGGCTACACGCAGTTCGCCGCCGCGACCGCCGACGGCACCCGCGCGGTGACGACGACGCTGAACATCCCGGCGCCGACCGGCAGCCTGCTCGGGCAGTTGCGCCAGGTGCAGACCGAAGCGGTCTGCGACCTGCTCGGCAAGTAGTCGCCTCCCTCGCGCGGGCGCGGCGCCGGGCGGGGACGCCTCAGGAAACCCCGACGCCAGGCTCGGGCGTCGGCGTGCCGCCGCGGCGGCGCTCGCCGGTGGCGACGACGTCGAAGAAGTGGTCGTTGCGGCCGCGGCGCACCGCGTGCGGCATCAGGTGGTGGGCGCGCCGGTGGGTGGCGGCGAGCATCCGGAACGCGCGCTCCTGCCTCGCGCCCCAGGGGATGCCGAAGACCTCGCGGACGCGCGGCGGCAACGTGCCCTTGATGATCAGGTTCTGGGCGGCGAGGTTGGGGCGCGCGGCGCGCGGGACGGGGTGCTCGAAGGCGACCAGCGGGGCGAAGGCGAGCGCGTGCGGGGTCGCGTGGAGATCGGGTGACGCGAGCCGGTCGGCGAACCACGCCGCGAACTCGGGGTAGGTGGCGGGCGCCGCGTCGCGCGGCATCCCGAAGAGCTCGCCGAAGCGGCGGTAGTCCTGCCACAGCGCCTCCCGCTCGGCGGGCGAGAGCGGCCGCACCATCGTCTCGTACATCGCCCGGCCCGAGTCGGCGATCACCGCCAGCGTCCACAGCATCAGCTCCGGGTCGAACGCCGAGTAGGCGGCACCCGCGGCGTGCGCCCCGGCCGCCTCCGGCAGCGTCCCCTCGATCCGCCGGTGCTGGTTGTTCACCCGCGCGAGGATCCGGTCGGCCTCCTCCCTCGTGCCGAGGAAGATCGTCTCCTGCGCCTTCGCCGTCCGCACAAGCCGCTCGAACGGCCGGTCCTTCGCCTTCGTGCTGAGGATCGTCCCGGTGTAGGTGAGCGGTTCGAGCGCCCCGATCAGGAGCGCACGCTGCCCGTAGAGCAGCCCAACCGACCGCTCCCCGTGGACGCGGCGCGCCATCGATTTGCCGGGCGGGAAGTAGTGCATGGCCCGGCATCATGCCGGCCGGCCGGCCAAATAGCCAGTGACGTCCCGCGCCTCCATGCCTGCGCGGCACAACCCCTCGTCCTTTGTAACCCAGAGGGTTACAAAGGACGAGGGGTTGCGGGCCATGCGGGCGGGGCTTCGCCGGCGGCGCGGAGGGCGGCGGCGAGGGGGACGCCGAGGGCGTGGGAATTGCGGACGGCGTCGAGCATCGAGAGAGTCGAGCCGGCGAGCGCGCCGGCGGCGGTGCGGACCGCGCCGCCCGCGGAGTGGACCGGGACGGCGCCGCCGAGGGTGTGGTCGCCGTCGGGCGCGCCCGCCGCGGCGACGGCGTCGGTGATCAGGACAACGCGCTCGCCGGCGGCGCGCCAGACGGTGCGCACGGTGTCGTCGGCGAGGTGGTTGCCGTCGACGATCAGGGTGACGAAGACGTCGTCGCGGGCGAGGGCGGCGAAGGCGATGCCGGGGTCGCGCGGCGTCGGGCGGCGCATCGCGTTGAAGAGGTGGGTGACGGCGCCGGCGCCGCGGTCGAAGGCGAGGTGCGCGGTGGCGGCGTCGGCTTCCGTGTGGCCGCAGGAGACGACGATGCCGCGGGCGACCAGGGCGTCGATCAGCTCGAGCGCGCCCGGCAGCTCCGGCGCCAGCGTCACCTGGGTGACGCCGCCGCCCGCGAGCAGCACCTCCAGGGCGGTGAGGTCGGGCGGGCGGATCGCGCCCGGGTCGTGGGCACCCGGGCGCGCCGGGGAGATGAACGGACCCTCGAGGTGGGCGCCGATCAGCCGCGGGATCGGGCCGCCCGCACGGGGCAGGCGGAGACGATCGGGCGTCGACTCGACCCGGGCCGCACGGCGTACCTCGGCGAGCGCGTCGCGCATCGAGTCGAGCGCGGCGGTGACGATCGTCGGCTGGAACGCCGTCACCCCGCCCGCCGGCAGCGCCGCACCGGCGACCGCGTACCCATCCTCCCCCGGCGCCGAGAAGTCGACGCCCGCGTAACCGTTCACCTGCAGGTCGACGAACCCCGGCGCGGCGATCCTCGACCCGCCCGGCACCCCGACCCCGACCGCCGCGATCCGCCCGTCGACCACCTCGACGTCCCCGTCGAGCAGCTCCCCGCCGACCAGCGCCCGCGCTACCCCGAGCCTCATCTCAGCCGGTCACCGGACCGGGCACCAAGACGTCCGGGTCATGGACGGGACGGACCTCGGCACCGGCGTCGCGCAGTGCATCCGGGTTGAGGCCGGTGTCGACCAGAATCCGCTCCTCCCCCACCTCGATCAGGTAGGCCGAGATCAGAAAGCGCACCCGCTCCATCTCCTCCCCGCGCCGCCAGATCCCGGCCGCCGAGGTGAAATGCCCCCGTCGAGCATCGTCACCTTCATCGGCGGAGGGTAGCTGGGGGTGGTCCCGAGGGAGGGCTATGAGGGCTGCGGAGGACGGCAAGGGTTCGGGGCGCTGCGGCGCTGCGGCCGGGCCGGGGAAGGGTCCAGGCCCCCGCGCCCGCCCGAGTTGCGTCCCGGGCGCCTCATGGGGGTCCTGGCAGGCTGTGACCCCCATGAGGCGCCCGGGACGTGAGGCTTTTGAAGGGAAGAGGACAAGGGTTCGTGACGAATCCAGGT
>Ga0153954_1001008_pt1 | contig 17385 bp, 16 predicted proteins | sample TSFL038MetaG_FD_102277 | JGI IMG/M metagenome (GOLD analysis project Ga0153954, IMG submission 102277) | Attine ant fungus gardens microbial communities from Florida, USA - TSFL038 MetaG | ecosystem: Host-associated > Fungi > Mycelium > Unclassified | place: USA: Florida, Wekiwa Springs State... | reverse complement strand
GGTCGGGGAAGACCTCGTCCTGCATCGGCAGGAAGGCGCCGCCGGAGTCGACCAGATAGAGGCACGGCAGCCGGTTCTGCAGCGCCACCTCCTGCGCCCGCAGGTGCTTCTTCACCGTCATCGGGTAGTAGGTGCCGCCTTTGACGGTCGCGTCGTTGGCGACGATCACGACCTCGCGCCCTTCGACCCGGCCGACCCCGGCGATCATCCCGGCCCCGGGCGCGGCGCCGTCGTAGAGATCCTCGGCGGCGAGCGGCGCCAGCTCCAGGAACGGGCTGCCGGGGTCGAGCAGGCGGTCGACCCGCTCCCGCGGCAGCAGCTTGCCGCGCTCGGCGTGCCGCGCGCGAGCCTTCTCGCCGCCCCCGGCCGCGGCGCGCGCGAGGCGCTCGCGCAACTCGCCGACGAGCCGCCGGTGCTCGGCCTCGTTGCGCGCGAACTCGGCGCTCGCCGGGTCGGCGTGCGTGGCGAGGACCCGGCTCATCCGCCCACTCCCCCGCCAGCGGCCCGCCCGGGCGCAACCCTTAGACCTTGGTCGCCCACAGGGCTACCAACCTCTAAGGGCTCGTCCTCAGCCAGCTCGATCAGGACGGCGCCGCGGTCGACCTGGTCGCCTGGAGCGACGAGGACCGCGGCGACGACCCCGTCGCGGGGAGCCGCGATCGAGATCTCCATCTTCATCGACTCCAGGACCACCAGCGTCTCCCCCTCGCCGACCGTCGCCCCCGGCTCGACCCGGAGCTGGACGACGGTCCCCGGCATCGGCGCCTCCAGCGACGCCTCGCCATGCCCGCCGGCATCGACGTCACCCGCGACCGGCGCGAAGCGCACCGGCCCAACGTCCGGATCAACGACCCAGACCCCATCCCCGTCCCGAACCACCGAGACCCGATGTTGATGGGCCGAAAACCTGCCTATGTGTCCGGTTTTCGGCCCATCGGCGGGGAGGGCGGACAGAAGTGTGCCGTCGAAGGTGAGAGTGCCGGTGGAGTCGCCGATCTGCCACTCCCAGGTGCCGCCCGCCGCACGCACCGCGACCTCGGTCGGGCCGGCGGGGCCATCGAGGGTCCGGGTGATCCACGCCGGCCCCTGCATGCGCCAGGCGCCGCGGTCCGACCAGACGTCGTCGTCCTCCGGCTCGCCCAGTATCGCGACCAGCGCCCGCGCGGCGAGCTCCGGGCCCGCGGCCGGGGCGGCGACCTCCTCGCCGAGGCGCTCGATCAGGCCCGTGTCGACCTCGCCCGCCCGCACCTCGGGGCGGTCGAGCAGCGCGCGCAGGTAGGCGGCGTTCGTGGTCGGGCCGGCGACGACGAGCGCGCCGAGCGCGCGGCGCAGCCGTGCCAATGCCTCGCCCCGGTCCGCGCCCGCGGCGACCACCTTGGCCAGCATCGGGTCGTAGTCGGTGCCGACCACCGTCCCCCGCTCGATCCCGCTGTCGACGCGCACGCCCGCGGGCTCGCGGTAGGCGACGACCGCGCCGCTCGAGGGCAGGAACCCGGTCGCCGGGTCCTCGGCGTAGATGCGCGCCTCGACCGCCCAGCCGCGCCGCTCCACCTCGGCCTGCCCGAGCGGCAGCGGCTCGCCCGCCGCCACCCGCAGCTGCAGCTCGACCAGGTCGAGGCCGGTCACCGCCTCGGTCACCGGGTGCTCCACCTGGAGGCGCGTGTTGACCTCGAGGAACCAGAAGCGCGCGGGGTCGTCGCGCTCGACGATCAGCTCGACCGTCCCCGCGTTGACGTACCCGGCATGGCGGGCGAGCGCGACCGCCGCCTCCCCCATCCGCGCCCGCAGCTCCTCGTCGACCACCGGCGAGGGCGCCTCCTCGATCACCTTCTGGTGGCGCCGCTGGAGCGAGCACTCGCGCTCGCCGAGGTGGATCGCGTTGCCGTGGGCGTCGGCGATCACCTGCACCTCGAGGTGGCGCGAAGGCTCGACGTAGCGTTCGATCAGCAGCCGCTCGTCGCCGAAGGCCGCCGCCGCCTCGCGGCGGGCGGCGCCGAGCGCCTCGGCCAGGTCCTCGCGGCGCGCGACCAGGCGCATCCCCTTGCCGCCGCCGCCCGCCGCCGCCTTGACCAGCAACGGCAGGTCGCCCTCGCCAACCTGGGCGGCGATCTCCGCGTCGGTCAGCTCCTCGCCGCTCCACCCGGGCAGCGTCGGCATCCCCGCCTCCTCGGCGACCGCCCGCGCCCGGCCCTTGTCGCCGAGCAGCGCCATCGCCTCCGGCCCCGGGCCGACGAAGACGAGGCCCGCCGCGGCGCAGGCGGCGGCGAAGTCGGGGCGCTCGGAGAGGAAGCCGTACCCGGGGTGGACGGCATCGGCGCCGCTGCGCACCGCGGCGTCGATGACCCGCTCGACCCGGAGGTAGGACTCGCGCGCCGGGGTCGGCCCGATGTGGACGGCGCGGTCGGCCCCGCGCACGTGCGGCGCGCCCGCGTCGGCGTCGCTGAAGACCGCCACCGACTCGACCCCGAGCCGCGCCAGCGTCCGCTCGATCCGCACCGCGATCTCGCCGCGATTGGCGATCAGGACGCGCTCGAACATGGTCCGGCCGAGGCCCTACGCGCCCTGCGGGCGGTGGTCGACCGGCCCGGCGACGATCGTGTGGGAGCCGAGCGGGCGGCCCAGCACCCCCTGCGCCTCACGCGCGGCGGCGAGCAGCGCCTCGAGGTCGATCCCGGTCTCGATCCCCATCTCGTGGAGCATCGAGACGAGGTCCTCGGTGGCGATGTTGCCGGTCGCCCCGGCCGGCACCGGGCAGCCGCCGAGCTCGCCGAAGCTCGACTCGAAGGACGCGCAGCCGGCGTCGAGCGCGGCCAGCACGTTGGCGAGGCCCTGCCCGCGCGTGTTGTGGAAATGCGCGGTCAGCTCGACCCCCGGCAGCGCCGCGGCGGCGCGCCCGAAGAACTCGCGCACCTGGGCCGGGTTCGCCATCCCGGTGGTGTCGCCGAAGCCGACCTCGACGGCGCCCGCGGCGGCGAGCCGGCCGCCGATCTCGAAGACCCGCGCCGGGTCGACGTCGCCCTCGTAGGGACAGCCGAAGCTGGTCGAGATCACGCCCTCGCAGCGCAACCCCTCGGCGCGCGCCCGCCCCAGCACCTTCTCCAGCCCGACGAGCGACTCCTCGACCGAGCGGTTCACGTTGTGGCGGTTGTGGGACTCCGAGGCCGACAGGAAGACGTTCACCTCGTCGATCCGGTCGCGATGGGCGAGCGCCGCGTCGAGCCCGCGCTCGTTCGGGACCAGGACCGAGACCGAGACCTCCGCCGGGATGCGGGCGCGCTCCAGCACCTCGTCGGCGTCGGCCAGCTGCGGGATCACGTCGGCGCGGACGAAGCTCGTCACCTCGAGCCGGCGCACGCCGGTCGCCGCCAGCATCTCGATCAGCCGGACCTTGTCGTCGGTGGCGATCAGCTCGGGCTCGTTCTGGAACCCGTCGCGCGGCCCGACCTCGCGGATCTTCACCGCGCCCGCCATCAGCACCCGAGCTGCCGCGCGATCACCATCTGCTGGACCTCGTCGGTGCCCTCGCCGATCGTCAGGATCTTCGCGTCGCGGTAGAAGCGGCAGACCGGGTACTCCTCGATGAAGCCGTAGCCGCCGTGGATCTGCACCGCCTCCTCGGTGGCGCGGACCGCGAGCCGGCCGGTGATCAGCTTCGCCTGCGCGGCGGTGAGGGTGAACGATTCCTTCGCGTCTTTCTGCAGCGCCGCCTTGTAGGTGAGCAGGCGCGCCGCCTCGATCTGGGCCGAGAGGTCGGCGATCTTCGCCTGGATCGCCTGGAACTTGGAGATCGAGCGGCCGAACGCCTGGCGCTCCTTGGCGTAGGCGATCGCCTCGTCGAGCGCGCCCTGGGCGAGCCCGACGCTCATCGCCGCGACCCCGATCCGGCCGCCGTCGAGGATGTGGAGGAAGTTCTTGAAGCCCTCGCCGCGGCGGCCGAGGAGGTTCTCCTCCGGCACCTTGCAGCCGTCGAAGGCGAGCGGCCGGGTGTCCGAGGCGTTCCAGCCCATCTTGCGGTAGGCCTCGCCGATCTCGTAGCCGGGGGTCCCGGTCGGCACGATGATGTTCGAGATCTCCTTGCGGCCGTCGACCTCCCCGGTGACCGCGGTGATCGAGACGCAGCCGGAGATTTCGGTCCCGGCGTTGGTGATGAACTGCTTGGCGCCGTCGATCTCCCACTCGCCGTCGGCCAGCGACGCGCGGGTGTGGACGTTGCCGGCGTCGGAGCCCGCCTCGGGCTCGGTGAGGCCGAAGGAGGCGAGGCGTTCCCCCGAGCACAGCCGCGGCAGCCACTCCTCCTTCTGCGCCGCCGTGCCCCAGAGCCAGATCGGCATCGTGCCGAGCGAGGTGTGCGCCGCCATCGTGATGCAGACCGACGAGTCGACCCGCGCCAGCTCCTCCACCGCGAGCGCGTAGGAGAGGGTGTCGGCACCGCCGCCGCCGTACTCCTGCGGGAACGGGATGCCCATCAGGCCGAGGCCGCCGAGCTTGGCGACGATCTCGTAGGGGAAGGACTTGGTGCGGTCGAGCTCGCCCGCCACCGGGGCGATCTCGGCGCGGGCGAAGTCGCGGACGGTTTCGCGGAGCAGGCGCTGCTCGTCGGAGAGGTCGAAGTTCATGGGCCGCATAATACCGAGGGATCGATCGGATTTCGAATGACCCCTTGGTTTTTGCAAGCATTACGTTGTCGCCCATGCCCGCCGTCAATCCACCCACCCGTCCCGCGCTCCGCGCCCGCTTCGAGGGGCGCCGCCAGGCGCTGATCGACACGGCGGCGAAGCTCTTCGCCGAACGCGGCTACGAGCAGACCTCGATCGGTGACCTCAGCGAGGCGACCGGCCTCGCCGCGGGCGGCATCTACCACTACACCGCCAGCAAGGAGGGCCTGCTGATCGCGATCTGCGACGAGCTGCTCGACCCGCTGCTGGAGCGGGCGCGCGCGATCGCCGCCACCGACGCCCCGCCCGACGAGCACCTGCGCGAGCTATTGCGCGCCTGGCTCCTCCACATCGAGAGCCACATCCCCCACATGCTCGTCTTCGGCCAGGAGCGCCACACGATCGAGCGCGAGCCCCAATGGCGCGCCGTGCGCCGCAAACGCAAAGCGTTCGAGGAGATCCTCGACGGCGTCCTCGCCCGCGGCGAAGCCGACGGCTCGATGGCCTTCGAGGACCGCGGCCTCGCCCTCCTCGCCCTCCTCGGCACCGTCAACTACGCCCCCCAGTGGCTGCGCCCGGGCGGCCGCCGCTCCGCCGAGGAGATCGCCGACGTCTGGTGCAACCTCTTCATCCGGTGAGTTCGCAGAAATCCGCGGTATCCGCGGATTTCTGCGAACTCACCGGGAGGGGGAGAGGGCGCACTACGGCACTAGCATCCTGCCCCGGTGGAACTCGGCGTCTACACCTTCGCGGAGCTGACCCCCGAGGTCGAGGGCGGGCCGGTCGTCGGCGCCGAGCGGCGGCTGCGGGACCTCGTCGAGGAGATCGAGTTGGCCGACCAGGTCGAGCTCGACGTCTTCGGCGTCGGTGAGCACCACCGCCCCGACTTCGCCGTCTCAGCCCCCGCCGTGGCGCTCGCCGCCGCCGCCGAGCGCACCGAGCGCATCCGCCTCACCAGCGCCGTCTCGGTGATCAGCTCCGACGACCCGGTCCGCGTCTTCCAGGACTTCGCCACGCTCGACCTGCTCTCCGGCGGCCGCGCCGAGATCATGGCCGGCCGCGGCTCCTTCGTCGAGTCCTTCCCCCTCTTCGGCTACGACCTCGATGAGTACGACGAGCTGTTCGCCGAGAAGCTCGACCTGCTGCTCGCGGCGCGCGCCTCGACCGAGGTCAGCTGGGAAGGCCGGTTCCGGGCGCCGATCGACCGCCGCGGCGTCTACCCGCGCCCGCTGCAGGACCCGCTGCCGGTCTGGGTCGCGGTCGGCGGCTCGCCCGAGTCGGCGATCCGCACCGGCCGCCTCGGCCTGCCGATGGCGCTCGCGATCATCGGCGGCAGGCCGGCCCGCTTCAAGCCCTTCGCCGAGCTCCACGCCGCCGCCGCGGCCGAGGCCGGGGCGCCCCCTCCCGCGCTCAGCATCAACTCGCACGGCTTCGTCGCCGCCACCTCCCAGGCCGCCGCCGACCTCGCCTACCCCGCCTTCGCCCGGATGATGGACCGGATCGGCCGCGAGCGCGGCTGGCCGCCGCTGTCCCGCCCGGCCTTCGAGGCGAGCCGCGGCATCGAGGGCGCCAACCTCGTCGGCTCCCCCGCCGAGGTGACCGAGAAGATCCTCCACCAGCACCGGACCTTCGGCCACGACCGCTTTCTGATCCAGTTCAGCGTCGGCACCCTCCCCCACGCCGAGGTGATGCGCTCGATCGAGCTCTTCGGCACCGAGGTCGCCCCCGCCGTCCGCCGCGCGCTCGCCCCCGATCGAGCGTCATCCCGATGAGTTCGCAGTAATCGTCGCTATGCGGGGATAAGTGCGAACGCGCCCAGGTCAGCCAGCGCTCGCGGTGCGGTCGCGGCGCGCGCGGCTCTCGCGCGGGTCCGGGATCGGCACCGCGGCGAGCAGTTTCTTCGTGTAGTCGTCGCGCGGGTGCTCGCAGACCTGGTCGGCATCGCCGGCCTCGATGATCTTGCCTTGGTTCATCACCGCGATCCGGTCGGAGATGTGACGCACGACGCCGATGTCGTGGGCGACGAAGACGTAGGTGAGGCCGAGTTCGTCCTGCAGGTCGTCGAGCAGGTTGACGATCTGCGCCTGGATCGAGACGTCGAGCGCCGAGACCGGCTCGTCGCAGAAGACCAGCTTCGGTTCCAGCGCCAACGCCCGCGCGATCCCGATCCGCTGTCGCTGGCCGCCGGAGAATTCGTGCGGGAAGCGGTTGTAGTGCTCGGGCGAGAGGCCGACCCGGTCGAGCAGCCCCTCGACCCGCGCGCGCAGCTCCTTGCCGCTCGCCACCTTCTGGACCTTGAGCTGGTCGCCGACGATCTGGCCGACCCGCTTGCGCGGGTTGAGCGAGGCGTAGGGGTCCTGGAAGATCATCTGCATCTCGCGCCGCAGCGGCCGCAGCTCGCGCCGCCCCATCCCGGCGATCTCCTGGCCCTCGAACCTGACCGAGCCCGAGGTCGGCTTCAAGAGCTGCAGCACCGCCCGGCAGGCCGTCGACTTGCCGGAGCCCGACTCGCCCACCAGCCCCAGCGTTTCGCCCTTGTTGACGATGAAGCTGATGCCGTCGACGGCGCGCACCTGATCGACCTCACGGTCGACCAGCAGGCCGCTCTTGATCGGGAAGTGCTTGACCAGGTCGGTGACCTCGAGCAGCGGGCCGCCACTGGCGCTGATCGCGCCGGCGTCGGTCACGCCGGCTCCTCCAGCCCGATCCGCCCCTCGACCTCCCGCAGCCGGCGCTTCTGCTCGGGCGTTAGCTGGCAGCGATCGAGGTGGTTCGGGTCCTCGGGCAGGCGCGGCAGCAGCCCCGGCACCTCCTTGCACTCGGCGAACTCGTGCGGGCAGCGCGGCCGGAAGGCACAACCGCTCGGCAGGCGCAGCAGCGACGGCGGCGCGCCCGAGATCTGCGGCAGCCGGTGCGGGCGCGGCCGGTCGAGGCGGGTCAGCGACCCCAGGAGCCCCCAGGTATACGGGTGCTGCGGGTCGTAGAAGATGTCGTCGAGCGTCCCCTGCTCGACCACTTTGCCCGCGTACATCACCAGCACCCGGTCGGCGACTTCGGCGACGACCCCGAGGTCGTGGGTGATCAGGATCGTCGCCAGGCCACGGCCGCGGTTGAGGTCCTGGATCAGGCGGAGGATCTGCGCCTGGATCGTCACGTCGAGCGCCGTCGTCGGCTCGTCGGCGATCAGCACGCTCGGCTCCAGCGCCAGGCCCATCGCGATCATCGCCCGTTGGCGCATGCCGCCGGAGAATTCGTGCGGGTAATCGTCGACGCGCCGCTCCGGCTCGGGGATGCCGACCGCGCCCAGCAGCTCGATCGCCTGCGCGTGGGCCTCCTTCCTGCCGACCTGCGAGTGGTGCGCGCGGATCGCCTCGACGATCTGCCTGCCGACCGTGTAGACCGGGTTCAGCGAGGTCATCGGGTCCTGGAAGATCATCGCGATCTGCGAGCCGCGGACGCTCTGCAGCTGCGCTTCGCTCTGCGTCGTGAGCTCCTCGCCGCGCAGCCTCACCGAGCCCTCGATGTGGGAGTTGGGCGAGCGGGTGAGGCCGATGATCGTCTGCGCGGTGACGCTCTTCCCGGAGCCGGACTCGCCGACGATCGCCAGCACTTCGCCCGCTTCGAGCTCGAAGTTGACGCCGTCGACCGCCTGCACGCGGCCGTCTTCGGTGGCGAAGCCGACCCGCAGGTTCTCCACCGCGAGCAGCGGACCGCCGGCGCCCGCCGTGACCGGAGCGGTTTCGGGAGTGACGCTCACGCCGCCGAGGTACCCAGTCTGATCCGCGGGTCGAGGTAGGCGTAGGCGAAGTCGACCAGGGTGTTGAAGAGGACGATGAAGAAGGCGCCGAACATGGCCACCGCCATGATCGACGGGAAGTCCTGCTGTTTCAGCGCTTCCGCGGTGAACAGGCCGACGCCTTCGATGTTGAACAAGTACTCGGTGACGATCGCGCCGCCGCCGATCACCGCGCCGAAATCGAGGCCGAAGAGGGTGATGATCGGGATCAGCGAGTTGCGCAGCACGTGGCGCACCATCACCCGCCGGTTGCTGAGGCCCTTGGCGCGGGCCGTGCGCACGTAGTCCTCGTTCATCACGTCGAGCATGCTGGAGCGGAGCACGCGGCTGTAGAAGCCGACGAAGAGGACCGCGAGCGTGATCCAGGGGAGGATCAGGTGACTGAACCACCTGCCCGGATGCGACAGCGGTTCGTAGCCGTTCGAAGGGAACAGTTCGATCTTGTAGGTGAAGTAATAGAGCAGGATCGAGGCCAGCCAGAAGACCGGCATCGAGATCCCGACCAAGGCCAGCACGGTGAGCGCCCGGTCGGTCAGCCCGCCCGCCCTGATCGCGGATAGGTACCCGAACAGGATGCCCAAGGAGAGCCAGATGATCGCCGCCCCGATGCACAGCGAGGCGGTCGCCGGGATCCCTTCGAGGATCCGCTGGTCGATGTTGATGTGGGCCTGCGAGTAGGACGTCACCTGGCCGGTGAAGATCAGCTTCATCTGCGTCCAGTACTGCTCCGGCAGGGACTTGTCGAAGCCCCATTCCTTTTCCACGTTTTCGATCAGCTGCGGGTTCGCGTTCTTGCCCGCGATCCGTTGCGCCGGGTTGGTGGCGGGCACGACGTTGAAGATGAGGAAGACGAGGACCGAGATCGCGAAGAGCACCGCAACCGCGCCGACCACCCGCCGGACGACGAAGCGCAGCACCTAGACCACCCCGCCCTCGGGCTCGGCGGTGCCGACGCGCGCCTCATAGCGGACTTTCGATTTCGGGTCGAGCGCATCGCGCAGGCCGTCGCCGAACACGTTTACCGAGAGCACGGTGAGGAGGATCGCGGTGCCGGGGATGATCGTCAGGAGCGGCTGGCTGTAGAGGGCTTCGAAGCCTTCCGAGATCATCGTTCCCCAGGACGAGTTCGGCGGCTGCACCCCGGCCCCGAGGAACGACAGCGTCGCCTCCAGCAGCATGTTGTTGGCGATGTTGAGGGTGAAGAAGACGATGATCGTCGAGATCATGTTGGGCAGGAGTTCGACGAACATGACCCGGAACACCCCGGCCCCCTGGGCGACCGCGGCCTCGATGAACTCTTTCTCGCGCAGGGCGAGGACTTCGCCGCGCAGGGGTCTCGCCATATACGGCGTGTAGACGACGCCGATGATCAGGGTGGGGATCCAGAGCGAGCTGGACTTCAGGTGGATCGGGCCGATGCTCAGCCCGCCGACCGCGAGCGCGATCCCGAGCGCGATCCCGAGGAGCACCACCGGGAACGACCAGATCACGTCCAGCGCGCGGGAGATCACGGTGTCGGTGAAGCCACCGTAGTAGCCGGCGAGGAGGCCGAGGACGACGGCCAGGATCGTGGTGATGACCGCGGCGGTGATGCCGATGAGGAGCGAGGCGCGGCCGCCGTAGAGGAGCCGCACCATCTCGTCGCGGCCGAGGTGGCCGTCGGCGCCGAGGAAGAACCTGCCGCCGGCGGCGAAGAACTGCGGCCCGATCGCCTTGCCGCTCGGTTCGACGACTTCCTTGACTTCGCCGCCCTCGTGGAGCTTCTCCAGCGTGTGGGTCGTGTTCGGCCCGGTGTGGGCGACGTGGTCGGCCCAGACCGGCGCGAGCAGGCAGCAGGCGACGATCAGGAGGAAGACGGCAAGCGCGAACAGCGCCAGCTTGTTGCGCCGCAGGCGCCGCCCGGCGATCGCCCAGGGACCGCCGCCCTGGCGGGCCCCGACGCCTTGTTTCTCAGGCTCGGGGGGCAAGGGAGGGCGCGCTGAATCGACTTATTCCTCGAGTGACCAGGTTGATGACCTTCACGGCTCGACCTTCAAATTTGGTGGTGGCATGCCTCCTGGAAGCAACTCCAGCACAACGATGTCACCTTCGGCAGGCGGAAATTGCCCCTCTCGTCGGGCACGCTCAGGCCAGCGACCGACAAGCCCCGGGACGGCCGCTGCGACGACCGCCAGGACGCCGATTCCGGCGACGACGAAGGTGAGGCGGGGATCCCAGAGCGAGGTCAGCACGCCGCCGATCAGGAAGCCGATCGCCGGGCTGAGCTTGGCGATCGATTCGAGAGTCCCGATCGTGCGCACCTGCATCGACGGCGCCGCCAGCTCCTGGACGGCGCTGATCGCCGCGACCCATTGGACGCCGTTGCCGACCCCGCCGAAGACGGCGGCGACGCAGGCGATCACCAAGGTCGGGGCGGCCGCCATGCCGAGGTAACTGGCCCCCATCGCCACCGTGCTGACGAAGATGAGGGTGCGCAGCGAGGCGCTTCGCAGGGCGGCGAAGGCGGCGCTGCCGACGACCATCCCGGCGCCCCACGCCGTCAGCAGCAGCCCGTAGCCGAGATCGCCGGCGCCGAGGGTCTCCTTGACGTAGATCACCTCGACCGGCGTCGTCAGGGTGAAGAACACCAGGGCGAAGGCCTGGGCCACGATCAGCCGGCGGAGGATGGTGTTCTCTCGAATATGCGTCCATCCCGCCTTCACGGTCGCCATCAGGCGACCCGGCTCGGCCTCGCTCCGCGGCAGCCCCCCCGCGGTGAAGACGAGCACGGCGATCACGCAGAAGGAAGCGGCGTCCAGCAGCAACGAGGTCTGCACGCCGAAGCCGGCGACGACGAGGCCCGCCAGGGCGGGCCCGACGGCGGTGCCGACGGTGAAGGCGATGTTCAGGACGGCGTTGCCCGAGCGCAGTTCGCCGCTGGGGCTGAGCAGAGCGACGGTGACGCCGCGGGTCAGTGATCTGGCGGTCAGGGCGATCGCGGCGTCGACGGCGGCGATCGCGACCACCGCGGCCAGCGAGAAGTGCTGGGCCAGCAGGGCGAGGAGCGCGAAAGCGAGGGCCTCGGCGGCGTAGAGCCCCGGGATCACGAGGCGGGGAGCCGGCGGCTCGAAGCTCGCCACCATGAACGGCGCCAGCAGGGCGGGCACCACGTAGGTCCCGATGAACAGCAGGGTCGTCGCCAGCGCGCTGCCGGTCTCCGCGAAGACGAGGACCGAGAGGGCGATGAGGCCCAGCTCGTCGCCGAGCGCGTTGACCCCGGACGCGATCGCGAGGTGCCGGAACGGCCGGCGCCGCAGCGGATCGGCCAGCGATGGACTACTTAATTCTTTGGGACTCGGTTCCAAGTTTCTTGCAGGTTTCTATTCGCCTGCACAAGTTTCCGGCGAATTGTGCTAAAAACCTCCCTGCGACAGGAGCAAAACTTGTGCACGAGGCAGTGCGTGCCGGGCTTCAACCGAAGGGAGACAGAAATGCCGTTCAAGAACGGTTGATCCAAATCTAAGCAGCGATCCGGCGGAGTAGGTGGGATCGCGCTTTGAGTTCTTGACAAGGGACGCCATTTAGGCGTCTCTTGTGCGTTCTGGGCCTGCCTGGACCGATTTGCCTCGACTTTGCGAGATTCTGCAAGCTCGTGGCCAGGCGTTCAGTTTGGCTTGCCCGACCAATATCGACCGACTAACCTGAGCCGGCATCGGTCGTCGGTCTGGATCGGCCCACTGACAACAGCAGCGGGCTAGTTGGCGGTAGGTCCGGGTTGGCGAGCATGTCCCCCGACCCAAGTCGACATGGCCCAGGAACGACCCACCAGGACCTACACCGCCCTCTTACTGGCGGCGCTCGTCGTGGCCCTGGCGGCGGCGGTCTGGCAGGCGCCCAACGGCAATTGGGACTGGGCCCTCCTCGCGACCCTGCTCGCGCTCTCGACGATCAGCGACCTGCTGTCGGTCGAAACCGAGTCGCGAATGACGATCTCGGCCAACTTCCTCGCCCTGATCACCGCGATCGTGTTCCTCGGCGGGTCGCCGGCCGCCCTGATCGGGGCGATCTCGATCTCGATCGCCTGGTTTCGAATCCGCGAAAGCCCCACCGGCCTGATCGCCAACCTCCTGACCTTCACCGCCGTGCCGCTGGTCATCGGGATCGGCTTCGACCACCTGGTCGACGCGACCGGGACCAATCCGTCGGATGTCGCCTTCTACGTCTACGTCTTCGGCGCGTTCGTGGTCGGGATCCTGCTGAATTTCGCCATGGTCGCCGCCAACACGAGTTACATCCGGCGCACCCCCCTCATGGGGATGGTCCGCACGGTGATGCTGCCGATGCTCCCCTCCGAGCTCGCGGCGGCGCTGATGGCGGTCGGGGTCGCGTTCCTCTACTCGCAGATCGGGCTCGCCGCGGTCGGCCTGTTCGGCATCGCCCTGATCACCGTCCAGTACCTGGTCGGCGCCCTGATCAAGTCCCAGGAACGCGCGCGCGAGCTGGAGAAACGCTCCAACGAGCTGGCCAGCTTCCAGGTCGGGATGTTGAGCGCGCTGCTGCGCACGCTCGACCTCCGGGATCAGATGACCGCGCGGCACTCGGCGGCGGTGGCGCGCTACTCGCGGGCGATCGCCCAGCGGGCGGGGATGTCGCGCCAGGAGGAGGAGCTCGTGCACATCGCCGCGCTGCTGCACGACATCGGCAAGTTCATCCTCCCCGACCGGATCCTGAAGGCCAACGTGCCGCTCACCGACGAGGACTGGATGCTGATCAAGCGCCACCCGCAGCAGGGCGCCCGCGTGGTGTCGTCGCTGGACGGCTACGGCCCGGTCGCCGACATCATCCTCGCCCACCACGAGCGGATCGACGGCAAGGGCTACCCGCGCGGCCTCGAAGGGGACGAGATCCCCGAACTGGCGCGGATCATCTCGGTCTCCGACACCTACGACGTGATGACGGCGCGCGATTCCTACCGCACGCCGATGTCGAGCCAGGACGCGATCGCCGAGCTCCGGCGCGTCGCCGGCGCCCAGCTCGACGCCCGCTTCGTCGAGGTCTTCATCGAACTGCTCGAGGGCAAGGACGTCTCCTTCCAGCACGGCGAGGCGGCCGACTTCGAGAAGGAGCTCGCGCTCGAAGCACGGATCGCCGAGACCGCCAGCCCCGAGGGCAGCAGCAGCCGCTTCCAGGTGGCCGGCGTCCAGTCCCCGTAGCGGTGTTGATGGGCCGAAAAGCCCTGATATAGCGCACTTTTCGGCCCATCAACACGGTGGCCCGATAGGTTGCGGGCATGCGGGCCGTGACTTTCCAGGCGCCGGGCGAGGTGCGGGTCGACGAGCTACCCGAGCCGCGGCTCGAGCACCCCGACGAGGCGATCATCGCGATCGAGGCGAGCGGCGTCTGCGGCTCCGACCTCCACATCTACCACGGCCGCGTGCCGGTCGAGCCGGGGACCGTGATCGGCCACGAGTACGTCGGCACGGTGCTGGCGGTGGGCGACGGGGTGACGAGGGTCGCCGTCGGCGATCGCGTGCTGGGCTGCTTCCACGTCGCCTGCGGCAGCTGCACCGCCTGCCTGCGCGGCGACTATCACCGCTGCGAGCGCGGGCGGACCTTCGGCCACGGCTCGACCCTCGGCTCGCTGCCGGGCACCCAGGCCGACCAGGCCCTGGTCCCCTTCGCCGACATGGTCCTGCGCAAGGTCCCGGCGAGGATGTCGGCGGAGACGGCCCTCTTCGCCGGCGACGTGATGGGGACCGGCTACCACGCCGTCGCCCACGCGGGGATGAAGGCGGGCGACACGGTCGCGGTGCTCGGCCTCGGCCCGGTCGGGCTCTGCGCGGTGCAGGCCGCGGTGGCGGGCGGCGCGGCCCACGTCTTCGCCGTCGACTCGGTGGAGCAGCGGCTCGACCTGGCGGCGCGGTTCGGCGCCACCCCGGTCCACCTCACCGAGGGCAACCCGAAGGCGGAGGTGCGGGGCGCGAGCGGCGGCCGCGGCGCCGACGTGGTCGTCGAGGCGGTCGGCGCGCCCGCGGCGGTCGAGGCGGCGATCGGCCTCGCGCGCAACGCCGGGACGGTGTCCGGGGTCGGCGTCCAGGTCGGCCGCGCGGAGCTGAACATCGGCCTCGCCTGGCTGAAGGGGATCGACCTGCGGCTCGGCCTCGCCAACGTGATCGCCCACGTCGACCGGGTGCTGGCGCTGCTCGACGCCGGGAAGCTCGACCCGACCCCGCTCGTCACCCACCACATGAAGCTCGACGACGCGGTCGAGGCCTACGACCTCTACGACCGCCGCGAGGCGCTGAAGATCATCCTCACGCCGTAGCCAGGAAGACCATGTTGATGGGCCGAAAAACCACGTATATCGTGGTTTTTCGGCCCATCAACGCTGCCGCCCCCTATGCTGGATCGCATGGCGTTGCTGGGGAGCGACGAGATCGAGGCGCGGCTCGCGGAGCTCGACGGCTGGGAGCGCCGCGGCGAGGCGATCGTCAAGGCCTTCGACCGCGGCGACTTCGTCGGCTCGGTCCGGTTCGTCGACTCGCTGGTCGCCCCGGCCGAGGAGATGGGGCACCACCCCGATCTGGAGATCTCCTGGAGCACGGTGACGGTGACGATCTCCACCCACTCCGAGGGCGGCCTCACCGCCGCCGACTTCGAGCTCGCGGCGAAGATCGACGCCTTGCGGTGAAGCTCCTCGTGCCCGCCGCGCCGCTGGTGGTCATCGCCGCGCTCCTCGCCGGCTGCGGCGGCGGTGGGACGACCACCAAGGTGATCGAAAGGACGGTCACCGAAAAGGTCGAGGTGCCGTCCAAGGGGGGCGGGGCGACGGAGAAGTCGGCGGAAGAAGCGGCGCAGCCCCAGCGGATCCTCCACCTGCGGACCTTCCGCGCGCCCTCCGGCAATATCGGCTGCGCGATGTACGAAGGCGGCGCGCGCTGCGACATCCGCAAGCGCAACTGGGCGCCGCTGCCCCGGCCCGCCAAGTGCCCGCGGCAGACCGGCTACGGCCAGGGCCTCCAGGTCTCCGCCGCCGGCCAGGCGAGCTTCGTCTGCGCCGGCGACACCGCGCTCGACCCGAGCGCCTCCTCGCTCGCCTACGGCACCGCCTCACGCGTCGGCGGCTCGGAGTGCATCAGCCGCAGCGACGGCGTCACCTGCGTGAACCAGGCCGGCCACGGCTTCTTCCTCAGCATCCAGAGCTACCAGGTCTTCTAGCGGGGGAGCCGGGGAGGGACGGAGCCCCTGCGGGGCGCGGTCGTCCTTTGGCCCGGTAGACGGGCCAAAGGACGACCGCGCCCGAGGGGAAGGGACGGGCCGTCCCGTCCACGACCCTGGCGGGCTGTGGCCGTGGCCGGGACGGCCGGGTCTGAGGGGAGCGTTGAGGGATCGTGGCCGTTGGGTCACGGGAGAGCCACGTATCGCCGACGGATGTCCCACGGATCCGTCACGGATGTCGGGCACGCCACGCAGACGCAGCCCCCGCCCCGGTGAGTTCGCACTTATCGCCGCTATGCGGTGGCGGTCTCCAGCGGTCAACGCAACACTGGCCCAGTTGCGAGACCGAGAGGAGACCGTCATGTCGAGGAGGAGAAGGCCCGGGAGGCGCAGCCGCCGGCTGACGGCCGAGGAGCGCCGGGAGATCGTCGAGCGCCACCGGGGCGGGGAGCCCGCGCGCGACGTCGCCGCCGCGCTCGGCTGCTCGCCGCGGACCGTCTGGGGGCTCTGCGAGGAGGCACGGCTCCTCGCGCTGCCCGACCCGGAGGCCCCGGGCCTGCGCCTCTCCTTCGCCGAGCGCGAGCGGATCAGCCGCGGGATCGCGGCCGAGGAATCGGCGCGGGCGATCGCCCGGGCGCTGGGCCGTTCCCCCTCGACGGTCAGCCGCGAGATCGAGCGCTGCGGGGGTCGGCGCCGCTACCGGGCGCTGGGCGCCCAACGTCGCGCCGTGGCCCGTGCGGCCCGGCCCAAGGTGGGCAGGCTCTCGCGTCTCCCGCGCCTGCGGGAGGAGGTCGAGGCGGGCCTCCGGAGGCGCTGGTCGCCGCAGCAGATATCGGCCAGACTGAAGGTCGACCACCCCGACGACCCGGAGATGCGGATCAGCCACGAGACGATCTATCAGTCGCTCTACGTGCAGTCGCGGGGCGAGCTGCGCCGCGAGCTCACCTGCGCCCTGCGCGGCGGCCGCACGAGGCGGCGCCCCCGTCGCGAGGGGCCGGAGCGGCGCGGCCGGATCCCCGCCATGGTGCCGATCGCCGAGCGCCCCCCCCCGAGGTCGCCGACCGCGCCGTCCCCGGCCACCGGGAGGGCGACCTGCTGGTCGGCAAGGGGGGACGCTCCTACGTCGCCACCCTGGTCGAGCGGCGGACCCGCTACGTGATGCTCGCCCGGCTCGGCGGCGATCGCACCACCGCCCACGTGACCGCGGAGCTGGCCCGCCTGGTCGCCCGCCTCCCCGCCCACCTGGCCCTCTCGCTGACCTGGGACCGGGGCAGGGAGCTCTCCGGGCACCTGGACTTCACGGTGCGGACCGGGGTCCCCGTCTACTTCTGCGACCCCCACTCACCATGGCAGCGGGGCTCCAACGAGAACACCAACGGCCTCCTGCGCCAGTACCTGCCGAAGGGCACCGACCTGGCCGTGCACGGCCAGGTCGGGCTGGACGCGATCGCGGCCGAGCTGAACGGGCGCCCACGGGAGACGCTGGGCTGGGCGACGCCTGCTGAGAAGATGGAGGAGCTGTTGCGTTGACCGGTTGAGGCCGCCCGCGCATAGCGCGGATAAGTGCGAACTCACCCGGGGGGATGCAGGGGGACGTCACGCCTGCGCCCGTCCCTCCCACCGGTCAGGGGTCTCCGTGTCGACTTATGGGTGCTCAGCACCCATAAGTCGACACGCGTCCTCCGCATCTCCGCCGGCTGTTCCTTATATCCACCATTCCGGCATAAGGAACAGCGG
>Ga0153954_1001007_pt1 | contig 17396 bp, 12 predicted proteins | sample TSFL038MetaG_FD_102277 | JGI IMG/M metagenome (GOLD analysis project Ga0153954, IMG submission 102277) | Attine ant fungus gardens microbial communities from Florida, USA - TSFL038 MetaG | ecosystem: Host-associated > Fungi > Mycelium > Unclassified | place: USA: Florida, Wekiwa Springs State... | reverse complement strand
CGGCGAAGTCTCAGACGCAACATCGCTACTCCTTCGCCGTCGTCGCCGAGCGCGTCATTCACCACCACTTTCGGAAGGACGGCGGGGCATTCCGGAAGCCTTGCGCGATACTGCTCGGCGACGTGGTGGAGCGTCTGTCGAGCGTCAAGCGACAGGCTTGAGTCATTGGCGGCGAAGATGATTTCGAAGGACTGCAACTGTGGTTTGATCGCCTGGTCCCTAGTGCACGAGGGAAGCACCGCCATCAGAAGCAGGAAAGTCTGGGTCGCTGACGGTCTCAGAAGCATGCGCCGCTCCTCATCTCTTTCCGGTCTTGACGGAGGAACTTAAAAATTATTGGCCTTTCAATTGACTGTTAAAATATTATTAATTAACTACAGTCAATGCCTTTGTGCGTCACCCTCCCCGCATCGTGGCCCGTCGGCCCGAGCCGGGAGTCTTCCCGGATCGGCAGCCATCTCTCCGGCCTCCCCGATGGCCTGGCATGTCTCGTCGTGCCCGCCGTCGTGCGGCCGCCGGAGCAGCCCGCGCCGAGAAACGACGACTCCAACCTCGGACATTCCGGCCGCTTTTGCCGCGAGCGTAAGCCACTGAGAAAAAAGACAAATCGAGGATTTGCCAAAGCAAAAGAAAAGCAAATAACCGGGCAAACCTACACTTTCTTCAAGACTCCAAGTCTCCAGGACTCCGGAGGCTTCGCTCTCTCGCTCTTCGAAGAAAGAGAGCGAGATTTCGCTGCGCGCGGGAAGATTGGCTCTCAGCCCGAGTTAGCGCAGTTAGCGCAGCTGCGCAGGCCCTCGACGTCATCGCGCGCCGCGCACCAGACGGCCGGGAAGAGCGCCGGTGAAGTGGCCGTCGCGGTAGGTCACCTCGCCCGAGACGATGGTGGCGCGGTAGCCGTCGGCCTTCTGCTCCAGCCGGCGTCCGCCACCCGGCAGGTTGTGCACGGGATGCGGGGCGGCGACCTTGAGGTTGTCGAGGTCGATGACGTTGATGTCGGCCTTGAGGCCCGGCGCGAGACGGCCGCGATCGCCGAGGCCGACCGTGCGCGCCGGCACGTCGGTGAGCTGCTGCACGGCCCAGGGCAGCGGCCAGCGATCGCCTTGGCGGTCGCGTGTCCAGTAGGTGAGTGCGTGCGTGGTGTAGCTCGCGTCGCAGATCATGCCGTAGTGCGCGCCGCCGTCGCCCAGCGCCATCACCGTGTAGTCGTGATGCAGCATGCTCGCCATGTTGGCGTCCGAGGAGTCGGTGTAGTTGGCGCCGGGATGGAACAGGATGGTGCGGCCATCGCCCGACGCCAGGAGATCGTAGGCAAGCTCGAGCGGCGTGACGCCCATCTTCGCCGCGCGCGCATCGAGCCGGCTCTCGGCCGGCGGCGTGTAGTTCGGCGGATCGCCCAGCACGTACATCTTCTCGACCGAGCGCATGAAGGCGAGCATCTGCGGATTGCGGTAGGTCGGCGTCTCGGCGATCAGCTTCGCACGCAACGCGGGATCGCGCAGCTTCGCGAGCTTCTGCTCCAGCGGCAGGTCGGCCACCTCGGCATAGCTCGGGCAGGTCGAGAAGGGATGGAACGACAGCTCCAGCCCGTAGAGCAGCGCCACCGGACGGCCCGCGACCTGACCCTTGATCGGCAGGCCGTCGCGATTGGCCTGCTCGACTTCGCGCAGCAGCGTCTTCCAGCGGCCCGGATAGATCGAGATGTCGAGCAAGGTGAACGACAGCGGCCGGCCCGAGGCCTCGACCAGCCGGCGCAGCATGGCGAACTCGGTCGAGCCCGCATCGGTCGTGTCGGCGAAGTCGTCGAGCAGCTGGATCACGCCCTTGCCCGCACGGCCCATGCCACGCGCGATCGAGGTCAGCTCCTCCTCGGCGGCGGTGATGGTCGGCGTCAGCACGCCTTCGGGCGTGCGATGGAAGAGCGAGCGCGAGGTCGAGAAGCCGAGCGCGCCCGCTTGCAGCCCCTCCTCCACCAGCGCCGCCATGGTCGCCATGTCCTGCGCCGTCGCGGGCTCGCGATCGACGCCGCGCCGGCCCATCACATAGACGCGCAACGGCGCGTGTGGCACCTGGGTGGCGAAATCGATATCGCAGCGGCGCTTCGCAAGCGCGTCGAGATACTCGGGAAAGCTCTGCCAGTTCCACGGCACGCCCTCGCGCATGACGATGTCCGGGATGTCCTCGACACCTTCCATGACCTTCATCAGCGTGTCGCGGTCCTGCGGCCGGCAGGGCGCGAAGCCCACGCCGCAATTGCCCATCAGCACCGTCGTCACGCCGTGGCCCGACGAAGGCGAGAAGCGCTCGTCCCAGGTCGCCTGGCCGTCATAGTGCGTGTGGATGTCGACGAAGCCCGGCGTCACGGTGAGCCCTTTGGCGTCGATCTCCTCGCGGCCGGATCCCGTAACGCGGCCGACGGCGGAAATGCGGCCGTCCTTCACCGCGACATCGGCTTCACGCGCTTCGGCACCGGTACCGTCGAGCACCGTGCCGCCTCGAACGACCAGATCGAACTCCGCCATGACTACCTACCCGACTGGCTACTTCTTCATGGGTGTCGCATCACCCAGCAGCGAAACATGCGCGGCCACAATGCGCCAGCCCTCCGTCGTGCGCATCCAGGTATGCGATTGGCGGCCGACTCTGGTTTGGCCGTGGCGACGAAACTCGCAATTCGCCGTGCCGAAATCGTGGCCGTACGTGACGATCCAGAGTTTCAGCAAGTCTCGATCGACAACGAACCCCGGATCGCGCCCGGCGCGGAACGCCGCGATCTGGTCGTAGCCATAAAGCTGCTCGCCCGCACCGTAACGGAGCGTATGCGGGCTGTTCCAGAACAGCTCGTCGAGCGTGGCAACGTCGTTGGTGTTGAGCGCCTTCTCATAGCGATTGAACGCCGCCGTCACCTCGGCGACGACGGACGGGATATTGATTTCCATGAAGACTCCTTTTTCCTCTTTCCCTCCCCATTCAAATGGGGAGGTGGCGGCGTCTTACGCCGACGGAGGGGTCGCAGCGCCGCAGGCATTCATGACCCCTCCGTCCGCTTCGCGGACACCTCCCCATTTGAATGGGGAGGACACTCTAAGCCGGCGTCGAGACGCATACGCCTTGCTTCTCCAGATGGGCCGCGACGCGCAGCGCGGCGGATTCGTTATAAGGCCGCGCGATGACCTGCACGCCGATCGGCATCTTGCCCGGCGCGCGCGTCGGTACGGCAACCACGGGCAAGCCGATGAAGGAGATCGGCTGCGTATAGACGCCAAGATTGGCGCGCACGGCGAGTTCGACGCCATCGAGCGTCATCATCGTCTGGCCGATCCTGGGCGCACTGCAGGGCGTGGCCGGAGCCAGCACGATGTCGACCTCCTCGAACAGCTTCAGCACATTCGCGCGATACTGCCGGCGGAAGCGCTGCGCCTTCACGTACCAGGCGCCGGGCAGCAACGCGCCGGCCATGAAGCGCTCGCGCGTGTCGCCGTCGAAATCCTGCGGCCGCGTCCTGAGCCGTCCGAGATGGAGCTGCGCGCCCTCCATCGCGGTGATGACATAGGCCGCGGCACGCGCGGCCGCGGCTTGCGGCAGCACGACGGTGCGTGTGGCGCCCAGGGCCTTGGCCACCGTAGCCACCGCCTCGAAGCATTCGGGCTCGCCGCCTTTGGCGAAATAGTCGCCGGCGATGCCGATGCGCAGGCCGCCGATGCCTTCGTCGAGCGACAACATGGTCATGTCGGCGGGCCTGTCGGTGCACACCGGATCGTCGGGATCCCAGCCCTGCATTGCGTCGAACGACAAAGCGAGATCCTTTGTCGAGCGCGCGAGCGGGCCGAGATGATCGAAGGCGTCGACGAAGGGAAAGGAGCCGGCGCGGCTCAACCGTCCATAGGTCGGCTTCAGGCCGAACAGCCCGCAGAGCGACGACGGCACGCGGATCGAGCCGTTGGTATCGGAGCCCAGGGTCAACGGCACCTCGCCCGCCGCGGTGGCGGCGCCCGAGCCGCCCGACGAACCGCCGGTCATGCGCGTGGGATCGTGCGGATTGCGCGAAGGGCCGTAATGCGCATTCTCGCCCGTGAAATCGTAGGCGTACTCGCCCATGTTCAGACCGCCGACCAGGATCGCGCCCGCTGCTTCCAGCCGGCGCACGAGCGCGCCGTCGCGCTTGGCGATCGGCCCGTCGTTGTTGATCTTGGAGCCGGCACGCGTCGGCAGGCCCTTGATGTCGAACAGGTTCTTCACCGCAAAGGGCACGCCGGTGAGCGGCCCCTGATGCTGGCCGGCATCGATCTCGCGGGCGCGCCGGCGGGCACGGTCGGCCACGACGTCGGTAAAGGCGTTGACCGTGGGCTCGGCCGCGTCGATGCGCTTCAGCGTGGCCTCGATCACGTCGAGAGCCTTGGCTTGGCCCGACGAGACGGCGCGCGCGATCTCGGCCGCCGTGGCGGCCTTCGAAGTGGGATCGGTCATGGCCGGTATACGGGCAGAGGGGTGAGCTCGTCTTCGAGCTCGACGGCCAGCAGTGGCTGCACGATGGCGAGCGACCGCTCGATATTCACGATCACGTTGGCACGGTATTCCGGCGCGATCGGCAGACCGATGGCCTTCGCCTCCTCGTCGACCCAGCGTGCAATATCGGGCTTGTCGGCCACGTTTCCCCCTCACGGTTTCGGCTTGGCGAAATCGCAAGGAGTATGCCAATGGTCGGACAGCATGACCATCGACCTCGGCATCCACCGTCTGCGTGCCGCCTATACTGCCGGAACACTCACCTGCCGAGCCGTCATCGACGAGGTCCTGAGGCGCATCGCGGCCGCGGGCGAGGACAAGGTCTGGATCTCACGCCCTTCCGACGCCGCTCTGCGACAGGCAGCCGAGGCGCTCGACGCGCGGCGCGACGAGATCGCGGAGCTGCCGCTCTACGGCGTGCCCTTCGCCGTGAAGGACAATATCGACGTCGCCGGCATGACCACGACCGCGGCCTGTCCCGGCTTCGCCTACCTTCCCGAGGCGTCGGCCTGGTCGGTGCGATGGCTGATCGAGGCCGGCGCGATCGTGGTCGGCAAGACCAATCTCGACCAGTTCGCCACCGGCCTAGTCGGCGTGCGCTCGCCCTATGGCGTGCCGCGCAATCCGTTCGACGAGGATTTCATTCCCGGCGGTTCGAGTTCGGGCTCCGCCGTCGCCGTCTCCTCGGGACTGGTGAGCTTTTCGCTGGGTACCGACACGGCGGGCTCGGGCCGCGTGCCGGCGGGCTTCAACAACATCGTCGGGCTGAAGCCGACGCCGGGTATGGTCAGCACCGAAGGCGTCGTGCCGGCCTGCCGCTCGCTCGACTGCGTGTCGGTGTTTGCACTGTCGTGCGCCGATGCCGCGCTCGTCTTGAAGTCGCTGGCCGAGCCCAAACAGTCTCCAGCCATCGGATCGTCCTTCCGCTTCGGCGTACCCCGTTCGCTCGAGTTCTTCGGCGACACCGAATATGCCCGGCTCTACGCAGAGGCGGTGACGAAGCTGGAATGGATGGGCGGAGAGCCGGTCGTCTTCGACTACACGGTCTTCAACAAGGCAGCGGAGCTTCTCTACAACGGTCCCTGGGTCGCCGAGCGCACGGCCGCGGTCGGCGCTTTCATCTCCGCGGCCAACAGGGAAGCCGGCGTCTGGCCGGTGACACGTGACATCATCCTGGCCGGTCGCGAATACAGCGCCGTCGATACCTTCGAGGGGCAGTACGAGCTGCAGGCGCTGCGCCAGCATGCCGAACGACAGATGGCCAATCTCGATTTCCTGGTCGTGCCGACCGCCGGCACGATCTATCGGGTGAGCGACCTGCGGCGCGAGCCCGTGCTCTACAATTCGCATCTCGGCTACTACACCAACTTCGTGAATTTCTTCCGGCTGTCGGCGCTCGCTTTGCCGGCGGGATTCCGCCGCGACGGCCTTCCCTTCGGCATCACCCTGGTCGGTCCCACGGACGGGGACGAGGCGCTGCTCGCGTTCGGCGCGCAATGGCAGCGCGCCATGCCGTTGCCGCTCGGCAAGACGAACAGCACGCTGCCACCCGTCGAGGCCGATCCCCGACAGACCGGCGATCACGTGTCGCTCGCCGTGGTCGGCGCGCATATGAGCGGTTTCCCGCTCAATCCCGACCTCCGGGCACTCGGTGGCCGCTTGAAGAGCGCCGGGAAGACGGCACCTTACTACCGCCTCTACGCTTTGCCCGGCGGGCCGCCCGAGCGGCCGGGCCTCGTGCGCGTCGCCGAAGATGGCGCTGCGATCGAGCTCGAAGTCTGGACCTTGCCGGCCGAAGGCTTCGCCCGGTTCGTGAGCCAGATTCCCGCACCACTCGGCATCGGCACGATCGCGCTCGCCGACGGCTCGACGGTGCAGGGCTTCCTGTGCGAGGCCTACGCCACGGCCGACGCGCAGGACATCACGCCGTTCGGCGGTTGGCGCGGCTATATCAAACGTCTCGGCTAGTTCCAGCTAGTTCCATTGCTCATAACCCGCCGGCAGGACGGCGGCGTCGTAAACTCCCGTCGCGTCAATGACGTGGCGGAAGTTCACTCATGTCCCTGTCGACGATTCGTGTCGAGAAAACCGTTTTTGGTCCGTTTAAGCACCGTTTCCGACCGTTTATCCGCGGGCGCGGCAGCGGTAAAATGCCGTTGCAGCAGGCTTTTTGCGCATCGGCGCGCGAAAATGCCGATTTAAAACGGCGAAAACGGTCAAAACCGCCGGGGCTCATCGTTGAGCGCCATCACGCATCAAGCGCGGTTGACGCCGGGCCGGCCGGCCTCGACCGCGAAGCGCGCCGGCGTCGCGATGCCGGACTTCTCCTGCTTGATCGTCTCGACGACACGGAAGTCGACGTCGGCGTTGCCCGGATGAAGCGTCACCACGCCGTAGCCGTTCGCCCCGCCGAGCCCATAACGGATGGCGGGATTGGCCAGCAGCGCCATCTGCGCCTGCTCCGCGGTCGGGCCGAGCGAGGTGATCGAGCCGCCGACGAACTCGGTCGCGACGGTGGCCTCGTTGGGCTTGGTGAAATCACGCTTGAGATCGGACGCCCAGAAGGAATGGACGTCGCCGCCCAGCACCAAGGTGTCGCGCACCGGCGAGGCGGCCACCGCATCGAGCAGCCGACGCCGCGCCATCGGATAGCCGCTCCAACCGTCGGCCCAGTAGGTGTGATGGCCACCCGTGCCGCGATCGACATCGGCCATCAGGGTCTGCTGCACGACCACGTTCCAGCGCGCCGAGGCCCGCTTCATACCCGACGCGAACCACGCTTCCTGCTCGGCGCCCAGCATGGTGCGCGCCGGATCGAGCAGCTCCGCGCAATCGGTGACCAAGCGCGTGGGGATGCGCTCGGCATGGCAGGCGTTGTGGCTGCGATACTGGCGGTCGTCGATCACGGTGAGCTCGGCGAGATCGCCGTAGCGGAAGCGGCCGTAGAGCTTCATCGCCGGGCCGGTGGGCCGCATCGCGTTGGGCAGCGGCATGTGCTCCCAATAGGCCTGGTAGGCCGCGGCGCGGATCGCGAGGAAGGCCGTCGGATCGGGATCGACCGGCGAGATGTCGTCGGCATAGTCGTTGGCGACCTCGTGATCGTCCCACACCACGATCCAGGGATGCGCGACATGCGCCGCCTGCAGGTCGGGGTCGAGCTTGTAGAGCGCATAGCGGTCGCGGAACTCACGAAGCGTCGTCGGCCGCCCGCCGGTGTGATGGCGCACCGGCTTGTGGCCCTTGGCCTCGTAGATGTAGTCGCCGACGAACAGGACGGCGTTCAGCTCCTCCGCCGCCAGGTGCCGCTGCGCGGTGTAGAAGCCTTCCTCGTAGTGCTGGCACGACGCGAAGGAGAAGCGCAGCGACGGCACCTTGTCGGACGGCGCCGGAGCGGTGCGCGTGCGGCCGATCGGGCTCGCTTTGCCGTTCGCGACGAAGCGATACCAGTAGAGCCGGTCGGGCTTGAGCCCGTCGACCTCGACATGCACCGAATGCGCCCACGCCGCTTCGGCCGTCGCCTGACCCGAGCGCACGACTTTCTGCAGCTTGTCGTCCTCGGCGATCGTCCAGTCGACGACCACCGGTGCTGTAAGCGCCGCGGTCGGATCGGCTGCCAGCAGCCGGGTCCACAGCACGACCGAGCTGGGTCCGGGATGGCCGGAGGCGATGCCCAGGCCGAAAGGATTTTCGGCCAGCGGTGCCTCGGCCCGCGCCAGCGACGGCAACCACAGGCTGGAGAGGCCGGCGACGAAGGAGCGGCGACGGATATGCGGCATGGGCGGAACCTACGCTCCCCACGCGACACTTCAATGGCGGGCGTGCCGTCTGCTAGGGTCCGGTCTTCGAGGAGGAACGAATCTCATGAGCGGAAAGATCGCAGTCATCACGGGCGCAAGCAGCGGCATCGGCCGCGCGGCTTCACTGGCTCTTCTGAAGAACGGCTACAAGGTCGCCCTGGCGGGCCGGCGCAAGGAGGCGCTCGACGAGACGGCCAAGATGGCCGGCAACAACGCGCCCAATGCGATGTCCGTGCCGACCGACGTCACCAAGCGCGACGACATCATCGCGCTCTTCAAGCGGGTCAAGGACACCTGGGGCCGACTCGATCTGGTGTTCAACAATGCCGGCGGCGGCGCCCCGCCCGTGCCGCTCGAGGACCTGCCGTTCGAGAACTGGATGTCGGTCGTCGCCGCCAACCTCACCGGCCCGTTCCTGTGCACGCAGGAGGCGATCAAGATCATGAAGGCCCAGAAGCCGATGGGCGGCCGGATCATCAACAACGGCTCGATCTCGGCGCACGCGCCGCGGCCCTACTCGGTCGCCTACACCTCGACCAAGCACGCCATCACCGGCCTCACCAAGTCGACCTCGCTCGACTGCCGGCAATACGACATCGCCTGCGGCCAGATCGATATCGGCAATGCCGCGACGCCGATGACCGAGCGCATGACCAAGGGCGTGCTGCAGCCCAACGGCCAGACCATCGTCGAGCCACGCATGGACGTCGAGGCCGTCGCCAACGCCATCGTATACATGGACAGCCTGCCGCTCGACGCGAACGTGCAGTTCATGACCGTGATGGCCACGAAGATGCCGTTCGTTGGGCGCGGATAAGCTCGCTTATCCGCGCGGCGGGCGGCAGCGCCTTCTGAGGCGCGAGAGCCCGCACTGTGCAGAATGGATCGAGGTTTCTAATACCCCTCGTGCATCAGCGGGAACGCGCTGTGCACGCCGGGGATTTGGGTCGGCATGGCCTGGCTGATGTAGCTCTTGTCGAGCTGCTTGAGGCTGGTGACGCCGAGCAGGCCCATCACCTCCTTCATCTCCTCCTCGAGGAGCTCGACCACGCGCTCGATGCCGGCGGCGCCTGCCGCGGCGAGGCCGTAGCAGTACATGCGGCCCATGCCGACCCAGTCGGCGCCGAGGCAAATCGCCTTCACGATATCGGTACCGCGCACGAAGGAGCCGTCGACCACGATCTTGGCCTTGCCCTTGGCGACCTCGACGATCTCCGGCAGCACCGCCGCCGAGCCGCGGCCATGGTCGAGCTGACGGCCGCCATGGTTCGAGCAGTAGACCGCCCACACGCCTTCCTTCACGGAGAGCTCGGCATCCTCCGCGCAGCCCAGGCCCTTCAGCATGAACTTCACGTCGGGGAACTGGTCGCGCACGCGGCGGAAATTGTCCCAGGAGAAGGCGGCCTGGTGGTCCTGGCCGGTCGCGGCGGTGCGCCACGACTTCACGAAACGCTTGGCGATGTCGCGCTCGCGCCGCGAATAGACGGAGGTGTCGACGGTGATGCAGAAGGCGTCGTAGCCCGCGCCCATCGCCTGCTTCACCCGCTCGGCCACCCACTTGTCGTCGCCGCGCACATAGAGCTGGTAGATCTTGGGACCGTTGCCGCCCTTGACGATGTCCTCGAGCTTCAGGGTCGTCACTGAGCTGATCAGCATGCCGACATTGCCCGCACCCGCGCCTTTGGCCACGGTGATGCCGCCGCCCGGTTCGAACGACTCGAGCGAGCCGACCGGCGCCAGCAGCACCGGAATGCGCAGCTTCTTGCCCAGGATCTCCGAGGAGGGATCGATCTTGCTGACGTCGCGCAGCACGCGCGGCTTGAAGGCGATGGAATCGAGCGCCATGCGGTTGCGGCGCAGGGTCGTCTCGGTTTCGGTACCGCCGATCAGGTAATCCCAGATATTGCCGTTCAGCCTGGTCTTGGCCGCCTTCACCACTTCATGAAGGGTGACGAATTCGCTCTCCAGACCGCTTGCCATGGTTCCCTCGCTCCGATCGGGCTAGGATTACCGTAATAAGCAATCGGAGGAAACGATGGCAGGACAATCGGCGGCTGTGCTGCACAGCGAAGCTGAAGTTCGCGTTCGGCCCATCAACGGCTTCATCGGCGCCGAAATCGAGGGCGTCGATTTGCGCCGCAAGCTCACACCCGCCCAATTCAAGATCGTCCACGACGCCTTCGTGAACTACGAGGTGATCGTGCTGCGCGACCAGGACATCACGGTCGACCAGCAGATGGAATTCGGCGCTCTATTCGGCGAGCTCTCGATCCATCCTTTCTCGCCCAACCTCGCCGACAAGCCCGAGGTGATCGTCCTCGACTATTCCAAGGACAATCCGCCGGCACTGACCGACATCTGGCATGTCGACGAGACCTTCCGCGAGAACCCGCCGCTCGCCACCATCCTGCGCGCCAAGGTCGTGCCCGAGGTCGGCGGCGATACTCTCTTCGCCAGCATGAGTGCCGCCTATCGCGGCCTCTCCGAGCGCATGAAGCAGCACATTCATGGGCTGGAGGCGCAGCATGACTTCAAGCCGTGGCGGCCGCTGTTCGGCGAGAGCGACAGACCGAAGCTGCGCAAGCTTGAGGATGAGTTCCCCAATCCCTGGCATCCGGTCGTGCGCGTGCATCCCGTCTCGGGCCGTCGCGTGCTCTACGTCAATCGCCAGTTCTGCACGCGGATCAAGGGGCTGAAAGCGGACGAGAGCGACGCGCTGCTCGAGTTCCTCTATCGCCAAGCGACGATTCCCGAGTATCAGCTGCGCGTGAAGTGGCAGCCCAATACGCTGGTGATGTGGGACAATCGCTCCGTCCAGCACTATGCCAGCCACGACTACTATCCCGCGCGCCGCACCATGGAGCGCGTGACAGTGAAGGGCGACCGCCCCACGGGCGTGACCGGTGAGTACGCGCCCGACACGGTGCCGGCCAACGGCACGGTGAAGCCCAATATCGCTGACGGCACACGGCCCGGCCCCAAGCGCGCCTTCGATCGCTATTGAGATGAGGCTCCGCCGGCGCACGGCGCTGCTCGCGCCTCTCGCCCTGCCTTTTGCCACGCACGCCGAAGCGCCGTGGCCGAACCAGCCGATCAAGCTCGTCGTGCCCTATCCACCGGGCGCCGTGACCGACGCGCTGGGCCGCCTGGTCGCCGAGCGGCTGCAGACGGCCTTCCATCAGCCCGTGATCGTCGACAACAAACCGGGGGCGGCCACCCAGGTCGGCGCGTCCTTCGTCGCCAAGCAGCCGCCCGACGGTTACACCTTGCTGCTGGCCACGGTGAGCACGCTCTGCATTACGCCCGCGCTCTATGCCAAGCCGCTGATCGCCTATACCGACTTCGCGCCCGTGGCTTTCCTCGGCAACGTGCTCCTCATCCTGGTCTGCCGGCCGACCCTGCCGGTGAACACGGTCCAGGAGCTGATGGCGCTGCTGAAGTCCAAGCCCGACACCTACACCTATGGCTCGCCCGGCACAGGGACGGTGCATCACCTGCTGGTCGAGCTGCTGCGTAACCACGAGCATTTTTCGGCAACGCACGTGCCTTATGTCGGTTCGACCAAAGCCATGGTCGACCTGATGGAAGGACGTTTCGATTTCATGTTTCTCGACGCGACGGCAGCGCTGGAGCAGATCAGGGCGGGCAAGCTCAAGGCGCTCGCCGTCACGGGAACGAAGCGCTCGGCCGCCCTGCCCGACGTGCCGGCCCTGATCGAGGTCTTCCCGGGCTTCGACCACCAACCCTGGATGTCGATCGTCGGCCCGCGCGGCTTGCCGGCGGCGCTTTCGGCGCGTCTCAATGCCGCCATAAATGATTCGCTGGCCGACCCGATATTCGTCGGACGGCTCCGCGATATCGGCGTCGAGGCGTCGCCATTGACGCTGGCGGCGTTCGGCGATTTCATCGCCCGTGACGCCGGTCGTTGGGCCGAACTGGTAAAAATATCCGGCGCAAAAGCCGAGTAGACGGGCAGGCGAGGTTCGACATGAAGCGGCGTACATTCACGGCGGCGATGGCTCTTGGTGCTTTCGCCCCGCCCTCCCTCCTCAGGGCGGAACCGGCCTGGCGGGAGACGCCGTCTCTCGCCGAGCAGGTGAAGTCGGGCGCGCTGCCGCCGGTCGAGAAACGCGTGCCGCAGCAGCCCTTCATCGTGAAGCATTTCGATGGTGGCGAGGGTCCAGGCAAACCGGGCGGCGAAGTGAACATGCTGATCGCCAACGCCCGCGACACGCGCCTGATGACGCTCTACTCCAATTCGCGTCTCATGACCTACGATGCGAACTTCAAACTCTTCTCCGACATCCTGGAGAGCTACGACGTCAAGGACGGCCGCGAGTTCACCCTGAAGCTGCGCGCCGGCCACAAATGGTCCGACGGCCATCCCTTCACTACCGAGGACTTCCGCTACTTCTGGGAGGACCTCGCCACCAACAAGGAATACACGCCGGGCGGTCCGCCGGTCGTGCTGATGGTCGACGACAAACCGCCCAAGTTCGAGGTCGTCGACGAGGTCACGGTCAAGTACTCCTGGGACAAGCCCAACCCGTACTTCATCGAATCGCAGGCGCAGGCGGCGCCGCTCTGGCTGTTCCGGCCGGCGCACTATCTCAAGAAGTTCAATCCCAAGTACACGCCGCTCGAGGAGATCGCCAAGTCGGCCAAAGGCGGCGAGGCCATGGAGAAGACGAACTGGGTGCAGATCCATCGCCGCCACGACGTGATGTACAACAACGACAATCCTGACCTGCCGACGCTCAATCCGTGGAAGCTGGTCACCAAACCGCCGGCACAGCGCTTCGCCTTCGAGCGCAATCCCTACTACTACCGCGTCGACGAGAAGGGCCAGCAGTTGCCCTATTTCGACCGGGTCATCTTCACGATCGCGGCCGCCAACCTGGTGCCGGCCAAGGCCGGCCTCGGCGAGGCCGACCTGCAGTGCCGCTACCTCAACATGCGCGACTACACCTTCCTGCAGAAGAGCGCCAAGACCTCGGGCGTTCTGGTGCGGCTGTGGGAGCAAGGTTCGTGCTCTCAGATGGCGCTCTATCCCAACATGAACGCCAAGGACGAGACCTGGCGCAAGCTCAACCGCGACGCCCGCTTCCGCCGCGCCCTGTCGCTCGGCGTCGACCGCGACGAGCTGAACGAGGTGATCTTCCTCGGTCTCGCCAGGCCCTCGGCCAACACGATCATGCAGCGCTCGGTCCTCTTCAAGCCCGAGTACGCGACCAAGTGGGCGACCCACGATCCCAAGCAGGCCAACGAGCTCCTCGACGACGTCGGCCTCGCCAAGCGCGGCAGTGACGGCATCCGCCTGCTGCCGGACGGTCGCAGCGCCATCATCATTATCGAGCATTCGAGCGAGGCGAGCGAGGATTCCGACGCGCTGTCGATGATCGCCGACCAGTGGAAGAAGATCGGCATCAAGCTGCTCACCAAACCGCAGACCCTGAACACCTTCCGGCTCCGCGTCTTCTCCGGCGAGGCGATCATGACGGCCTACGCGGGCTACACGACCGCCGTGCCGTCGCCGGAGAGCGATCCCAAGGAGTTCTGCCCGACCATGCAGGGCGGCCTGCAATGGCCGCGCTGGGGCATGTTCATCGAATCCAAGGGCAAGCAGGGTGACCAGTGCGACCTGCAGGAAGCCTGCGTGCTGCTCGACTATCTCAACGAGTGGGCCAGCGCGACCGGCGCCGACGCGCGCAGGACTGCCTGGCAAAAGATCCTGCAGACCAATGCCGACCAGGTCTTCTCGATCGGCACGGTGAACGGCGTCCTGCAGCCGATCGTGGTTTCGCCCAAGATGCGCAATGTGCCCAAGGAAGGCTACTATGCCTGGGATCCGGGCGGGTACATCGGCCTCTACCGGCCCGATACGTTCTGGCTGACGTCGTAAGCTCCGCCAACAGAAACAGCGAACGCACGCCGGCCTCTCACAGGGTCGGCGTTGTCGTTTCGGCCTTCAGTCCGATCGGGGCGCAGCTCGACGGCTGGTACAGTCCGTGCATAAATCATACGGTGTAGCCGCTGCACGGCGCGAGGATGTGCTTTCGACCCGTCGCTTTTCGATGCGAACATTCTCTTTGCCGCCCCGCGCTTGCCTGACAGGTTCCGCGTTTCGTCTTCAGGGGTCTCGAATGTCCTTCGCCCGACGCCAGTTCCTTCTCGGTTCCACCGCCCTCGCCGCGCTTCTTGCCGCCGGCCCCGCCTTCGCCGATCCCGCCAAGGGTGAGCCGATCTACATTGGCGTCAGCGGTCCGTTGACCGGTCCCAACGCACAGTACGGCGCGCAGTGGAAGCAGGGCTTCGATCTGGCGCTCGACGAGATCAATGGCTCGGGCGGCATCAAGGGCCGGCCGCTCACCTATGTCTTCGAGGACAGCCAGAGCGATCCGCGCCAGTCGGTGGCCGTGGCGCAGAAGTTCGTCACCGACAAGCGCATCGTGGTCGAGCTCGGCGACTTCGCGAGCCCGGCCTCGATGGCCGCCTCGCCGATCTACCAGCGCGCCAAGCTGGTGCAATTCGGCTTCACCAACTCGCATCCCGACTTCACCAAGGGCGGCGACTACATGTGGAGCAATTCGGTGAGCCAGGCCGACGAGCAACCGCTCAGCGCCAAGTTCGCCGTCAAGCGACTCGGCCTCAAGCGCATCGCCGTGCTGCACCTCAACACCGACTGGGGCCGCATCAGCAAGGACATCTTCGTCAAGGCCGCGAAGGAATACGGCGCCGAGATCGTCGACATCGAAGGCTACCTGCCGGACGAGAAGGATTTCCGCTCGACCCTGGTACGCGTGCGCGACGCCAAGCCCGACGGGCTGATGCTGCTCTCCTACTATTCGGACGCCGCGCTGATCTGCCGTCAGGCCAAGCAGGCCGGCCTCAACCTGCCGACCGTGGCGGCAAGCTCGGTCTATTCGCCCAAGCTGATCGAGCTGGGCGGCGACGCGGTCGAGGGCCTGTTCACCGCCTCGCGCTATTTCCCCGAGGATCCGCGTCCGCAGGTGAAGAACTTCGTGACCAAGTTCAAGGCGAAGTACGGCAAGGAGCCCGACGCCTTCAACGCCTATGCATACGACACAATGGTGCTGATGGGCCAGGTGATGAACGAGTTCGGCTTCGAGCGCGAGCAGATCCACCAGGGCCTGACCAAGGTGAAGGACGTGCCGAGCGTGATCTTCGGCAAGGCGACCTTCGACCCCAAGACACGGCGCGTCGACGGTGCCGTGAGCGTCGATCTGGTCGTGAAGAACGGCACGTTCACCTATTACGAGGGCGGCGCCGCGGTCCGCTAGGCCGCCGCTCTCTCCTGTCGCCCGAGAGTCTCTTGTCTTCCTGGTTCGACTACACCGTCAACGGCGTCATCATCGGCAATATCTACGCGTTGCTGGCGGTGGGCCTCGCGTTGATCTTCGGCGTCAGCCGGCTGATCAACTTCGCCCATGGCTCGGTCTATGTCGTTGGCGCCTATGCGGGCTTCGTCGCGGTGACGCAGTTCGGCACGCCACTGCCGCTCACCATCGTGATCGCGCTCGCGGTCGGCGCGCTGCTCGGGCTGGGCATCGAGCGCTTCGGCTTGCGGCCCCTGCAGGGCTACGCCCATATCGCACCATTGCTCGCCACCATCGGCATCAGCTTCGTGCTCGATCAGCTCGTGCAGCTCTTCTTCAAGCCCGATCCGCGAGCCTTGCCGAGCGATCTCCTGAACGTTCGCTTCCAGGTGGGTTCGGGAACGATCGGCGCACTTGATCTCGTGATCGCGGGTATCGGCCTCGCCAGCGCCGGCCTGCTCTACTTCTTCCTGCGTTTCACAAAGCTCGGCTGGGCGGTACGTGCGACGGCGCAGGACCGAGATGCGGCGCAGCAGATGGGCGTCGACGTGAATGCGGTGAACCGCACCGTCTTCGCCATCGCCTCGGCGCTGGGCGCGGTGAGCGGCCTGCTGGTCGGCATGTACTACAACTACATCGACCCTTCGATGAGCTTCCAGGCAACACTCAAGGGCGTCGTGGCCCAGGTCGTGGGCGGCGTCGGCAACGTGCCGGGTGCGATCGCGGGCAGCATCCTGCTGGGCCTGGTCGAAAGCTACGGCATCGCCCTGTTCGGCACGAGCTACCGCAACCTCTTCGCCTTCATCCTTCTGGTCGTGGTCCTGATCCTGCGGCCCAACGGTTTGTTCACGGGCCGGCGCCAGGCGCCGCCCGAGCCGATGACGGGCACCTTCATCGCCCCCAGCAAGCCGGTTCACATTCCCGGCAAAGCACTCCTCGCCATCGCCGTCCTGCTGGCCCTGCTGCCGCTCGCCATCCCGGACGCCTACGTGCTGCAGACACTGACCAATGCCTGGCTCTACGGCTTGCTCGGCCTCAGCCTCACCCTGGTCGCGGGCACGGTCGGATTGATCTCGCTCGGCCACGCGGCGCTGCTGGCGATCGGTGGCTACGCCTCGGCCCTGCTGGCAATCAATTTCGGCCTGCCGGTCGCGCTCTCCATCCTGTGCGGCGGCCTGATCGCGGCGGTCATCGGCACGGCCCTGGTCTTCCCGACCTTCCGGCTGCGCGGCCACTATCTGTCGATCGCAACGCTCGCTATCGGCGAGATCGTCTCGCTGGTGATCCTGAACTGGGAGAGCCTGACGCGCGGCCCGATCGGGCTTTCCGGCATTCCGCCGCTCAGCCTGTTCGGCCTCGACCTCGATACCGATCGCTCGATCTACTGGTTCGCGCTGGGCGTCATGGTGGTGCTGGCGGCGCTGCAGCTGCGCCTGCTCGGCTCGCATCTCGGCCGCGTCCTGCGCGCGGTGCGGGACGACGACATCGCCGCTCGCTCCTACGGCATCGGTCTCGACCGCTACAAGGCGCTGGCCTTCACCGTCGGCGGCTTCACCGCGGGCGTGAGCGGCGCCATCACCGCGCATCTCTATTCGTACATCAACCACGAGACCTTCAACTCGCAGCTCTCGATCCTGGCGCTCACCATCGTGATCCTGGGCGGCATGGGTAACGTCGCGGGCGCCATCGTGGGTTCGGTGCTGCTGGTCGGCCTGCCCGAGGTGTTCCGCGTCGCCGCCGAGTATCGCGTGCTGAT
>Ga0153954_1001006_pt1 | contig 17412 bp, 25 predicted proteins | sample TSFL038MetaG_FD_102277 | JGI IMG/M metagenome (GOLD analysis project Ga0153954, IMG submission 102277) | Attine ant fungus gardens microbial communities from Florida, USA - TSFL038 MetaG | ecosystem: Host-associated > Fungi > Mycelium > Unclassified | place: USA: Florida, Wekiwa Springs State... | reverse complement strand
AGCGATGGCTTGTTGTATAAGTACACGATTTAATCGCCTCGCTAAAGACTTCCAAATATGGAAACCTAGAACTGAACTTGAATTTGGGAAAGTAGTAGCTGAAGGCGCTAAACAACCAAATAAAAGTTGGAAACAGACTCATGATGAACTTTCTGCTAGCAAAAAAGCTCGTGTTGAAAATGTGGCGAAAGTTATTCAAGCACAAGTCAAAAAGACTACTACAGATGACGTTCAATATCGTACTTCTCATGCCGCCGCAGCGTTATTTGGATTTGCCATGCCTAATCCTAGCACGCATTATTCCCCAACCGGACAAACAGGGTATCTCGGTAATCGCAAGATAACTGTTTTCAAAAGTACACAATAATAACATTAAAATTTGATGGTGCACTAGCGGTGTAATGCCTGATCTGTTGCACCATCAAAATCCTGTTTACATCCATTCTATTAATTTTATTTTCTTTATTTACTCGGCTTTCAGAAAGGCATAAGGTAGAAGATCGAAAGTAAGGTGATCCCATGGAAGCAGGTAAGGATTTTTGCTTTTTGCACAGGAAGCAAGCAGTCGTTCGCATTCCTCTTTGCTTAAGATGCGATTGCGTCCACGCGATTCTTTTAACTTTGATACTCGTAGCATTGGATTCGCAGAAATCCAACCACACTCTTTAACAGCATAGCTAAGCACAAGAGAAAGCGAGGCCATGTATCGATTAACCGTAGCATGAGAACGTTTGGTTCCTTTTGAGGTAATACTCTCCATAAGTTCTTTGCGATGATTTGCAATGACTTTTGGCGTCACACGCGCTAAGGCATAATCTCCTAATTTCTCTTTCCACCATTTAAGATGACGCGAAACGTCGTCAGCACTTTTGATTGAAGGGAGGACTAATTCAACATATTGATCTATGACTCGTCCAAGAGTATGTTTCTTGGCAATTTGAGCAGGGCAGTAGGTTTCTTGACGGCGACGAGTTTCCTCATCGGATGCCCAATCTTTAGCTTCTTGTTTAGTAGCAAACTTAGATAGATGCATCTAAGCGTTAGTGTCAAAGCGATTTAAGAAAAATGGGGCAACCTGGACTTGAACCAGGGACCGACGGGTTATGAGGGCACAGGACCTCCATAACAGCGATTGCAACCAACCGCTACGAGCAAGACTATAGGGGATTTAGGAAGGAAAAGCTATTGAATTTTGTTGATTCGAATTGATTATTTACCAAAAACGGTGCACCGCTTATGCACCGCGTATTTTCTTGCAAGCGTATAAATTCTTTGAGTTTGCATAATATTGCTTTTTAACTTATTTTACTTGTTCAACCTAGGAGGTTTTTTATGACAGCTATGACAACATGGATAACAGGTGATATTAGTTTAACTCAGCCTCTTATCTTTGATCATCCAACAAAAAACGTGGTTATTTTAGGCAAGCTAAGTTCTGAATACGATATAACTTTTAAAGTTCAAAATTTAGTTGTATTTGGAGAATTGAATACCACAAAAGATATATCCATTAAAGCGGAGAAAGATTTCTTCAATTCAGGAAGCATTTCTGGAAACAATGTTAAAATTGTTGCGGATGGTAGTATTTATAATAGTTTAAATGAAGTTGCAATAGAGCGAATAAGGGCATTAGGGGTAGATATTACGCAAACCCTTTCAGGAAGATTGGGTGTCCGCGTCCATCTCAATAGTTAAGTATTTAACTTTTACTCAAGAGTGAATTGCCATTCTTTAGGATTCTTGCTTCCGAAATGAACGACTTGGATAGCCATTCCTTTATGGCTATCTATTTCATACTTACTTGATTGACCTAGAATATTTTTTCCCAACCAAATTTGCATAGCTACATTACCAGTGGTAGCTGATCGCCATTGTAATCGACGTAGTGCCACTTTTGCTTGATTTTGGCCTTTTTTTAAGCTGTCGGAAAACCTGTCATATAGAGTATCTCGACAACAGTCCAATACTGGCGAGCTTTTCAACCATTTTGGCATCAATATTTTTGAGCGGGCGACCGCCTTTTGGAGCTAAAACTTCTTTTTCCATCACTTCTTCTTTTTTATTTTTCTTCTATAAGTAAGAGTTCAAAAGGTGCAAAAGAGGCTTTTGGACCTTTTGAACCTCATATTTGCTAGGTTTGAGAAATATTTGGGTGAACCCAATATCTTTTTGTTGGTCGCCCTCCTGTTCGGGCTAAAGTACTTGATAAGTAGTTTTTCTCCATCAAATATTCCAATACCTCTTCAACCTCTTCAGCATTTGATAAGCCGCTCCAACCCCATAGGTTGGCATACTCATACCAGTCTGTTCCTGGTCTAAGCTTAAGCGCTCTTTTCCTTCCCAAGAGACTACCAACATAGACCAGGAATGGAGCTACAAGAAAATCCGGAGGGATTTGCATCTGCTCAGCATGAGTAGCTATCCACATGCTTATCATTATCAGGAATCAGCACAAACTGCTTCACTTGCTGTCGATAGGCTGCAAGTATTGCCCAATCGGTATTCTGAGCCTGTGATGAACCCATCATTGATGCAATAGCGGTTAATCCAAGGTAGTGCGCTGCTTGAGCACACTTTTTCCCTTCAAATAAATAGACAGATGCTTCAGAATTGCTTTTGTATAGAATGTCAAGACCGAAAATGGGTAGTGGGGATTGCACTCCCTGTACCCAATTTTCACCAAACAAGGTAGGAACTAATAGCTCAAAGCTCCGATCATAGATTTTTATAGTGGATGGCTTTAATTCCCAGCAGCTAACTCCCCGAAATCATAGCGGAAAGCGCCCCTTTCCATCCATCGCGAACTATCGTCACTTATCCACTTTTTTGCACGCCAGTGGTCCACAAATGGTCCACGGAAATTGTCATATCGTGACACGACTTTTGAACTGTTCGGAATTTCCGAATAGTTCAATTTGTTCTAAGTCGTTAAAAGTAAGATCTATAACAGATTTTTGAGAGAGGGAATGGATTTCTTGACTCAGCTGTTCAATATTTCTATCTGTTCAATATATATTGAACAGTGTAATATAATGAACAGAAGGAGATTGCAATGAAAGGGCGTTTTTTGGTAAGTTCCAACGAAGATCCAGCAGAAGGGAATGTCTATGCAGACAAGTCTTCTCTCGTGCTTGATTGGCTGCTTCAAGAAGCACTTTCTAGAGAAAGCTTCTCATTGAGAGAAGTTGCTAAAGAAGCGGGAGTAAGCCTTGGCCTAGTTCAACGTGTTTTCAATATTCTGGTATTGAAAGGACTTCTGCAGGTTGAAGGAGTAAGAACCTCCAAGAGGTTTTCCTTTAACAAACCAAAAGAGCTTCTAGAAAGCTGGTTAGAGCATTATAGCATCGTGAAAAAATGCAAAATCAGAACCTACCGTTCCGCTCTTTCTGGAAAATCAGAGTGGTTCAAGGCTTTAAAGAAATCTAGACTCGAACAAGACGTGATCTTGGCTCTTCATTCAGCAGCTGAAACGCATGGGTATAAGAATACAAATCTGGAGGGATTAGAGTTGTATATCCTTGATTCTTCGATTAGAGCTAAACTAGAAAACGCTCTGCAATTGGAACCGCAAGAAAGGGGGTACGAGGTTTTATTGATCGAGCCTTATTACAAAATGCTGCTCAAGCAAAATAAGAATGACGGTAAAGAAATTGGCATTTGCCCGCTTCTCCTTGCCTTTTTGGATCTTTATCATTTTCCTCTACGTGGACAAGAACAAGCAGAATTTATGGCTCAGCGAGCACCTGAACTGAAACGCATCTACAAAAGTCCTAAGAACAAATGAAACAGATTCAAGAAGATAAGATTATTTCAGAATTTTTAAAATCACTGGGACCATGGCGAGAATTTGTTGTTATTGGAGGTGGTTTTGCTCTTTTCATTTACAAGCTTTATCTCGCCGATCCCAAACTAGAGAATCTTCCTGTTGGAACGCGCGATATCGATTCATTGATCCCTAGAAGAGTTCCTGAGATCTCTAAAAAGAACATCGCCAAATACCTCAATGAAGCAGGCTTTATTCATGTCTTCAAGGATGTTGACATCCCTGCAACGGAAAGCTTTGTGAAAGAGATCGATGGAGTAGAAGTAGAGATCGAGTTTTTAACAGACTCGGCTACCCGAGATGACAAGAATAAAAATGTCGTGATCGCAGGCATTGTTGCTCAGCCATTGAGCTACTTGACGCTGAGCTTGCAAACAACAATCGAATTTCAGACTTACTCCCATGAAGCAGGAAAGGTTGTGTCTCCCGGCGCATGGATTTTTCATAAGGGACTTACTTTCACCAGGCGGAAGAGCTCATCAAAGATGCTCAAGGATCTCTATGGGGTCTGGTACGTAGCCACTCAGCTGGGAGACTTTTCCGAGCAGGCGCTCGTTGAGTTTGGTTTTCTTTCTCAGCAGCATCCAAAATGGCTGCAGACCTTTCAAAAGCAACTGTTCAATTGGATGAATCAAGCTTCTCCTGTTGATTGGTCTAAGCTAGAAGATCAAGATCCAGCGGGTAAATTGAAGAAGCTTGGTTTTGAACGATCTATAAAGATGGTTTTAAGCAAGATGCAGGAAAACGAAGGTTGAATCATGAAATATTTGCTTAAAACTCTTCCGAAGAAAATGTCATCGAAAAAATTGTGTCTGAACCACCTCGGTGCTATTTTAGATAAATTTTCAGGTAGATTACTGGTTCGAGAACTTGCTTACATTGGTAAAATTTTAAATCAAGCTAATAGCCTCGAAGAGGGAGATGCGGAGTTAATTGCGAAATATGCATCTGAACCAATGAAAATGGACCTCAAAGCAGATGCCGCAAGTAATAGAAATGTCCTGCTATTTAATCGATATGCATTGAAGCTAATTGATGAATTACTCCGGATTATTTTTCCCAAAACATCGGTGTCTCCTCTTTATGAGTCTTCGCCCCCTAATCCTTACGTTTGGTGTAAAGGACTATTGATTCGTGCAAGTGACATAGGTAGTCCTTTATTGCCTATAGAGGGGATCTTCCTGTTAGCTAACACGCTCATAACCATCATCCAAGAAGAACCCTCCACCTTTAAAGAAGAGAGTTCTGAACAAGCTAAGTTTTTCTATGGCAGGCTGGGAGTTGACAAATCAGTGGCGATCGGAAGATCTCGTATGTATCGATATGGGGATTTCCCTTTAAGGCTTAAGCAAATTGATATAGAGATAGAGGACTACCTACAGGCCATATTTTCTCTATGTGCTCATGTTGAAAGCATGCCCTTTGTTGAGTTAGAGTTGCCTATTAGCATTAATCAGATGAATGATAATGCCCAACAATCTTTGCTAAAATATCTGCCACGTCTCTCCAGTAATATCCAAGGACAAGCTTGGGATTTAGAAGCCGCCGATTCTTTGTTGAAACTCTACTATACGGACTTCTTGTGCCGTCAGCATCCTCTAATACAAGCAGATGGTCGATATTACTGCCTTGAACCTGACTTATTATGGTCTGCTCTTGCCGATCTTCCTTTCTATCTGTTACTTGATTCATGTAATGGTGACAGAAAGAAAGTTAGGGCTTTAGGAAAAGCTTGGGGAGACATTTTCGAAGAAAATTGGAGATACCTGGGTGAAAGAGCATTTGGATCTGATAAGTGTAAAGACTATCTTTGTCAGAAAGCATATCCCAAAATGAACTTAAGAGCAGGGCATCGTATTGGAGATTTATTTGTTACTCCTAATGCCAATACTAGAGTCGTTTTGGAATTTAAAGGAGCCGCACCCGATGATTCGATTAAGCTAGGAAACAGATCTAAGGCTCAGTCAAAATTTATTCAACAAATCAATAAAGAAAAGGGAATACCGCAGCTTGTAAGAGATGCATCTGTGTACAGGCAAGATGCGCTATTCAGTGGAGTTATTTTTATCGTTTTCGTTTGCCGTGGGCCAATTCCTCTTACATCTGATTTCGACATGGATGTGAAAAAATATCTTCATAATCTTAGTAGTTATCAAGACTATCTAGCAAATCTTCAAAATCGACCTGTGATATGGCTAGATGCTCTATCTGCTGAGGCACTGTTTAGTGGTCTAAGACAGGGGCTACCCCTGGAAGATACCTTAGAAAGCTTAGCAGGAGTTTCTAGTTCTCAAATTCCAAAAATTATCGTCGAGAAAATTCAGCAACATAGCCTTAAGCTATCAAGATCTCCTCTATATGCTGAAGAAATTGAATTGCAGGCAGAATTGTGTCGCTCTATGTTTCGCGATCCCTGCGAAATTTCTACATAAGCATTTCATTTCTCTGTTTTTCTATAAGATTAGTTAACGGAGATTCAGGCTAATCCATCTCAGCCTATTTAAACATTTTTTCCACTGACGCCATTTTTCGTTCCAACAGTTTGCAATAAAATTCGATCGTTTACAACTAAACTCGTGCTATAACAATAGGAGCAGACATGGAACAGAAGGAAAGCTTTGAGAAGGGGGAAGGCTTGTACGTCGCTCCCTTGCTGACAGAGGCTTGGCTTCTTTTGCAAGGGAAGGCTGTCTTTGCTAGAAGACGACCTGCTCAAGAAAGGGACGACAAGCTTTTTGCTTGGAGCGCTACCAGAAAGTTGCGCAAAGATTTTCTTCGGCTGTCCAACCGCCAAATGGCACAGATTATCTACAAGCATTGCTCGAGGCTGCGGAAATATCCTTTCAAGACTGTTTACGGCTGGGTCATCGATTCAGCCATCCCTATAATCCAACCCATCCAGGCACCTGGACAAACCGATCTTTTTATGATCGCCAACGAGTGCTTCGTTAGCCTTAAGTTGATAGATTGAATAAGCAGGATCCATTCGGTTTGCGCGCAAAGCAATCTGCGTCAACAACGCGAAAGCTGGAAGGCTGAGTTCTAAAAGCGCAAGCCTCTCTCGATAAAGTTTTACGAATCCTTCGGAAGTTATCATGGCTGTACTGCGATTTTAGGGTTTTCCTGGACTTCTGGATCCTTTTTGCGGGGTTTGTACTTTTTCTCCGACACCCACTTGAAAAAAGCCTTCTCATCAATGAGCCAGGTTCGATTAGGGCGCTTTAAGATCTTGGCAAATCCATTTTCGTTTCGAAAAAAGATCAAGTGGCGCATTCCACCGACTGGCGGCCATTCATGAAACTCATTCCATTTCGACACAGGGATTAACCGTGCCTGTCTTGGCTCTGCAGCCACCTCGTCAATATTTTTGACTCTATCGTTTTTCATTTCGCACTCCTCTACTATTGCAGTTTGAATTTAATAACCGCATTTTATGGCAACCTATCACCATCAAAAAATGGCGCCGGCGGGAAAACCGTAAAATGCGTTGAATAGCAGCGAGTTACAAATTATTGAAATAGGTAGAGAAATCGACAGAGAGCTTCTGATAGCTGTCTTTTTTAGGTCGACCGTTTCTATTCCGTCTAGTCGTCTGCGAGGCTCTTCATAGATCAGGATAAGAGATCCCTGATGTGCTATAGCGAACATCGCGTGGCTCATGCTGCGGACTTTGTGAGAAGAAAGCAAAATGTAGGAGGATAGTTCGAGGGCTGCAAGGTGAGAAATTATAAGAACGGACAAGGCGCGATGGGGAGACTTTGGGGAGGGTTTTGCGGAGTTAATAAAAAAAGGGATTTTCATGGAAAAATTGATCTGTTTTTTGCTGCAAAACTTTTCTTATGTATTAAAAATGTAGTAATTATTTGTTAATCTTTTTCTCTGGAAATCCGCCCATGGCAGATGCTATGATCCATTAGAAAATTTTCAAAAAGAGCCGCTATGAAAAATATCGAACATCTGCCGATTATACGGACGGACAGGCTGGTTTTAAGGCAATGGTGCAGCGAAGATCTAGAGCCGTTTGCCAGTATGAATGCCGACCCCAGAGTCAGGGAATACTTTCCCGGCTTGCAGACCAAGGAAGAGAGCAACCATTCCGTTTCTCTCGCATCAAATCATATTAAAAAATTCGGATGGGGATTCTGGGCGACTTCGCTTGCTGAAACTGGCGAATTTATCGGCTTTATTGGATTGGAGGATGTCTATTTTCAAGCTAAATTCGTGCCGGCTGTTGAAATAGGATGGAGGTTGGCATTCAATCATTGGGGAAAGGGATATGCAACCGAAGGGGCTTTAGCCTGCCTCCGTTACGGATTTGAAACTCTTAAACTGAATGAGATCGTTTCCTTCACGGCTGTTGGAAATGTCAGATCCCGTGCAGTAATGCAAAAGATCGGCATGCATCATGATTTAAAAGACGATTTCGATCACCCGAAACTTCCCGAAGGGCATTCGCTCAGGCGCCACGTTCTCTACCGATTGGAAGGAGGCGAGTGGAGGAAACAGCACAGGACGCCATGAGCAAATATGCATTTAAGTCTTACAGCCCAAAATAAGGTACGGCTATAGATAGAAACAGAAGTATAAAGAGGCCATGATCTAGGTCGCACAAATGAAAGAGAAAAATCTGAGCTTGCCCTATCGATAAATGGCTCTCTAAGAGAAGTCATAAAAAGAATTTCCGTCAAACCAATATAGGCAAAAAGAGCCACTGTTCCCAAGGAAGAGGCATTGTTATTCAATCCTAACCACAGTTTTGAAAAAATCCAGATAAAGCAAGGGTATAGAATGAATCCTGCAAGAGTAGTGCTTAAGCTTGATTGTTCTTCTTTGATAGAGAATGTGGAGAGTTTGCTATAATACTTAAGCGTCTGAATCATAGTAATTTATTCTTGTGTACCATTGAGTGATGATCGATTCTAAGCTAATTGCTTCTACAGAAATATCAAGAATATTTTCCCTAAAAGCCCATGAACTGGTCAATAGCAGAAGTAATGGAAAGCTGCCCAATGTCTATTTGGAACTTCTTTGTCAGATGATTATCTTCAATGATCTGAATTCCTTGACTGAACGGATAGCCATTTTGAATCGGTTTTGAAAAAGTAAGTTTGATGTTTCGAGTCAAAGATAGATTCCCTTTCAAACCTTCAATGGGACCGTCATAGCAGCTTTTTCCCTTGTTGATCAAAATAGCCCGCTGGCACAAAGCCTCAACATCGCTGATATCATGACTCGTTAATAAAAGAGTGGCTTTTTCTTCTTCTTGCCATTGTTTTAGTAAATTGCGAAACCGCGTTTTGCCTACAACATCTAAGCCGATCGTCGGCTCATCTGCTAGCAAAGCAGACTCTCGGGCAGATGGCCTTTGCATTCTTCGAGACCCTTTTCGAATTTTATTGTAAAAGGGATTCGAGGATCGTCACTCAAATGAGATGGATCTGTCAGGTCTCCATAACCTTCAGCATGTTGGAGATGACAAGTGTTGTGCGATTCTTCATCAATCTTTCAAGGGAATTTTGCACGAGCTTTTCGCTTTCGTTATCAAGGCTGCTGGTGGCTTCGTCGAAAATGATGATAGGCGGATTTTTTAAGAAGACACGAGCGATGCTGAGTCTTTGCTTTTGTCCTCCGGAAAGTTTAACTTCTTCTCGTAGGACGATTTTTTCTGGAGAAGATTTTCTTTAAGCTTAGTGTATTCATTTCGCGCATCAGGATGCTGGCGCAAGTAATCCCTGAAAAGAAGGTTCAGCTCGATTTCTGGATGTCTTTCCTCGTAAATATGCAGATTCGTTTCGATTCCTTCCGATCGGTTAAAATAAAACCGCATGGGAATGTTATATTCACCCTTATTTTTAAATTTTTTTGATCTATTTTCATCGCAACTTAGTCCCCGTTAAATAAAGGTAAACTCTCATTGTAGCTTAAACAGGTAGGGATTTTGAATATTGCATAAAAGAAAAAAGCCCCCTTTTTGAGGAAAAAGGAGCTTTAATCAGCTGAAATTATGCTTGTATGAAATAACCGTGTCCATCGACTTTGTCGAGTTTAAAAATATGACCTTTCTCAATAAAAGATTGAATAATGAGGGGGAGCCATTTTTGCTTTTCCTCTTCTTTTGTAGTCATAAATTTTCCTTCAGGAAGGCCAAGCTTATCGTACGCAGCAAATGGTTCATTTTGGGTATCTAGAATGAAATAGCGCTTCCCTTTTGCTGATTTTTGAGGATCGTTAGATTGTATAAGCTTATTCATTTCTTTTACTAAGTCTTCTATAACCGTTTTCAATGTTACTGTCTTTTTTTCTCTCTTAAGTTGACCGTCTACTTCCACATATGTATTGATTCTACCTTCTTTGTTAATATCTAAACCCAGTGAATCGATATCAACATGAATTGGTTCATCTCCTTTAGTGATGTTTTTCGTAGCGTAGTATTCTTTGAGCTTGCTATTGCTTTCCAACGCTTTTTTCCGTCTATCATGTGCATAGGCAAATGATGAGGTGCTTACATTATTCTGTTTTGCCACACTTTCAATAATGTTCCCTTGCTCTTCACTTACTAAATCTGCTAAGCCCGTTCTCCCAAATCCTCCGCCAAATAAACCTGTTTCTTCACTATCTATTTCTTCAATATCAATAAGAGCGATTTTTCGATTTCCATTTCCATCCAAACTATTGTTTAAAACAGGATTATTGCGCCATTCCACATCACTATAGCCGGTCTTGCAAATAAAAATGGCCAACTGACGAATTGTCTCATTAAGGCTATCTGCATATTCTTCAAAATACTGTTCTTGAGCACTTTCATTAGGGTTAATATCTACTTTTTGCTCAGCAATAATTTCATATTCCTTACCTTCAGCCTTAACATTAAAAATTTTTGCATGTGGAAGCACAAGCAATCCTAATTGATGAGTGCGCAGAACCGTTTGTGCGTTTATCATTGTTTGATAGCGAGCCATCATAGAATCGTCTTTGCCCAGAGCGTGGCAATCCTTGCTGACTTTCATTTTAAAAATAAGACCAGGAGCTATATCTAATGCAAAAACCCGATGGTTTTCTTGACTATTATAAAATTTGATGCCACCTTTTTCTTTACGCTCAAGAACATTTTTCATGCATGTTTGAATCTTTGCAATAGTCTCCTCAGAAATAGACATCCCTTGTTGTAATTCTTTTTCACTGATAGTTCGCTCCTCATCACTCTTTTTAGGTTTTGACGAAGAAACTGTAGGATGAACTTGATCTGTTTTTACTTTAAATTGACTTGGTAAATTAGAAGAAGGAGGAACAAGAACCCCAAAGCGAACATTTTCTTTTGGTTTTATGAAAAAGTTTCGTATAGATTTTGAGAAGAGACCGAGGAATAAGGTGCAAACAACCGCTAAAGTTCCTAGGAAAATTCTTTCAATGCGCTCTGGAGCAGAAAAGATTCGTTCTCTTTTTTCAATAATCCGATATTGGCGTCCCTTGTAGTCAGAACTTACTGCTTTACCTTTCGCATCAACAAGCCTGTCTTTGCTATTAAATTTAGTGGAATGAATCCACTGATTATTAAGTGGAATTTCACTGGAATTATTAATAACTTCAAAATTAGGCATTTGTTATCATCAATTTATGATAATGAAAATTAAATAAATATTAGCATTTTTATGTAGAAAATGTCAAGAGGGCTAGACAGGCTTTACGAAGGAGGAATTCCTTCCCTGAAAAATGAGAAACATGTAAGATAGTTGCTATATACAACTATTGGCAAGGTATGGAAAATCTTTCAAGTGAAAAAGTCGATCTCCTAAGACATAACGCAAGAAGTGTTGTACGAGAGTTGGGGCTTTTAAATGATGCGTATTTTGAAATTGGGGTAACTTTAGCTGAACGGCATCTTCTCATTGAACTCTCTTCATGTGTTTGTCCTACCATGGGAGAAATTGCTGACAAGCTACTTCTGGATAAATCCACAGCCAGTAGACTGATTGCCAGAGCAATAAAAAAAGGCTATATCAAATCTACTCTTGATGCTAAAGATAAACGAAAAAGGTTTTTGCATTTAACAGAATTGGGAAGAAAAACCCTTGATGCCTTTGAGCCTATTGCATTTGATCAAACTAAAAAAGCTCTTTTAACGTTATCGCCTGAAGAAATAGAGCAGGTCTATCAAGGAATCTCTCTTTATGCAAAAGGACTTAAAACCTCACGACTACACCATCAATCTTCCAAAGAAATAACGGATCAGACAGCGAGTAAGAAAGTTTCAATATCAGAAAGTCTAAGGGAAATTCATGTTCAGCTATCCAAAAGAGGCTTTTTATTAACGCCATATAAACAAGAAAACGAAAGAGCACTCTACGAGATATTCCGAAAAGTTGTTGATTCAGGAGCCGAATTCTCCTATGAATCTAATTCCATCCAAGAATTTCATCGTCAGTTTTTTGCTTCCAAATCAGAAGTTTATGTATGTCGTTCTCTAAATGAAGAAGTGATAGGCGGGTTTTACATCAGACCTAACTTTTCTGGCAGATGCAGCCACATTGCGAATGCAGCGTACATGATTAAAGAGTCACATCGCGGCCAGGGTATCGGCACTCTACTTATAAATGCCTCTCTTGAGATTGCTAAGGGTCTTGGATTTACGGCGATGCAATTTAACATGGTGCTTAGTCAGAATACTATAGCTCTTAAGCTTTATGAGAAACTTGGATTTAAGATTGCTGGCGCTCTTCCTAAAGCCATTCGAAATCCGGATGGAAGTTATCAAGATGGATACGTTTTATTTCGTGACTTAACAGATTAAACTAGGAGATTTTGTGTCTGAAGAAAAGCCAATTGTTTCCAAAGAAGAGACGTTTGATAAATTAGAAATCCGTTTAGGACGCGTGATTAGCGTTGAAGAAGAACCCGCAGCGCCTAAAAAATCCTATCGACTGAAGGTTGATTTTGGAAAGTTTGGAATTAAGACCAGTATTGGCAGATTTACACAGCATTCCCCTGAAGAGATTAAAGGTAAGCTCGTCTTAGGAATTCTCAATTTTGTACCTAGACAACTTGGAGAGACTATTTCGGAAGTTTTAATTCTAGGAGTTCAATTTCCAAAAGCTGAAAGCGGTGAAGCGACATTTATCACACCCTTTGCTGAGGCAAAAATTGGTGGAAAGTTGTTTTAATGTGTATTCTCGCTGGAAATTCTTCAATTTTATTTACGCAACCAGCATCGATTATGACCCTGCTCAATGGCATTGCAAAAATAGGCAAGAGAGTAATGAAGCCAATTAGTTTCTTTGCGAAGGAGGTATTGATAGAGTTGGCACCTACAAATGGAGCAAAGAAAAAAAACAAAATCTGAAGTGAAATTCGTCATACGGCTGCCTTTCAGATGAAATTTTTAGAGATTCGCTTTGATTGAATTGACACGATATCCAACAGCAATTACTGCATCTAGGTTATAAACTTCGACTTCACGAGTAACCTGACGCTCTCCCTCCATTTGAACTATTTCCATTTTGGAAACAGTTGCTTCAAGACTTAATTCTTTGCTCTCATAGATATTTTTCAGATGCTTAGAAATCGCTGGTATTTTAACTCCAAATAATTCAGACATAACGGATTGAGTTAACCAAAATGTGTCATTTGCAAAAAGAACATTGGCCATCACTTTTCCATCGGCAGCTGTATAGAGAATTACTTGATTTTGCACATGGGATAGGGAGGATTGCTTAGTCATTCTAGCGCCTGTTCTTTTCTTAATGTCATTTTGTCGCTTTGATTTAAGTCCATTGAATTATTGGAGGATATCAAAATTCGGCTAAAGAAACCATTCAAAAGTTCCTTGAGATCGTGAGAAAAGCGATGTATATTCAAATCTATAATCTTATGGATGAATAAAGTATAAGAACCGTAGACGTGAAAGATAGTAAAAAAACATTCATACTTTTATTAAAGTTAGCTTATAAATTTCGGATAAAATCTATATGGGCGGTTTCGGCAGCGGAAAGGGAATAAGACATAAGGCATGGAGAGGCAAAAAAAGATATATCACCAGTCTGCCCGAAATTCCAGTTTCCAAATTAATTCATGCACATAGAGATGTTCCCTCCAATAATCAATTTATTTTTGGCAAGCTGAGGTGTGAAATTCGCCTATCTTCGATTCATTTGGAGCATGATGAAAAACTCCCTCTTGACGTTTCAGAGATCGAGATTAGCGCCTTTCCATGCTACTACGGCGGTTACCGTTACTATGGTCTTTGTCCTGCATGTAATAGATGCGGGTTGAATCTCTATCCCAGTATTTTGATCATATTGCTCTAAGCGAGGAACAAATTGCTGAGGTGACAGGCTATCTCAAGAAAATCCATGAGTCCGAAAGTCTTTTCCATTATGGTTATGAACCTGGCCACTAGAGCTAAAGAAATCTTCGAGAGTTCTGAAGTGGACGAAAAACGCCAACTTTTGAATTTAGTGTTTCAGAACTTGAAATTAGATGGCAAAAACTTGCTTATACACACAGCTGAGCCGTTTTCTACCATGATGGACTATAAGAAGAGTCCAAAAGGATGGGGCAACCTGGACTTGAACCAGGGACCGACGGGTTATGAGGGAGGGGGACTTCGCTTATACAGTACCATCCAACCTAAATCAGCATAATTATAACAACTTAGCTAAGGAATGTCTATTGGTTTCCATCCGTTAATATCGGATGGATTGGTAGTACACTGCACCGTTTTTGCACCGCTTGAAAAAAAACATTAGATAGAGGTTGTACTTAAAAGCTTGTCTAGAATAGTGATAGTTTCGCGTGCTTTTTGTTGGACTTTTGTGAGTCCTTGGTTTCTGTCCACGCTTTTAATAGCTTCTTCGATATTTTCAGAGGTAAGTATATTCCTGTCCCCGGAAATAGAAAGGAGTTGTCGCCCTGTTGGCAAAATTTTAAGGGAGGTCATGAGGGCAATGAAATCAGCGTGAAGTAAGCTGTTTCTAAGGTCGCGAAATTCTAAAAGGGTCTCACATTCTTTTGAGGAAAGAGATCCTTGAAAAACGTCTGCTATAGCCTGATCTAAGAAGCATAAATCACACTCCCAATATTTATGCGAAGGCTTTTTCTTGGAGTTTGGATTTTTGGTTTTCCATTCTTTTATGAGTTCTTTAACTCTATCTCTAACTGATTGAGAGAACTGCCCGATCAATCGCATACGTAGCTCGACCCCCACTGTTGGTCCAGAAGCTTCTTGTAATTTGACATCAATGCTGTTCATATAAGACAGTAATGGTTCGATTTCGGCTTTGGAAATCTTTTCTTTTTTTTGCATAGAGGATCCCTAGTTTACGATTTTTAAAAATCAATAAATAAAAATTTCAACATTTCAGTTTGCCTCTACTTAGACGCTTTATCCAAAAGACTAACAATAGCTTTTTCGGGAACTGGCATATAGTTCCAGACTTCTACACAGAGATTCAGTTGGTTGGAGATGATTTTATTCGGTCTTTTATCGTGGACGTGACCATGTAATTGAAAGTGACTTGGAGGACTTTCTGTTGGGTTATGGATTAATTCAACGTTATGTCTGCCAATTTTCAGGAAAGCTGATTCTAGAACAATAGAAAAGCCTACGCGATGCATCCAGTTTGGATTTCGATCATGGTTGCCTCTAATACAAATTTTTTGGCCGTTTAGCTGCGTACAAATTGAATGAAGGTGATCAACATCGCCTAGACCAAAATCTCCAAGAAAATAGACTTGATCATCCATGCTAACGCAACTATTCCAATTTGCAATTAGGCTATAATCCATCTCTTCAACCGTAGCAAAGGGGCGATTTGCATATCGTATGATATTAGTATGGGAGAAATGAGTATCGGCAATAAACCATTTCTTCATGGCTCACCCACATCGCAAAGGCTAGTGTTGATTTTTAGCCAAGTATTAATCAATGCTATGACGTCTTTAATGGCATTAGGGATTTTCTCTTTCCCAGAAACAAACGTCTTTTCGTGGTAATTTTGCCAGGCAGATTGAAGCACTTCTACTGCATCTCCATCGAGCTGAATTGGCAATCCTTTAACGGGAGTTTGCCGATGGAGAAATACTGCTTTAACTACTTTTTCAGTATAGTCTCTATCCAAATAACCCTCTAAAGAAATTAGAGAAATAAGATCGTGAAAATCTTTCATTCGTGAGTTACCAATGCCTCGATGTACTACCGTTTCGAGCTTCTCTGCAAAAATAAATTCCTTTGGGTAGGATCGTACCTGGATTTGGCTTTCAAAGAGAGGGCCTTTTGATGTAGCTGTTAGATTCAGTGAATGATTAATAGGCTCGACAATATCTCCAAAACCTAAATCGATTTGAATATAGGATTGTGGATTACCTAATTTTGCTAATAGCAATACCTCGATTCCTGTGTAGTCCATGTGGGGATGCGGTAACTTGCCGATTTTGACTTTTTCGAATTCAAACCCATCTAAAAGATTGATGCGGCAGATATCATCAAAAGCTTTTCCTAGGAACTCCTCGCTATTTTTGAGTCGTTCAACGAGAAAATCCAAATCCTTGGTTTCTCGTCCTATGGGAAGGTATCTTGCTAGTAAGGTCCCTCCTTTTAGAATGAAATTCGACTTGTACTTGGACTGACAGAGGCGTGCCAGAAACCGTTCTAAAACCAGATTGTGCCAAACTTCTTCAAATGTAAGATTTCTTTCTTTCGCAACGACTTTAAGCCGCTCTTTCATGGATTGTTTTAATGATTTGTTCATGTTGTCAGAGCCATTACATAAGGGTAAATGTTTACACGCAGTTTTTTAGCATATTTTAAAAGTTTGTCGAGATTTGGCTTGGGCTCTCTTTGTTTCAGATATTCCTGTAGAGCTTTTATGGCAACCTCATGGCTTAGACTTCGAAAAGCATCTACAACCGTCCTTTCTCTATCGAATATTTTCAGACGATCTTTTCCAACTGTGATTTCGGTTTGTCCTAATTCGATATTTCTCATGCGAATGATACGCGTCTTGGGTCTTTTTGGACTCTTTAAAGCATGGGGTACAGCAATCCAAAACTCTCTCATGATTTGATCGGTTAAACCATAATAGCAAAGGGCAGAGATGAGACAGATAACACCATTTGGTATACTCATGGCTACTAGTGCAAGATCTTCCCATCGGAAATCAATATCTACTTCAGCAGCTCCTCCTTTATAAATACCTCTGCTGATTCGCTCAATGAGCCCTCTTTTACAAAAATGAGCGAGCATTCGAGGAGGAATTCCAGCTTCATGGGCTTCTCCCGCTGTAAAAACTGCCTTTTCGGCAAGCCTGCTGATTATTGGATCATATTTGGAGCTTCTCATAATTTACATGTAACATAGGTACCCGAATATGTCAATTGGGTTCTTTAGTTACATTTAATCAAGTTTTTATAGACAAAAAAATACAATTTAGACTAATATGTATATAAAGAGGTTGAAAATGTCTGCTTTAAAGGTACGCGTCAAATAACGACATATTGACGCTTTTCCTGACTTTTGCAAAAGATTGGGCCTTCGGCTCCCGACTACGTCGGACAAAGCCTACGGCCGGAGGCTGCCACCTGCGGTGTCAGCAGTT
>Ga0153954_1001005_pt1 | contig 17426 bp, 21 predicted proteins | sample TSFL038MetaG_FD_102277 | JGI IMG/M metagenome (GOLD analysis project Ga0153954, IMG submission 102277) | Attine ant fungus gardens microbial communities from Florida, USA - TSFL038 MetaG | ecosystem: Host-associated > Fungi > Mycelium > Unclassified | place: USA: Florida, Wekiwa Springs State... | reverse complement strand
TTCAGAGCCGGCCGAATGGCAGCGATGAGATCCGCACGGCCGATTTCGATCAATATGTGATTCAGCTCGACATGCAGGGCACGAACGGCATGCCGAAGCGCGGCTGGCGCGGCGTCTTCGAAATGCCCGGCGCGGAATTTCTCGCGGCTTGGCCCGGCCGCGACAAGCCGCAGATTCTCGCCGATTGGATGAGTGAGGCGGCCAAACGTTTCGGCATTCCGATCATGGCCCTGTCGCATGCGCTGCTGGCGATCGGCCTGGTCCTGACGTTATCCAGTACGACGGGGCGCAATGCCACGACGATGGCGGCGCTCGTCGCAATTCCGGTGATCCATATCGGCATTTTGATCGGCACGGAAAGCCTGGTGCGGCGCGATCCGTTCCTCGTGTTTCTCGTCGCCGTGGCCATCGGCCTCGAATTCGTGGTGGCGCTCACCCTGATCCTTCGCCAGCAGGCGCGCTTTGGCGTCAAAGGCAAGCATCGTCGCGATCCCCGCGTGCCAAGCGGGGCCGCGGCGTCGCTCTGACCAAGCTTCGATTTTTGCGGCGTCAGACGACGAGGCGCGGCACGCTGACTTGTTTGCCGATGTTGAAGGCGCGCCGATAGGCGGCGGTCACCTCGGCGGGACGGCCAATGGCTGCGACATGGCCGTCATCGATCCAGAGGATGTTGTCGCACAAGGTCTCAAGCGTGCCGAGATCATGCGAGACGACGAGAATCGTCCCTCGCGAGGCGAAATCCTTGATGTAATCGTCGCACTTCTTGGCGAAGGTCGCGTCACCCACGGACAGCGCCTCGTCGACGATCAGAATATCGGCATCGGCGTGTGCGCAGACCGCGAAGGCGAGCCGCGCCATCATGCCGCTCGAATACATTTTAAGCGGCTGGTTGAAGAATTCGCCGATGTCGGCGAAAGCCGCGATCGAATCGAGCTTGGGCAGAATGTCCTTGCGGCGCAGGCCGAGAATGGCGCCGCCGATCAGCGCATTCTCGCGCCCCGTCAATTCGAGATCGAAACCGGCGCCAAGCGCCAGGATCGGCGCGATCCGCCCCTTGACCTGAATGTCGCCGCAGCTTGGCTTGCTGATGCCGCAGATGAGCTGCAGCAAGGTCGTCTTGCCGGTGCCGTTGCGGCCGATGATGCCCCACGTCTCGCCACGGCGGACGTCGAAGCTGATGTCGCGCAAGACCCAATGCGGATGGTAGAACTGCTTCCACCGGCCAAACAGCGCCTGATAAAGCTGGTCGTTCCGCTTCAGGTAAAGTTGGAACGCCTTGCCGACGCCATTGCAGCTGATTGCGACTTCAGATGACATCGACGAAGACATTCTTGTAGCGCATGTAGAAACGATAGGCGGAGCGGTAGATGACGAGCGAGACAACGACCGTCCCCAGATAGAGCCAGAGATTCGGCAGTCGATTGAGCAGGACAATGTCCCGCATGAGCTCGACATAATCGCCGATCAGATTGAGCCGCAACACGTAGCGCAAGCCCGGCGGCACATCATCGATGGAGTAGAAGATCGGCGTGGCGAACATGAAGACCGGGACGATCGAGGCCATCAGATGCATCACGTCGCGCGTGAACGAGCCGAGCGCCATCAGAAACCATGATACGCCCAGCAGAAAAAGGAAAAACGGCACGAAGACGAAGGGCAGCAGCAGGATCGTCGGCGCCAATTGATGCGTGATGACCAATGTGAAGAACAGCAACACGCAGAAGCTGATCCCGGCATAGACGCTGGCGCGGATCGCTGCCGTCCAAGCCAAGGTCTCGCTCGGGAAGATCGACTTCTTGATGAAGTTCACATGTTCGTGCAACAGGCCGGGCGCCCGATAGGCGAGCTCCGCGAACAGGTTGAAGATGATGAGGCCGACAAAGATGTTCAGCGAATAATTCGCGACGCCGTGCGACGCGGTCTGGCTTCGAATGCCGACGGCATGCGAGAAAATGACCGTATAGACCGACAGCATCAGCAGCGGCCCGAAGATCGCCCAGAGCCAGCCGAGGATCGAGCCGCTGAAACGGGCCATCAATTCGCGCCGGACGACGGCGCGGATCAGCTCGCGAAAATGCCAAGCTCGCTCAAGCGGCGTGAGAAGTCCGAGACTCTCGGCAAATTCGCCCGTGATGCCGGAGCCCGGTTTCTTGACGGCAGCATCTGTCATAATTGCTGAGTAAAACCCCAAATGGAGGCGGATGTAGACCAGTTTGCGTCCATCTAGTCAACGCGGGTGGCGATTGCCAGCGGCGGACCACGTCGTGCGATCGGGCGCCGCGACACCGTCGAGTGCCACTTGGCGCCGTAAAGCGCGGCAAAAATTTGTCGTTGTCGCGACTTCGTTTTCGAGCCCCTGCAGCGCCTCGCGGGCGGTTTCGGCGCTGACTTCCACGAAATAGCAGGCGCGGCCGGGCCGCAATTGCGCCAGGCGGCCGATATCGGCGCGGGCGACGTGGCCGAGCTTGGGATAGCCGCCGGTCGGCGGATGATCGGCCATCAGGATCAGCGGCTTTTTGTCTCCCGCGATCTGAATCGCGCCCAAAGCCACGCCATCGGAGACAATATTATAGCCGCGGCTATGCGCGATCGGCGGCCCGTCGAGCCGATAGGCCATGCGATCGCCCGCTGCGACCCGGAATGGCGCGCTGAATAAGAGATCGCGCGCTGCGGGGTCGAAATAATCGTCCTGCGGGCCGAGCACCACCCGCAAGGGCGCATCGAGGTCGGGCCGCAGCCAGGGCGCGACGATCATGGCATCGTCCGCAGCCGCCGCGGCCGGCGCTTCAAACGGCAGAAGATCGCCGGCGCGCAGGAGGCCGCCGTTGAGGCCGCCGATTGCGGCGCGCGTATAAGTGGCGCGGCTGCCGAGCTCGACGGGCGTGCGCAATCCGCCGGCGACGGCGAGATAGGTGAAAATGCCGGCGACGCCGGGCTGCGCGCTCAAGATCTCGCCCGGCGCCAAGCTCAACCGGGCCGCGGCACCAACCAATTGACCGCCGCGAAGCCAGGTGAAGCCGCCGCCGCAAAAGGCAAGGCTCACCGGCGCCTCCGCTTCGACAATCAGTTCGATGCCGCCGGGACCCACTTCGATCACCGCGGCATCCGCCGCATTGCCGAGGGCGAGATTGGCGGTGCGGAAGGCGACCCAATCCATCGGTCCGGCGGGCGTCAGCCCATAGCGGCGATAGCCGAACCGGCCGCCGTCCTGGATCGTCGCGCCGGGTCCGGCTCTGAGCACGCGCAGATGCGCCAATTGCCTATGCCTTCTGCCTGATCACCGGCTCGCCAGCGGCCGCGGCCTGCCGCAAGCTTGCGAATGTCGCGCCATCGACGGGCTCGAAACTGATCCGGTCGCCAAGATCGACGCTGACGGGCGGCGTGCGCTGCGGATCGAAAAGCAGGGCCGGCGTCGCCCCCAGATTGTACCAGCCCGTCGGCATCGGCCGATTGGCGATCAAGGCCTGGCCGCCGGCGATCAGCAGCGCGCCTTGCGGCACCGGCGGGCGTGGCTTCGGCCGCCGCGAGATGGCGAGTTCGGCCGGAAGCCCGCCGAGAAAGACATAGCCCGGCGCAAAGCCGAACATGTAGATGCGATAGGTCGCCGCAGTGTGCAGCGCCACGATGCGCTCGGGCGCGAGATTGAGGGCGGCCGCGACCTCGGCCAGGTCCTCATCGTGCGGCGGCTCATAGCAGGCCGGGATCAGCCAATGTTTCGCCGGGGCAAGTGTCTCGGGCGCGATCGTCAAGCGGCGCAGCTGCGCGATCAAATCATCGGTTGCGAGCTGACGCGGATCGAAATGGATCATCAGCGAGCGGTAGGTCGGAACCGCTTCGATAATTCCGGGAATGGCGGCCTGCGCCAGGGCGCGATCGAAGGCATGCACTTCGTCGTTGAGCGCAGGATCGATCGCTGCGCCGAATTCGACGACGAGGGCGGATTCGCCAGCGGGCAGGAAGCGGGGCGCGGTGGGCATAGCGGCCTCCGGCGCGAGCTCTCAGCTCAATTGGGCAGCCAATGGGCGAAGACGGCGACGAGCAGAAAGACGCCGAGCAGGACGCGGTAGATCGCGAAAGGCCAGGAGGCGAAACGTTCGAGGATGCGCAACAGGCCCCAGATCGCAATGAAGGCCGAGATCGAGGCGACGACGAGGCCGAAGGCCAGGATCGACCAGCCATGCGCATCGAGATGCGCCTTGTGCAATTCGTAGAGTTCCTTGAGTCCGGCGGCGGCTATGGCCGGAATGCCGAGCAGGAAGGAAAAGCGCGCCGCTTCGGTGCGTTCGAGATCGCGGAACAAAGCTGCGGTGAATGTCGAGCCCGACCGCGAGACGCCGGGGATCAGCGCGCCACATTGCGCCAGGCCGACGATCATCGCGTCCTTCAGATCGACATTGTCGAGCGTGCGCTTGTGGCGCGAATAGAGCTCCGCCAGCGCCAGCAAGGCGCCCATGACGATATAGGCGACGCCGATGGCAGCGAGCGAGCGCAGCGGCGAATTGCAGGTGTTGAGCAGTTTGGAGAGCAGCGAACCGACGATGATGATCGGCAGGGTCGCGAGGAGAATCCAGATGCAGAAGCGCAGCGACCAGTCGGCATAATCGCGTCGTTGCAAGGCGGCGATCGCACCGCCCGTGAGGCCCTTCACGTCGGCCCAGAAATAGCTCACGACCGCGGCGAGCGCGGCAAGCTGCATGGCGGCGGAGAAGGCCGAGCCCGGATCGCGCCAGCCAAGCAGCGCCGGCACGATCCGCATATGCGCCGTCGATGAGACGGGCAGAAGCTCGGTGATGCCCTGGACGATGCCGAGAACGCCAACCTTGGCATAGCCCAGCGCGACAAATCCGGTGTCGAGGCCTTCCGTGCAGGCGCCAGTCATGTCGATGAATTCCCGCCCGTTTTCGATTCGTGCTCTGCACGTGCCGCAAAAGTTTGCCGCAAGCAAGAGGCCGCGTAAACGGGACGGGGTTTCACCTCCGAATTTCGGCTTCAGCAACAGGCCCGGCTCAAGCGGCGCCGGGCCTATCGCAGCTTCAGGCCGCCAGCCGTTCCAGATCGGCGATCAGTCCTGGCCCGGTCGGAGTCCAGCCGAGCTTCTTGCGCGTCTTTTCGCTCGAGGCGAGAAGGTCGCGCCCCGCGAACATCGCCAGCCAACCAAAATGCGCCGGGGCTTCTTCCGCGGTGAGAGATTTCGTCGGTATCTTCAGGCTGCGGCCAATGGCTTCCGCGATATCGCGCAGCGACACGCCTTCTTCAGCCACCGCATGATACTTGGCGCCGGCTTCGTTGTTTTCGAGCGCAAGCCGGTAAAGACGGGCCACATCCGAGATATGGGCGGCTGGCCAGCGGTTGCGTCCGTCTTCCACATAAGCCGACACGCCCTTCTCGCGCGCCATGGCGACAGCGTAGGTGACAAGCCCTTGCTTCTCGGTGTCGTGGACCTGGGGCAGCCGCATGACCGACGCGCGGACCCCTTTCAAAGACAGCGCTGTCTGCTCCGACACGCGGGGGAATGGGAAGTCCGGCGGGATGTCATTGTCTTCGGTCGTCACTTCACCCGGCCCGGCCAATCCCGCCGTCCCGCCTGTCACGATGAGAGGCTTGTCGGTGCCGGCAAGGACAGCGCCTAAAGCTTCGATGGCCCGGCGGTCGACCTCGCAACTCTGCGCAAAATTCGACCAGTCATGGATAAAGGCGAGATGAATGACGGCGTCGGACGCTTTTGCCCCCGTCCGCAAGCTATCGAGGTCTTCGAGCGAACCCCGATGAACGTCCGCCCCATGGGCCGCTACGGCTTTTGCCCCTTCGTCCGAACGCGCCATGCCGAGGACCTTATGTCCCGCGGTAACGAGTTCTTTGACGACGGGCAGGCCGACGAATCCAGTCGCACCAGTGACAAACACGCGCATGAACAATCTCCAAAGGTTTGTGGAGACAAATGTCAGCGCATCAGCTATTCTGGTAAAGTAGTGAGATTATCATAGTAAAACAGCTACCGGGATGAGCGATCACCTCGCCACAGAGAACCTGCTCGGGATCTATCTGAAAGACCGCCGCATGAAGCTCGATCCGGCGGCTTTCGGCTTCCCGCCGGCGCGCCGCCGCACACCCGGCCTGCGCCGCGAGGAAGTGGCGCAGCGCGCCAATATCAGCCCGACCTGGTACACCTGGCTTGAGCAGGGACGCGGCGGCGCACCCTCGGCCGATGTGCTCGATCGGATCGCCCGTGCGCTGATGCTGACGGATGTGGAGCGCGAACATCTCTTTCTGCTCGGTCTCGGCCGCCCGCCGGAAGTGCGCTACCGGAAGAACGACGGCGTCACGCCGCGGCTGCAGCGCGTTCTCGATGCCTTGGATCCGACCCCCGCCATCGTCAGGACGGCGATCTGGGATGTCGTCGCCTGGAACCGGGCGGCAACCGCGCTGCTGATCGATTATGGATCGCTGCCGCCGGAGCGGCGCAATATCCTGCACTACATCTTCCTCGACCCGCGCGCCCGCGCCGCGCAATATGATTGGGATAGCGTGGCGCGGTTCATCTTGGGCGCCTTCAGGGTCGATGCGGCGCGTGCCGGCGCCGCGGAAGAGGTGGGGCCGCTCGTCGAGGAGCTCTGCCGGCTCAGTCCCGAGTTCAGGGCCATGTGGGCCGAGAATGACGTGCGCGGCGGCCATGGCGAGGCCGTCAAGCACATCCGCCACCCGGTTCTCGGGCCCTTCTCGTTCGAATATTCGGTCTTCGCCGTCGACGGGCGGACCGACCTCGCCATGGTCGTCTATAATCCGGCGACGCCTACCGATATGGCGCGGCTCGGCGCACTGATCGCGGAGGGTCCAAAGCCAAGTGCCTGACGCGCGGCCTGCTCGACAAAGCGGGGCGCCTCGTGTAGAAGCCGCGCCTTAACTCAAAACAGCGTTCCGAAACGCCCGTCTGGCGGCTGCGGCCGAACTGGACGAAACGGAAGGACTATTCTCATGGCTAATATTATCGAAGAGCTCGAAGCCGCTCAGGCCGCCAAGCTCGCCGCGGTGCGGCCGGTTCCGGTGTTCCAGCCGGGCGACACGGTTGTCGTCAACGTCAAGGTGAAGGAAGGCGAGCGCACCCGCGTTCAGGCCTATGAGGGCATCTGCATCGCCCGTACCGGTGGCGGCCTCAACGAGAGCTTCACCGTCCGCAAGATTTCCTATGGCGAGGGCGTCGAGCGCGTCTTCCCGATCTATTCGCCGAACATCGACTCGATCAAGGTTCTTCGCCGCGGCAAGGTGCGCCGCGCCAAGCTCTATTATCTGCGCGACCGCCGCGGCAAGGCCGCCCGTATCGCCGAGAAGCTGGAGACGCCGGAGGCAAAGGCCGCGCGTGAGGCCGCCAACGCTCAGGCGCCGACGGTGAAGAAGGCCGCGCCGGTCAAGAAGGCCGCCGGCGCGATCCGCGCCCCGAAGGGCGGCGGCAAGGGCAAGTAAGCCTGCTGCCTCGGCGTCAGCCGAGCGGGGCGTTCAGGATCCAGCGATGGCCGAACGGGTCACGAAAGGTCGCGAGCCGTGTGCCCCAAAAACTATTGGTCGGGTTCGTCTCGCCTTTGCTGCCGAGCCCGATCGCCCGCTTAAAAACGAGATCGACCTCCTCGGATGTCTCGAATTCGAGGCTGACCGAAGAGGTCATCGGTTCGCCGGGGACCGGAACGCGGGTATTGCCGAATTCCGGAAAAGCGTCGGCGAGCATGACCGAGCCGCCGTTGATCAGGAGCTCGCAATGCATGATCCGCAGCCCGTCGAGGGCCGGCATCAGCGCCTGCTGCTTCGCCCCGAAGACGGTTGTATAGAAGGCGATCGCGGCCATGGCCGGCGAAACGGTGAGATAGGGCGCGACGGGCGGGCGCATGCTGTTCTCCGCTGATCCGGGCCTCGACCACGGCGATTTTGGATCGAATCGACCCAAAATCATAAAACATGATCGAGTCTTAAAACTTAGAGCAGGGGTGTTTGCGAAAAACCGGCATTCCCTTTTCGCATCCCGCTCTTGCAAGCCCAGACGCCTCCGCATAGAGGCAATGACGTTTTTATAATTGTTCCTATATCGGCGTTGGGGCTAATAACGCCCGAGTTTCCGCCAGATATGCCGCGGCGGCAAGCGGCGCAGGGCCGCAACCTTATGAAGAGTGCTTGAATCATGGCCGAGTTACGCACGCTCTATGACAAAATTTTCGACGATCACGTCGTCGACCGTCAGGATGATGGCACCTGTCTCATTTATATTGACCGTCATCTCGTCCATGAGGTGACGAGCCCGCAGGCATTCGAAGGGCTGCGGCTGGCCGGCCGGCCGGTGCGCGCGCCGGAGAAGACGCTGGCCGTCGTCGATCATAACGTGCCGACGTCCGACCGCTCGCAAGGCATCAAGGATGAGGAAAGCCGCATCCAGGTCGAGACGCTCGCCAACAATGCGCGGGATTTCGGCATCGACTATTTCAACGAGCAGGATCGCCGCCAGGGCATCGTCCACATCATCGGGCCGGAGCAGGGCTTCACGCTGCCCGGCACGACGATCGTCTGCGGCGACAGCCATACCTCGACGCATGGCGCGTTCGGCGCGCTGGCGCATGGCATCGGCACGTCCGAGGTCGAGCATGTGCTCGCGACCCAGACGCTGATCCAGTCGAAGGCCAAGAACATGCGTGTCGTTGTCGATGGCAAGCGCGGCCCCGGCGTGTTCGCCAAGGACATCATCCTGGCGATCATCGGCGAGATGGGCACCGCCGGCGGCAATGGCCATGTCATCGAATATGCCGGCGAGGCGATCCGCGACCTTTCGATGGAAGGCCGGATGACCGTCTGCAACATGACGATCGAAGGCGGTGCCCGCGCCGGCCTCATCGCGCCCGACGAAAAGACCTTTGCCTTCATCAAGGACCGCCCGCGCGCGCCGAAAGGTGCGGCCTGGGACGAAGCGCGGCGCTTCTGGGAGACGCTGCACTCGGATGAAGGCGCGCATTTCGACCGGGAAATCCGGCTCGACGCCGCCAACCTGCCGCCGATCGTCACCTGGGGCACGAGCCCCGAGGATGTGATCTCGATCAATGGCCGTGTGCCGACACCTGAGCTCGGCGCGACTGAGGCCAAGCGCGCCTCGATCCGCCGCGCGCTCGACTATATGGGCCTGCAGGGCGGCGAGAAGATCAGCGATGTCCTGATCGACCGGGTCTTCATTGGCTCCTGCACAAATGGCCGCATCGAGGATTTGCGCGTCGCCGCCAAGATCATCGAGGGCCGGAAAGTGTCGGACCGCGTCAACGCGATGGTCGTGCCGGGCTCAGGCCTGGTGAAGGCGCAGGCCGAGGCGGAAGGTCTCGACAAGATCTTCAAGGCCGCCGGTTTCGACTGGCGCGAGCCCGGCTGCTCGATGTGCCTTGCGATGAACCCCGACCGGCTTGCGCCGGGCGAGCGCTGCGCCTCGACCTCGAACCGCAATTTCGAGGGCCGGCAGGGCTTCAAGGGCCGCACCCATCTCGTCTCGCCGGCCATGGCCGCGGCGGCGGCCGTCGCCGGCCGTTTCGTCGACGTGCGCGAGTGGGAAAGCGCGCTCGTCTGAGCGCTCACCTGGCCTCAACTGCGGGTCCCAAGCCTTCAGGCTTGGGATGCCGCAGGTTTTGCTCGGCATTGTGACGGTATTTCTCGCGCGTGAGGTATTGCGAGAGCACAAAATCGTCGCTGTCGCTGGGGACGCCGAAAGCAAGCCCGTTCAAATAAAGTATAGCCGCGGCAATTGCCAATTTTAGGAAAGCGCTGCGGACGTAGGGCATGACGCTCTCCTCCGTCAGGTAAACGCAATCCTAATAGGACGATTGCCCATGTATGGCTACGCTCAAGCGTGAAAGCGGTAATCAGTTCATTAACACAATCATCCGGCTTTCTGTGCTCTAGAGCGCAACCCCTAGTGGCGGAGGCGGCGACGATTTTCCTGTGAGGAACTTGCCGAAAGTTTGAAGGCACTCGGCATCTCGCGCCGGACCGCCTGGGAGCGTTTCAGTTGGGGCGGCTTGCCCGCGGCGCGGCGATCTTATATTCGGCGCCTTCATCCCTGCGGGCGTGGCGGAACTGGTAGACGCGCCAGACTCAAAATCTGGTTCTGGTAACAGAGTGTCGGTTCGATTCCGACCGCCCGCACCACTATGCTGTCTTCCTGCGCAAGCAGGATCGCGTCGTGTCCCGCTGTGACAGGTTTCGGGGGAGTTATCTTTGGTTTCGACTGAGAGCCAGCCTGTCGCCGCAAGACTTTCGCGCTCGGCGCTTTTTATCGTTGCGACATTGAGCGAGGGGACCGAAAGCGCGGATGCCGTTCGCGCGCTTTGCGCCGACCTTTCGGGGCTTCTCCGCGCGGTCGGATTCCGCGATTTGAATAGCGGGCTCTCCTGCGTGATGGGTTTTGGCGCGGCGGCCTGGGATCGGCTGTTCGACGGACCAAGACCCAAGGATCTTCACCCGTTTCGCGAGATCCGCGGCGTCCATCATGCCGTTTCGACGCCGGGCGACCTTCTCTTTCACATTCGCGCGACGCGCATGGACCTCTGTTTTGAACTCGCCGCGCAACTCGTGTGGCGGCTCGGCGGTGCGATCCGCGTCGTCGATGAAACGCATGGGTTCAAATATTTCGATGACCGTGACTTGATCGGGTTCGTCGACGGCACCGAAAATCCGGTCGGCCAAGCGTGCATCGATGCCGTGATCATCGGTGACGAAGACCCGCCGTTCGCCGGCGGCAGTTACGTCATCGTGCAAAAATATCTCCACGCTCTCGACAAATGGAACGCGCTGCCGGTCGAGACGCAAGAGGGCATCATCGGCCGCAAGAAATTGTCGGACATCGAGATCGACGAGGCCGCCAAACAGCCCTTCGCACATAATGTTCTGACGAACATCGTCGAGAACGGCGAGCAGCTCCAGATCGTTCGCGACAACATGCCGTTCGGCAGTATCGGCGCGGGCGAGTTCGGCACCTATTTCATCGGCTATGCGCGCTCACCGCAGAGGATCGAGCGGATGCTGGAGAATATGTTCGTCGGCAATCCGCCGGGAAACTATGACCACTTGCTCGATTTCAGCCGCGCGGTCACCGGTTCGTTGTTTTTCGTCCCGACGGCGACATTTTTGGACGCTGTCGCGCCGGAGGATGCCGGATCGCCGCCTGCTCAGCCTGAAGCCGACGTGGCTCCGGTGGATTCTTCAAAGCCGCGATCCGATGGGTCGCTTGGGATCGGTTCTCTGAAAGAAGAGGGTCAGAATGAATAACCTTCATCGCGAGCTGGCGCCGATTTCCAGCAGCGCCTGGGAGCAGATCGAGGAAGAGGCGTCGCGGACTCTGAAGCGTTATCTCGCAGCGCGGCGCGTCGTGGATATCGAGGGCCCCAAGGGCTTTGATCTCTCGTCGATCGGCACCGGCCACACGCGCCAGATCACACCGCTCTGCAATGGCCTTCAGGTGTCTCAGCGCGACGTCAGGCCGCTCATCGAACTGAAGGTTCCATTCGAGCTCACGCGTCAGGCGATCGACGACGTCGAGCGCGGCTCGAATGATTCCGACTGGCAGCCGTTGAAGGATGCCGCCCGCACGATTGCCTTCGCCGAAGATCATGCGGTCTTCGAGGGCTATGCCGAAGCGGGAATCCAGGGCGTGCGCCAGGCGACCAGCAATCAGCCGGTCGCGCTGCCAGCCGACGTGCGGGCCTATCCGGATGCCGTTGCCGAGGCTATCGAGCGGCTCCGGCTAGCGGGCGTCAACGGGCCTTATGCGCTGCTTCTCGGCGCCGAGCCTTATACGCGGATCACCGGGGCGAGCGATGATGGCTATCCCGTCCTGAAACATATCCGCGATCTCGTGGACAAGGAGATCATCTGGAGTCCGGCGATCAAGGGCGGCGTCGTGCTGACGACCCGCGGCGGCGATTTCGATCTTTACCTCGGGCAGGATATTTCGATCGGCTACCTCAGCCATACCGAGACCGCGGTGAAGCTCTATTTCCTGGAATCGCTCACCTATGTCACGCAGACCTCGGAGGCATCGGTCATCCTCCAGCCTGCGGGCGACGCCAAATAAGCCGCAGGGCAGGCGCCCCACAAATGCAGCGGCCCGCTGCTTGCGGGCCGCGCGCCAATCTTATAAGTCAGCGCCTTCCCTGCGGGCGTGGCGGAACTGGTAGACGCGCCAGACTCAAAATCTGGTTCTGGTAACAGAGTGTCGGTTCGATTCCGACCGCCCGCACCAGAGCATTCGTCTCACTTAGCTGCGGTGCCAGCCGGAACTTTGACGAAGCCAACTTCCAACGGGGTGAGAGCCTCTTTCACCAGTTGGGTATAAAGCTCACGGACTTTCTTGGCGTGCGCGAGGAAGTCTTCATAAGTCGATTTGGCATAGTCGGATTGGATTTGGACCGCAGTGTCGAGCGATTGTGCGCCGAAGAACTTTTCGGCATGAGCCGAACCGGTCTCTAGAGAGTTCTTCGAATAATCGGCCACCTCCGCAGCAATCGTGTGAAAGCCCTTCGCGAGCGAAGCGGCGAACGTGCTGGCAGCCTCAAACCGCTCCTTGCCGAATTGCTGGAATACCTCAAAATTATTGTACATTTAGACGAACCTTTCGCGGGATTATTGGCGTCGCGAATACGCCTTGCGCTTGCTCGGCAGACAAGCCGGGGAAAATCCCTGTTTTAGTGCAAGCTTTTCGCGGCTTCCCGCTTGGCCATGAAGAAAACGGCGCGCGTTTTATGCCCAAGCTCTGGCTCCGAAAATCAGGCCGCGACGATTTTTGGCTTGATCCCGAAATTTCGCTTGCTCATTTCGTCGTAATAATTATAGTTTCCTGATAGGAAAAAATTGGCCAGGCAAGATGCAAGTGTGCCGAGTTTGATTTTCGGCATTGAGAGGTTGGTAAAAGGCAACCTTCAGGAGTGCGTCATGACCAAGCGCATATCAGACGAGAAGATCGGGGAAACCGGCTTTCGATGCTTGGATTGCAGAAGCTTCCTCGGTGAAGACCGCGAGCATCACGAGTTACACCCGAGGCCTGTGAGGCCCCGCGCATTCGCTCTCCCCCTGTTGGAGCGGGAAAATGAGAGACTGCGGGCAGAGATCGAAATTTTGAGCACGATGATCGGGTGCGGTTCAGTCGGTTGGCCGAACATTCCGTATTTTTCTCATGCGGCCTACGAAGCCAATGGTTAGCCCTCTCGAAGCTCAAACCTACGTTGAACGCAGATTGCGGGATTGGGGTTATCACACGATCAAGATCAACGGCGTCATACAGGCCACGCACGAGCCTGCCGGCGATGCGGCGAAGGTCGTTATGGGCAGCGCCACCGATGAATATGGCGAGACGTCATTCGACTGGTTTGTCTGGCGGCTCGTCGACGGCACGATTTACGGGGAATGGTGAAAAGAGCTCGCGCACTTCGTCCCGAACGACATGCTTGGAATGGTCACCCATATATGCCGTAATCATTAGGTAAAAAATGCCGCTTTCTCTCCCGCACGACATAAGCCAGGAATACATTAAATCTCAGCCCGTTATCTCTATTGTCGCGGATGATCCGGCAGTTCGGGAGTCGCTCAGATCACCGCTCGTGCGGGAAGGATTTGAGGTTCGAACATATGATTCGCCAAAGGCTTTCTTGGAGGCAATCGCGCCCTCCGCGGCCGGCTGCGTATTGATCGACATCGACATGCCGGATGGCGCCGGCTTCGGGCTCATGGCTGAAATACATCAGCGCCATCTTGCGCTGCCGTTCATCGTCACCAGCGTGCACGTCAATCCTGTCTTCTGCACCCCGGAAAAGAAAGCGCTGGCGAACAACTGTCTTAAAAGGCCGTTTGAAGAGCAAACTGTGCTGGCTATTGTCCGCGATGTTTTGAAGCGGGCTCACGACCACAATCCTGAATCGCGTGCGATTCGCATGCGGCTTGCAAGCTTGTCTAAAAGAGAAAGCGACGTGTTGGCCGGATTGCTGCGCGGACGATCGAGTAAAGCCATCGCGCACGAACTCGGCATCAGCCGGAAGACCGTCGAAGGCCATCGCGCTAATCTCAAGGCGAAGACGGGCGCTCGAAGCCTTGTCGAACTCCTTCGCATGTCGCTGGCCGCGGAGAAAAGTGCCGCGTCGTCCGAAGCCGCGATCGGCAGCCAATCCGCCAACGGCCCGGCGCGCGAAAACCGACGTGCTTCTTAAGCGCGGCGTCGCGGAAATTTGGGCGTGCCTGACCCCTTAGGTTGTCCAAGAGCCGCAGCATAGCCGACCCCCCGCACCAAAATCCCCGCCCGCACCTCGCGCCCTGATCTTGCCTCATTGATAAAGCGATTGGCATCGGGTGACGCTGCTCCTGTGAGCAGCTATAAGCCCGGCGAACCGGGTTGGAGTTAAGGGAGAGGTCGGGATGCGTGGAAAAATGGCCGTGTGGGCGAAGCCGGCGCTGATTTGCGGAGCGCTCGGATTTTTGGGTTTGGGCCTGGCGCCGGCCCGGGCCGATGATTCTGCCTGCCGTGGTCTCGTCGACGCGATGGTGAAGAATTCCAAGACGCCCTATCACAGCGTCGGGACCATTTCCTTCGATCCCAAGGACCCGCCGGCGGGCGACGCCACCATCGCCAAGAAGCCGATCGCGACCGAGACGATTTTCACCGGCGACCAGGTCTTCGTGAAATTGCCCACCGGCCAGTGGAAGGACATCCACGCGGTGGTCTCCGAGCTGCAGCAGCGGGTTGAATCCAGCGCCCAGAGCTTCACCGATTGCAAGCAGCTCGCCGATGATACGGTCGATGGCAAGAAATTCGCCGTCTATACCGGTGCCGACAAGACCGACACGATCAATGTGGCGACCAAGATCTGGGTTTCGGTCGATACCGGAACGCTGGCGCATACCGAGACGACGATTGCCGGCCCGACCGCGCCGGATGGCAAGATCCGGCATCAGTTCCTGTCGCTGCGCTACGATTACGCCGGCATCAAAGCGCCGGTTTCGAACTGATCCAGCGCGCCGCGGCGGCCTCGTCGTCGTCCTTGGCCGCGACCCAGTCGCCGGCACTGCCGTCGCGCCTGTGCGCCTTTTTCCAAAAGGGCGCACGGGTCTTCAGATAATCCATCAGGAATTCCGCAGCGTGGAATGCCTCGCCGCGATGCGCGCTCGCCGTCGCGACGAGGACGATGGCTTCGCCGGCACGGATCACGCCTGTGCGGTGGACGACGAGCACGGCGTCGAGCGGCCAGCGGCGCTCCGCTTCGTTGACGACGCGGCCGATCTCGGCCTCCGCCATTTCCGGATAGCCTTCGATCTCGAGCGCGGCGAGCGTGCCGCCTTCGTCGCGGCAGAGCCCGGTGAAGGTCACGAGCGCGCCAGTCGCGCTGCCGATGGCGAGTGCCGCGATCTCGGCGCTAGCGTCGAAGGCTTTATCCTGGACGCGCAAAATGCGCTTCATCTCAGCCGCCCGTCATCGGCGGGAAAAACGCGACTTCCGTGGCCGTGGCAATCGGCGTGCCCGGCTTGACGTGCTGGCGATCGAGCGCGGCGCGGATCGTTGCCGCATTGGCAAAGGCCGCCGCATAATTCTCGCCGCGCTGCTGCTGCCAGGTGATGAGATCGGCGATCGTCTTGACCGAGGCGGGCGGCGCGATCTCCTCTTCAGCGAGGCCGATGCGCTCGCGCACCCAGGCGAAATAGCGGGCCTTCATGGCTTCTCATCCTCGTCGACGAGATGTTTGACCCCTGCCGTTAGATAATCCCAGCCGGTGTAAAGCGTAAGGAGCGCCGAGACCCAGAGCAGCGCAAGGCCGATGTGGGTCGTGCCCGGCAGGATCGGCTCCGCCGCCGGCCCGGCGATGAGGAAGCCAAGTGCCACGAGCTGCAGAAAGGTCTTCCATTTCGCCACCCGGCTCACCGGCACCGAGACCTTGAGCTCCGCCAAGAATTCGCGGAGGCCGGAGACGAGGATTTCGCGGCACAGGATGACGATCGCCGCCCAGAGCGAGAAGCTCGTGATCGTATGGTCGGCGGCGAGCATCAGCAGGACGGCCGAGACGAGCAGCTTGTCGGCGATCGGGTCCAGCATGCGGCCGAGTGAGGATTGCTGCGCCAGGGCGCGGGCGAGATACCCGTCGAGGAAGTCGCTGATGCCGGCCAGGATGAAGATCGCCAGCGCTGCCCAGCGCGCCGCCGCGACGCTCGGCCAAAACAGGCAGCCGACAACGACCGGCACGGCAGCGACCCGTCCGTAGGTCAGGAGATTGGGCAGGCTGAAGCGCCGGCTTTGTCCGCGTGCGACAGTGGATATGGCCATGCCGGGAAGGAACATGCCGCGGCGTGAAAGGTCAATAGACCGCCACAGGGCGCGAGCGGACAAAGTGAAGGAGGCCCATCATGCCCGCTCGCCATGGAAGAAATCATAGACGAGCTTCGCCGTCGCCGAATTGATGCCATCGACCTTTTCGAGATCGGCGAGGCCCGCGTGCGCCACCGCTTTGGCCGTCCCGAATGCCTGGAGCAGGGCTCTTTTCCGCGCGGGTCCGATGCCGGCAATCTCGTCGAGGGGGTTGCGGGTGAATTCCTTCTTGCGCCGGGCCCGATGCGTGCCGATGGCGAAGCGATGCGCCTCGTCGCGCAGCCGCTCGACGAAATAGAGCGCCGGATCGCGCGGCGGCAAGCGGAACGGCTCTTTGCCCTCGACGAAGAAGGTTTCGCGCCCCGCCTCGCGATCGAGCCCCTTGGCGATGGAGACCACCGCAACATCGTTGATGCCGAGGTCGGCAAGCACGCCGCGCGCCGCTTCGAACTGGCCTTTGCCGCCGTCGATCAGGATCAGGTCGGGGCGTTGCGGAAAGGCGTCCGGGTCCTGATTGGCGCCCTCGTCCTCTTTGGCGAGACGGGTAAAGCGGCGGCGCAAGACTTCGCGCATCATGCCGAAATCATCGCCAGGCGTCAGGTCTTCGCCCTTGATGTTGAAGGTGCGGTAATGCGCCTTCATAAACCCCTCGGGCCCGGCGACAATCATCGCGCCGACCGCATTCGTGCCCATGATGTGGGAATTGTCGTAGACCTCGATGCGCCGCAGATTGTCCTCGATGCCGAAGGCAGTCGCGAGTGCCGCGAGCAATTTTTCCTGGCTTGCGCCATCGGCCAATTTGCGCGCCAGCGCCTCACGTGCGTTCTGCGTCGCGTGCTCAACGAGATCCTTCTTTTCGCCCCGCTGCGGCACCGCGACTTCGATGCGATGGCCGGCCCGCTCGCAGAGCGCCCGTTCGAGCAGCTCCCGGTTTTCGATCTCATGCGAGAGCAGGACGAGCCGCGCGGCGGGCTTGTCGGCATAGAATTGCGCGAGAAAGGCGTCGAGCACTTCGCTCTGGGTCAGGCTCTTGTCGGCGCGCGGGAAATAGCCGCGGTTGCCCCAGTTTTGA
>Ga0153954_1001004_pt1 | contig 17433 bp, 16 predicted proteins | sample TSFL038MetaG_FD_102277 | JGI IMG/M metagenome (GOLD analysis project Ga0153954, IMG submission 102277) | Attine ant fungus gardens microbial communities from Florida, USA - TSFL038 MetaG | ecosystem: Host-associated > Fungi > Mycelium > Unclassified | place: USA: Florida, Wekiwa Springs State... | reverse complement strand
GCTGGCCCTGACGCTGGCAGGCCGGTTCGCAGCGCAGGTCCGCAAACCGGAGACAAGCGGTTCGATGCCGTGCGACACCCTGACGTTCGGAGCGTTGGTGCTTGGGGCTGTGATCCTTGTCGGTGCGCTCTGCTTTCTGCCCGCGCTGGCGCTCGGGCCGATCGCGGAACACCTGCACCCTTACGGAGGGCGGGGCTTGTAACGGGAAATATGAGGGATTGCAATTTCGTTGTCCTGGTGCTCCTCTGTTGGCAGGTCGGAAGCCGGATTCGGGCCGACGTACTCCGCGACAAATGGGCCGCCTATGGCGAGCAGATTCTGCCGACGCTGTCGGCAAAATTAGCTCCCGGGTACGGCCAGGGCTTCAGTGAGCGGAACCTGGCCCGGATGATCCGCTTTGCCGAGATGTTTCCCGATTGAGAGATCGTGCTGGGGTTATCGAGTCAGTTGGGCTCTGCGGCAGTGTGTAAGTCGGACGGGACACTTCAGACGCTGACGAGTAGGTTTGACAGATCCTCGACCGCATCGACGATGTGCGTGTGGGGATGTCCTTCGAGTTGCGAGCGGGAGTGGCTTCCCCAGGTGACACCGATCACCAGGCCGCAGCCGGCGTTGGTGCCTTCCTGGAGGTCGGCCGGGGCGTCACCGACCTTGGCGACGGCCGAGGCATGCTCGACGCCCAGCTCTTTCATCAAGTGGGCGATCATGTCGGGCGAGGGTCGTCCCCGGGGAACCTCGTCGCTGGAGACCGAGGCGTTGACCAGGGCGTCGCGCTCCCAGCCCAGGCGGTCGAGGATCGTGCGGGTGATTTCTCGGCTGAAGCCCGTGTTGAGCCCCACGAGGACGCCGGATCGGCGGAGGTTGGCGAAGAGCCGGGAGGCTCCCTCCACTTCGGCGACCGCGGGGTCGGTCCGGTAATAGTCGAGCATCCGGGCGACGAAATCGGCGTGGATCGCGTCCAGACGCCCCAGGGCCTCGGCGCCTCCGGGGGATTTGCCGATCAGGAGGCGGAACGCCTCGGGTTTGGGCAGGCCCATCACCGCGTCGATCTCGGCCGGGTCGGCGTCCAACCCGGCAGCCTGCATCGCCTCGAGGAAGCAGCGGTTGACCGCGCCGGGGTCGTGGACGGTGGTCCCGGCCAGGTCGAAGATCACCAGTTGAATCGTCATCGGCCATTCCCTTCGAGGACATCGATCACCGCCCGCTCGGCGATCCCGAACGACAAGGTCATGCCGGCACCGCCCAGGCAGGCGATCACCGTTGCCCCGGGCGCGGGCCGGGCCGTCAGGGCGGGCTTTGTCGGATGCTTGGCATAGATCCCGTTCCAACGGGCAGCGATCCGGAAGCCGGGGACGTCGAGGAACTCCCGGAGATAGTCGAGGATCAAGGTTTCGATCTCGGTTCGGTCGAACGGTTCGATTGCGTCTCCGTATTCGTGCGAGTCGCCAACGATAACCTCGCCCCGGCCGTTCTGCGAGGCCATCACGTGGATCCCGAACCGGTCGAGCTGAGGTGTCTCGCGGGCGACCCGCTCGCGGAGCGAGGCGAGCGAGGGGCATCCCTCGAACGACCGGTAATGCCGGAGGGTCAGACCGGCCGCCAGCATCGGCCCGAGCCGCCAGGGATGTTCGATCGGCTCGGTCCGGAGCATCTGGAGCTTGCAGAGGACCACTCCCTGGTCGCGATACACCTCGGGATAGAGGGTCTCGAGGTCGGAGCCGGGGCAGACCCAGAGCCGGTCGGCGGAACAACGCTCACCGTCGCCGAGGCGGAGCGACGGCCGGTCGAAGCCGACCACGGCCCGGCCGAATTCGAAGCGGACTCCGAGCGAATCGGCAAGGAAGCCGGGCAGACCGGCGATGATTTCGCGGGGGTCGACGCAGACCTCGGTTGGGCTCCGATAGGCACACTGGAGTCCATCGAGCCGAACCCCGGGGGCGATCCGGCCGACTTTCTCGGGCCCAATCAGTTCGCCGCCCAGGCCCGAGGAGGCGTCCCCCCGGGCGAACTCGTCGAGGACTCTCGCCTCGTCGTCGCGGTAGGCGAGGTGGAGCGAGCCGCAGGGGTCATGCCAGAGCCGGGCGTCCTGGAGCACGTTCGACCAGATCTCGAGGCTCCGGAGAGCCAGGGCTCGGTCCTGGCCGGCGGGCTGGCCGATTGGCCAGAGCATTCCGAAGTTCCGGATCGAGGCGCCCGAAGCCCTTGCTGAGCGCTCGAACACGACGACCCGGCGTCCTCGGCGTGCCAGATGATAGGCGGTGGCCAACCCGATGATCCCGGCGCCCGCCACGGCGTCGTTAAACACGAGGTCGGGCATCAGGCCCCCTTCGCCTTGGCGGCGGCTTCGATCCTCGATCGGTAGTGCTCCAGGCCCGGAACGTCGAGCCCGGGGACCTTGGCCTCGTCGTCCCATCGCCGAAGTCTGACGGCCGGGGCATGGTGCGGGTCGAGCTTGAACTGGGTCACCTCGGCCGGCGACATCGCGCCGCCCTGCAAGGTGAGGCTCAGCTTGGACGCGTCCGAGAGCCCGTCGAGATAGTCGGGATCGACCGCACAGAGATAGCGCTTGGCCGCGACGTGGAGCCGGGCCGGGCCCGTGACCTCGGGTCCGAAGTGCTTGTCGAGCCAGGCGGCCCCGGCATCCTCGTGGTGGGCGTCGATCCCCCGATGGGCGACGTCCTCCAAGGCCCCCAGGACCAGGTGGCCGACGTCGTGGAGAAGCGCGGAGATGACCAGGGAGTCAGGGGCCCCGTCCCGCTCGGCGAGCCAGGCGGCCTGGAGGGCGTGTTCGGCCTGCGAGACCTGCTCGCCCAGGTAAGCTTCCCGGCCAGGCCCGGCCAGGAGATTCATCACTTCGTCGACGATCCTCATACCAGTTGCTCTTTCCCTTCCATCGCAGTCAACGTGGGGTCGCTGGGGCGAGCCGAGAGTCCTGAGCGACCCGCGGTCCCCCTCTGAGCCATCACCAGTGCGGCTGCCGCCAGGCTCGAGCACCAGGCGACGCCGGCCAGGACCAGGAATGCGCCGGACCACCCTCGACTCGAGGCCAGGTCGGCCATCCCCCGGCCGGCGAGGACGCCGCCCAGGTCGCCGATCCCGTCGATCAGTCCCGAGGCGGTTGCCCCGCCCTTCCGGCCACCAAAGTCAAGGGCGATCGCGCCCGCTAGATAAGAGTAAGGCCCGAGCAGGAAGAAGGCTATCGCCGTTACCAGGGCGACCGGAACGAGGGTGGAGCCGCGGAAGTCGACCAGCCCCAGAGCGGCCAGAGCCCCGCCCGCCAGGGCCAGGCCCACGAGCAGAATCGCCCCCCGCCCCGGTCGCCCGAGCCGGTCCGAGGCGAGTCCGGCGAGCAGGACCGAAGCTCCCCCCGCCAGGGGGAACAGGCCGCTGGCCCGGGCGGCCGCAGCCTTGCTCAGGCCCACGGCCTCGACGAAATAGGTGGGAGTCCAGGTGTTGAAGGTTTCACGGAGCAAGGTCACGCCCAGCGACAGGCCGCAGACGATCAAGAATGCCGGGCTCCGCAGGAGGTAGCCGACCACTCCCTCGCTCGGGACAGGCTCGGCTTCGTTGGATCCGAGGGGCTGCTCGACCTGCCCGCCGACATCCTCACCCTCGACCGTATCGGGAGACTCGCGGAGGAAAACGACGCAAACCAGGCCGATCAGGGCCAAGACCCCAGCCGAGGCGACGAACAACCCTCGCCAGCCCAAACCAAGATCGATCAGGATTCCGAGGAACGACCGGGCCACGGCATCACCGAAGAGGTAGCTGAGGCTGACCACCGCCATGGCCGTCCCGTACGACGAAGGAGGGAACCAGCGGGCGATGATCTTGACCATCCCGGCCCAGCCTAAGGATTGCACCAACCGATTGCCACACCAAACCGCGAGGAACCAGCTTGGGGACCCCCCGAGGGCGAAGAGAAGTGTGAAGCCGACCGCCCCGGCGATCCCGCCCAGGAAATTGCGACGGCCTCCTGCCCGGTCGGCCAGGGGTCCGCTGAAGAATTTGCCCAAGGCGTAGGCGAAGACTCCGATGGAAGCGACCAAGCCCAAGCTCGCTTTCGCAGCGGCCGGGTCAATTCCCGAGGCGGTAAGCTCATCGGTGATCATCGGCATCGCCACCGAGAGGTTCGACCGACAGAGGTAATAACCCGAATAGCCGACCACCAGCAGGGCAACTGTCAATGCCCTCCGACTGCGGATCTGGCTCGTCGAGGCTCGTCGCATCCGTCGGATCCTTTCTACCATGATTCACTGATTGGACCGTCGCGTCGACGATGGCCCGAGCCCTCCGCCTACTTGGAGCGGAATATCTCAAACCGCGATTCGTCGGTTCGTTCTTGGGTATCCAGTCGTGTGAATGTATGTCCTGTGTGGCAGCCGTAGCAGTGGTGGTAGCCGTTCGGGCGGAAGCCGCTATAGTGGTCCCCCGCGTAAGCGAAATAGGTCCGCGCCGGACGATTGCCCGATGCCGAGCCCGTCCAACGGGCCACTTTCCCCTGGGCATCCAACCCCACGAGAACCGACGGACGAAGGGGATCGCTGGGCACCCAGCCCAGGAGATCATCCTTCCCGACCAAAGGCAGCACCGCTTGCTTTTCCCACGATCCGGGAACGCGAAGTTGTTCGGGGTCGTCGAAGCGATCGCGATTTGCGGAATAGATCGCGATCGAGGTCACGTTGGGCGGTGGCGAAACCAAGGGGTTTGCGCGCGGATCGATTCGTTCTCCGCTCGATCGGTCATGCCAGGGGATCGGATTGCGGATCGCCGTGCGGATGGCGATGTTCTGAAGGTGACCCATTGCCCCGTTGTAGGAAGCTCCCGACGCGAGTTTGATCGTCTCGGGCTGGGCGTAGCCATCCGCGACGGGAGGTGACAGGCGTCTTGGCTCGGAGATGAACCGGCGGGAGTAGACCGCGACAGGCTCTGCATCGACGAGACCAGGATCGTCAAAAAGCCGTTGCGGCACGGGCGTGGCCGCGGTCCAGTCGTCGGAGACCTTGTAAATCCCGAACGATGCCGGCGGTGAACCCGCCGGAGATGCGGCGAAGAGAACCGAGTTGTCGGGTGCGGGAGACGGGCAAGCCGCGATCAATTCACGGCCTTCGGCATCGCGGTTCGGCCCGAAATCGCGTTGCGCCCCTCCCTCGTAGGGAAGGGTTTCACCGGCGGCGAGAGAACTCGGCGCGGTGCGAATATATCCCCAATCCGCCTGAACCAGGCGCAGCGGCGAATCGGGGCTGGGAGCCGTCATGAAGGCGATACGGCCATTGAAGAGTGGCCGAGGCCGCCAGACGGGCTCGACGCTCTTGATGGCATACCCGAATTGGGCGGCGTTGGTCATGACCACCGCCCCCATCCAGTTGTCCGTCGGTCGGGTGGCGAAATCACCGCCCATGGATACCGGTTGCACCTGGGTAAGATCCGCCGTCACCGCCTCGCGATTGCGGCTCCAGAGGCTGAAGAGGATTTGCTCCCCCGCGATCAAGACCGGCCAGCGGTCGTTGTTGCGATTGGCGGTCACCGGCTCAGGGGCTTTGGCGCCCGGTGCCCAGGTCCAGATTTGTGTGGCCCGTCGGCTGTGATCGCGGCCCAGATCGGGCAGCCGGCTCGAAGCGAAGGCGAATCCGTTCGGCCCCAGGTCCGTGGGGTCGATGTCGTCGTAGTCGAGTTTCTTCCTATCTTGATCGGAGAGCCGCGATCCGTCGGCGCGAAAGCGGAGCGGTGGGACCGCGATGCACCCAGCGTCATCGGGCCCACCGGTCAATGGCCTCAAGCCGGAGCCGTCGACGCGGATTTCATAGATGCGCCAGCGATCGTTTACGCTTTTTCGGCCCGCGAAGAGGATTCGTTCCCCATCCAGCGAAACCGACGGACTCATCACGTCGATGAGGGTCGAACCGTCCGGGAGACGTCGGCCCCAGGTCAGTTCGAAAAGCCGGCCATTATGATCGAGCAGACGGAGCCGGCCCTCGCGAGCGGCCCAAGGGACTTGTACTGGCTCATGGTAGGGCTCGGATTCAGGTGCCGCAGGCTGGAGACTGGTCGCTTCGGCGCGAGAAGTGAAGACGATTGCATTTAGTGGTTTATAGCTAACGTACTTCGTCATCGCGGCAACGGGTGAGATTGCCATCTTGTGTTGGGAGGCATGTAAAAAATAAACAATGGAAAATGCGATGGCTAGTGTGACCAGAGCGATGGATTTTGACCGGCGGCGAATCCACATGGTCGATCTCGCTGGAGAGTTCACGTAGGGAGATGGATGCGGCCCGAGGCGCTTGCGGGGTACCTCGGGCCGGGGAGCGATTCAACGCATCGTTCGCGGCTTAGTAGCTGTCGGCGCTCAGAACTTCACCGTTGGCTCGGGTGCCGAGAGCGGTGTAGGTGGCTGGGGCGATGGACTGTTTGATGAAGCGAACGCTGCCGTCGCCCATCAGGAAGTTCGCACCGCCAGGGTGCTGACTGCCATAGCCGCAAATGTAGGCTTCCAGTTGGGCGCCACTGAACACGTTCGGTCCCGGCGAACGCAGGTTCATCGGCACGCCGGTGCTGCCGAAGGCCTCATTCAGGCCATAGTAGCAGTCGATGCTGTCCGAGCCGAATTCCCAGAGGGCCTTGTGGCGGGCGACCCCTTGCACGTCGAGTTCCGACGCCGTGTAGCTGGGCTTTAGCTGGTAATTCTCCTCGCCGACGAAAATCGTGTTCGACAGACCATCGGTGATGGCCGGGATCGTCATGCGTTTGCCACCGACGTCAAGGCCGGTGGAAACACCGTCGGTGGTCGTCACCGTCGACACCTCAAACTGGAATGCGCCATTCGAGAAGGCGTTGGGACCGCCTTTCGTCGTGTCGATCAGGTCGCCAACCATATAGAGTTGAACGGCCGTGCCCGAAGCATTCACAGCATAGTTGATAGGAACCCGCTTCTGGACGACCCAGTTCTCGTAGCTGAAGCTGTAGACATGTTCCGGCAGTGCGCCCGAGGGACAGCGGAGAATCGCGACCGAGGTTTCGCAGGCCGCGACGTTGCGTTCCGTTGCAGGGCCGTTGGATCCTCCCCCCATGCCCTGGACGTTGATATTGGCGTTGGCGAATCCAGGGTCCGGAGACGCCCAGTCGCCGTTGGAACCATCCGGGCCCTGCGAACCATCGTCCCAGTGCTTCCCTTCCGGCACAATATCCAAGGCGTTGCTGAGGTTGGTCTGCTCGAAGTACGGGGTGAGCCAGGCGGACCAAATGGCCCCGTTGTCGTTAGCTCCCGGCGGAAAATTGTTTTCGGACGTGTAGACGTTGTGTAGCGCCAGGCCAAGCTGCTTGAGGTTGTTCGTGCACTGCGCACGCCTCGCCGCTTCACGCGCGCTCTGAACGGCCGGCAGAAGCAGGGCGATCAAGACGGCGATGATCGCGATCACGACGAGAAGTTCAATCAGGGTAAACGCACGGCGTCGATTCATGGGAATGATCTCCCGAGAGAGGAATGGGGGGGAGGAAAGAGGATCACTTCTTGGATTTGATCTCGAACGTAAAGGCGTTGGTCCCGCTGCCGATGGAAGCGGTGACCGGGGTTTTCTCTGGGTCGCGGTAGTCGTCGGCCACGGCTTCCTTCTCGCCCCGGAATCTCTCCGATTTCTTGCCACCGCTGCCCCCGAGGGTCGGCTTGCCCTTCACCAAGGTTTGCGAGAAGGTGACCTTGTACTCTCCCGATGGGAAGCCGGTGTTCTTGCCCTCTTCTCCAATGGTGAACTTGCCGCTCTCGTCCGTAGCTCCGCTGCCGCCGGTCGCGGAGTTTGATCCAACGGGATGGAATCTCACGACCACGCGTGGGGCTGGTGCGCCATCCATGGTCACTGTGCCGGTTGCGGCATATCGCGACGATTCTCCAAGACATCCCAGAACGGTAACGCATAGGAACATGGTTGCGATGAGATATCGCGCGTTACTTGTCATGAAATGATCCCTCTTTGAGTCTCAATCCCACCAGAGTTCCAGGATTGACCAACGTGGGAAACGTGCGAACGTGTCATTTGAGAAGATTTACAGTCATTCCTGGAACGTGGTTGGTGACGTATGGTGTTTGGCGCGGATCGGCGGTTATTTCGACTCGGCGAACGCGTCGAGCACCGGCCGGGCGATCCAGCATTTCGGCGGAGTCAAGCCCAGGGCATAGGCGATCGTCGCCGCAGTGTCATAGGTGTTGACCGTTGCAGGAAGCTCTCGGCCGGAGACGACCCCTCGACCCTGGAGGATCCACGGGATCTCGATCTCGCCCATGGTCGAACCTCCGTGCCCCTTCCCCTTGCCGCCGTGGTCGGCCGTGACCAGGACGAGCGAGTGATCGGCCATCCCCGAGTCGCGAAGGGCCGTCAGGACCAGGCCGATCAGGCGGTCGGCTTCCTCGACCGCTACGTCATACTCCGGAGTGCCGTGGCCATGCTGGTGCCCGGCATGGTCGACATGATCCAGGTGGATGAACAGCAGGGTTGGCTTCTTCTCCTTGAGGAAGCTGATGGCTTGGTTGGTGGTCTCGACGGGTCCCTTGGGATGGACGATCTGGTCGCAGACGTTGCGCTCGACCAAGCGGCCGAAGTCATCCCAGTCATGGAAGCAGCCGATCTTGCTCGATGGCTTCTGCTGGCGGAGCAGGCCGAAGATTGTAGGGAAGATTCCCCCGGGGCCAACCTCCGTGGGTGTGATCGGACCGCGTCCCGGCTTCCAGTCATTCGAGAGGACGCCGTGCTGCTCTGGGCCGGCCCCCATGATCATCGACGCCCAGTTGGGGCTGCTCACTGTCGGCATCACGCCCGGGGCGTGGAGCGTCGAGGCCCCCTCGGCCATCATCCGGTGCAGGACCGGTGTCTTGGCTCGCCGGATCCCCTCGGGACTCAGGCCGTCGACGCCGATCACGACGACATGCTCTACGCCGGGCACCTGTGCTGCGCTGTTTCGGGGCGCCACCCCTGCCAGCAAGAACATCAAGACGAGCGAGGACCGGACGCATCCGGACGCGAAGAGCCGGGCGAATGGGCAGATCATGCTGTCTCCTCGAGGTGCCTTGGGGCGACCGGAAAGCGGCCGTCGCCCGCCAAGCCGGACATACTGTGCTGTAACAAAACCGACTCAGGCTGACGCGAGTACATTACAGAGCAAAATGCTGGATTTTGCGTGGTATCCATGAATTTGCGGTGAAACAATTCAGCTCACAAGCTCACCGTTTTCCGTTCGAGTGCTTGAATGCTCTGGTCGCGACGCCATCTGTACTGTACAATAGAGGGCAGCTTGAACGAACATATTGAACATTGTGATTGATGTATTGGTTTGAGAAAATCGATGAGCGAAGCTTACAAATATCTCGAAGTTGCTCGGAAGATCGAGGCGGAGATTGCTTCTGGGCAATGGTCCGAGGGATCCCGGATGATCGGGGTCCGCGGGATCGCGTCGAAATATGGGGTTTCGGCTGTGACCGCGTCGAGGAGTCTTCAGGTTCTCCGGGATCAGGGCCTGATCCGCTCGGTGGAGCGATCCGGGAGTTTTCCCGTCGCCCTCAAAGCGGTCAATCACGCCCAGGCGCTCTGGGCCGTTTGCTTCCGGACGACGCCGGGACCGTGGTATCGCGCCTCGCACTCGACAACGATGAGCGGGTTCGCCTCGATGGCCCGGGCCGGTGAAATCGGCCTGGACTCGGTGACTTTCCGGGTGGAGGATTCTTCGACCGAGGCGCAGATCGCTCGGATGGCCTCGGATGCCCAGACTCTGGGCGTGACCGGTCTGTTCTTGATGCCATCCAGGATCAGCGATGAGGCGATGCAGCAGGACGAGGCGATCCTCCGAGCGTGCCGGTCGTCGAACTTGCCGGTCGTCTTGATCGAGCGAAATCTCCGGGGGCGGGCCCGGCCCTTGGAGCATGACCTGGTCGGTCCCGACGACCTCGACGGCGGATACCAGTGTGCCCGGCACCTGCACGACTCGGGGCGCCGACGAGTGGCCTTTGTGCTGGGGGGACCGACCAGCAGCCATCGCGAGCGATTGGCTGGGTATCTGCTGGCCAGGCAGGAGGCTGGTGAGCCTCCCATCGTCGTCGATCTTCCGGGAGAGCCATCGGACCGCCTGGTCTATGCGAGGCTCGCGGATCGGGTCATCGCCTCAGACGTCGACGGCGTAAGCTGCTACCATGATGCCGTGGCGATGGGCTTGATCCTCGAACTCCTGGCCCGGAGGATCCGGGTCCCCGAGGATGTGGCGGTGGTCGGTTTCGAGGACTTGCCCATCGGTGACGCCTTCTCGATCGGCTTGACGACCTACGGCGCCGACTTCGAGGCGATCGCCCGCCAGGCGCTACGCGTGATGGCCTCCCGGATCGAGTCTCTCGATGCCCCCCCTGCCCGAGTCGCCGTCCCAGGGCGCGTGATTGTTCGCGAAAGCGCTCCGATCAACGGGAAAGCGCGCCGATCAAATCGTCGGACGTGACCGTCGAGCCGGATCACCTCCACAAGCGGAAGAACACTGTCCTCATCCTGGTCCCACTACGCTCGCTCTGTTTTCAGGAATTGAAGTCGCTTGTTTGAATTGCTGAATTTAAAAACATGTGAGTAAAAAGTAAACTGCGATGAAGATTGCGCTCAGGACTGCTCCGGAGCTGACGTGCTCTAGGATCAACTTTTGTATGTGGTTGTATTTGTGATAATTAATTGTAATTTGGAAGAATGTGTATGTTTAGTGGCTTGTCGTGCAGGCTCCGATACCAAACCCGCTAGAGCGGTTTGCGATGGGATAGCCTCCAAAATCCCGGAAGATCGGAGTGAAACCCCTGGGATTTCTGTGTGGGACGTACCATCAACCGATGCTCCGTAGATGGCCGTATGGGTTGCACTGGAAGTTTGTCCACTAGTGGCGCCAGCCTTGGCCCACAGGCGGACAGGCCACCAGCGCCACCCCACCGGCCTCGTTACTTTCTTCGAGCCACAGGGTCACTCCCTGGCCTGAGTGTGTGCTATCCAAGCGATAACCGCTCTAGCACCAGGGGATGATTCCCTTGGCAGCGTGCAAAGTCCCGGTTGTTTCATGCAACTTGCACGAGGGTAACCTGATCCGACTCATTCAATGCTACGTGAACTTTGTGATAACTTGATAAGCTGCGGATGGTTATATCACGAGAGAAGCGGACGGCATGCCACCTGCTGAACATACTTGCGGGAATGAAACAGGCTCACGACGGCGGCGCTACGGGACACGCGGGTGTCATCGCCTCGGCGATCCGATCCCACGCGAGGGGGTGACCCGATGAAGAAAGTCGCTCGTGAGTGCTTATAGGCGGTGTCGGTGAGACGGCTGACCGCGAATGAGGCGAGGATGCGCTGAACCCTCAAGCCCTTACCTCATGGCTCGAATCATTCCGTCCGGGATTTCAATCGTCTCCCGACTGATCGGCGGCGCTCTCCCTTCCCCTGCGCGCTGATGGCCCTGGCGCGCGTTCTTCCTGCGACGGCTTGGCGAAAGCCTCATCGTCCGCGATGGGCCCGTTGGCTGTGCGCGGACTGGCCAGGAAGGCGTCGGTTTGGCGGGAGGCCGAGTCGCGGGCCGGGCCGATACTCTTCCTTCTGATCTGACCTGACGGCCGTGATTCCCATGGTTTCCATCGATCGAAGTGTGGCTGAAGCTTGTTTCCCTTCTCTGGACACGCTCCGCTGGGCTTCCGCAACCGAGGTGCGTCGGCCGCGGCCCGAGGAGGTGTCCGGCATTGGTGACGAGACCTCAGCGGCAACCGCCCTGCGCGAGGTCGAGCGGGGACGCTACCTCCTCTATCGCGGGCACTACGCCAACGCGTTGCAACTGCTCTCGGCGATGCGTCGGAGACTTTCCAATGGTGCTCGATCGCAGGGGCACGAGCGCAAGGTCACCGCCATTGATGCTTATCGCCACGCGCGTGAGCTGAAGCAGCGCGAGCATGACCTGCTTTCTCGCTTGGTGGTTTGGCTGAGCGGGATGGCCTATGGCCCGATGTTGGAGGGGGCCCCGAGGCTCGGCCAATTCGGGGTTCAGGTCTGGGGGCCGATCGAGGACCAGCCGATCCTGATACCACTGCGCGAATGGATCGGGGCGCGGGGTGCTCGCGAGTGGTATCGGGTGGGGGTTGAGGTTCCCGCCCTCAACGCCAGGGTCCACCCTCATTACGGGGTCTTCGCACCGATCCGAGGAGAATACGTGGAGCTTGTTGCCAGACAGGCCGACGCGGTTAGCGTGGTGGGCCGGACGGCATTCGACGTCGGGACGGGGACCGGTGTGCTGGCCTTCGTGCTGGCGAACCGGGGCGCGTTACGCGTCGAGGCCACCGATGCGGATCCTCGCGCCGTCGCCTGCGCCCAGGACAATGCCGACCGTCTCGGGCTCGGAGCGATCGTCGGCGTTTGTGAGGTCGTTCCCGAGAATCCTTTCCCGTCCGGAACGGCCGACATCCTGGTTTGCAATCCGCCCTGGGTGCCCGTCGAGGCGCCGACTCGCCTCGACCGGTCGGTATTCGACCCTGGCGACCGTTTTCTGCTTCGGTTTCTCGATGGCATCTCCGCCCACCTCAGACCGGGCGGAGAAGCCTGGCTCGTCCTCTCCGATTTCGCGGAACGACTCGGTCTTCGACCGCCCGATTTCGTAGCGAAAGCCGCGGAGAGAGCCGGCCTCGTGATCCGGAGACGACGCGAGACGCACCCGCGACACACCCGAGCAAGCGACCGCGATGACCCCCTGCATCCGCTCCGAGCTCGGGAGACGATCACTCTCTATGTCCTTTGCAGGCCGTAGAGCCGGTTTTGTGTCGATGACAGGTTTCGAAACAGGATCAATAAATTGTGAGGAATAAAACAGGAAATCATTGAAATGAGATTGGGTCAATATTCGTAGGGCAGGCCTTGGCCTGCCGAGGTTTTGGCGAACAGCCTCGGCAGGCCAAGGCCTGCCCTACGGGAATCGTGCGTATGGACATGGGATACTTAAAAAAATACAGAATGAAAAACATGCAAAGATCTGTGTGTCACGAGGGGCGCGATCCGGCCAGCCACGATCTTGGTTGTTTCCAGAATAATCAACATGGATTTGAAAAATTGGAGAATTTGCAATGGCACGAGGCAATAGGGACAACGCGGTTCGAGGGAGCCGAGACACGCACGACTTTGAGGACAAGCAAGAGGCCGAGGTCGAGCTCACCATCAGAGACGGCATGAAGATCCTTCGCCTCGTTTTCCGGGGAGTGTCGTTAGCCGTTCGCTATTTCGAGGAGGGTGAGACCGAGCCGGCGTTCGAGTCCCTCCGGCTTGGGGCCGAGTCTCTGGCCGAGGTTGTGGGACGCCTGGAGTTGGACGATCGCGCGACGGTCGAACTGATCTTCGACGCCATCAAGAGGGAGGTTGGTTTGATGTACGACGACAATACCGCAGATCGTCTGGTGCGCACCCTCCGCCTGTGCTTCGACCGGCTGGGTCGGCGCGGGTTCCGTTGATCGTCCGACCCGCGTGACCGGTCTCGTCAGTTCGTGGTTGCCTGATGTGACCGGAGTTTTTGATTCGAGAATGGATGCAATGAGATGAGAACAAGAATCATGGGAACAAAGGTCATGGGAACGACGGTGACAGAACGATTGTCGCGGCGGGAACTCCCACTTGAGGCGTTGCAGATTCTGGCCGAATTGGGAGTCGGGCTCGATGACATCGCCGCGCTGAGGCGAGTGTCGAGGGGACTGGAAGGTGGGGTCCCGAAGTGTTGCATCGCCTTTGCCCTGTTTTATGGTAGGGTCGTCGACGCCGGGCGGCAGGACCTCGTCGCCGGCTACCGGACCTGGATGAACAGCTCGAGGATTGGGCCGCACGACTACGTCCTTTGTCCCCGCTGCCTGCTCGAGAAGAGTAGCGTCCGGGCTGTGCCTTCCGACCGGGCCGACGAGAGGTGATCGGTGGCGTTCGGCTCAGACCGTCCTGGGGGCCGCGATCTCGCCATAGCCAAGCACTTGGCGCTGCCAGGCCCCCTCGAGGCGACGATCGGCGAAGGTCACGGCTTCGGGGTCGGCCCGGGTTGTCAGCGCCTCCCAGGCGTCCGGATCGACGGCCGCGCTGACGACTCGGGCGGCGGGCAGCTCCTCGCCCAGGCGCTCGGCGTGGGCCAGGGCCTGACGCCATGTTTGGTCGCGGTAGACCGGCACCTCGGAGTGTAAGGCGGCGAGGTAGTCGGGGGGGAACCAGGTTTCCTCGGGGAGGACCACGACGAGCCGACGCTGCAGGTCTTCGCCCCGGTGGGCCAGCACCCGGGACAGGTACGAAGGAATTGCTTGGCGCAGCCGGTCACGCACCATGTCGAGGAGGTTCAGGGCGAACGGGCCGCGGGGGGCGAGCACCACGTCGAGCACCGCATAGGGATCGACCGCGAGTCGGGCGTCGATCGCCCTGGCGACACGGTCGCGGCGGGCGAACAGGTCGTTGGCGCGGAGCCACAACGCGGTATGCTGCGCTCCCGGCTCGGCCGGGAACGAGGCGGCCGGATCGTCGAGGTCGAGGTCGAAGACGTCGGACGGGTCAGGTCGTCCCACGGGGCCGACCAGGTGCGGACGAGGCAGCTCGTCGAGCCTGCGGCCCAGGCGTTCCTCGGCGGCGAAGAGGGCCTCGCGCCAGGCGTCTTCGGTCATCGTGGCCGTGCGGCGGACGCGATACGGGGGGGCTGGGTCGAACGTCACACCGTCGCTGGCGGCGGTGGCCCGCATGGCGGTGCCGGGCAGAAGAGAAAGAGGAAAGACCTGAGCCTCATCCCCCAGGCCGTGCTCCAGGAGGAAGTCGACCCCGCGGGCCACGTCATCGGGGGTGTCGCCGGGCAGGCCGATGATCAGGTCGACCAGCAAGGAGATCCCCTCGTCGTGGAGCATCTTGGCCGCCTCGGCCACCCGCGTCGGGCTGCCGCCGCGGCGGACTCGCTTGAGGGTCTCGGTGTTGACCGACTGGAGGCCGATCTCCAGCTTGGTGAACCCCGCTCGCGCCAGTTTCGCCGCGTGGCTGGGGGTCAGCCCCTCGGCCCTCACCTCGGCGAAGAACGAGACACCGCGGTCGGCGTTCACGCCGGCCAGAGCATCCAGTAGCGGCTCGAAGCCCGGGCGATGGTTGAACGTCGGGTCGAGAAACACCACCTCCCTTGCCCCTCGGTCCTTCAGGCTCGCCACGAGCCGGGCACTGGCGTCGACGTCGAGCGACCGCAGGACATTGCTGCTGCGCGGGTAGAAGCAGAACGTGCAATGCGATTTGCAACCGCGCACGGTCTCCGCGTAGGTGGAGCGCCTCGGGTCGACGGGCAGGAATCCTTCGAGGTAGGGCGAGGGGAAGTCGGTCAGTGCGAAGGCGGCGGTCCCCTGTGGGGCGAAGGGGCCGAGTCCGCTCCCATCGCGATCGCGCACGGCGACCCCCGACAGGCCCGCGACAGCCCTGGAACCGCCGGCGAGAAGCCGGCGCATCAACGGGCCGAACAACTGCTCGGCCTCGCCGGTCACGGCCACATCGAACCCACCCTGGCCGAGCACGAGCGGATTGTCGGGGCTAACCTCGGGTCCGCCGATGAGGATGGTCGTCCGTGGCGACCGCCGCTTCACCTCCCGCGCCAGGTGCAGGCTCCGTTCGACGTTCCAGAGGTAGAGCGATAGCCCCAGGAACTCCGGCTCATCGCGGGCGATGCAGTCGCTCAGACGCGTGTCCCCCAATTCGTCGGTGTGCTCGGGCGGAAGCACGTCCAGCGCGAGCTCGTCGCCGAACCCGTGCACCCGGGCGGCGACGCCGAGGCAGCCGGCTGCGAGCGGCACGTTACCGGTGGCCGCGTAAGCGGCCGGCCGCGGTACGGGGAGTTGCACAAGGCGGAGACGACGCATAGGACCCGGTTTGCTTCCGGCGTGTGAGATGAGGGATCGTCAGCCGTCACGTCCGGCTTCTGGATCGGTCATCTCTATGCAAGAAGCAGGCCGCGGCAACACGACCGACGCAAGGCCGGGCGGACGGGTCCTCATCGCCGATCGCCAAGCGGTCGGGGCCGATCAACGCGGCCCATGCGTCGTGCAAATTGCGAGAAAGGAACGTCCGTCGCGCGCCGCTCAACTCTCGACACCAAGCGAGCCGTAGGGCCTCAGTTCGTAGTGATTCCGCCGCTCACGATTCCAATCGGATGGATCTATGTCGCGGCCACTCTCCATGGGGGGGGTAAGATTGGTCGCGCAGGACGACCGCCTCGGGCGTGAACCGGATCAACGGGACGCCGGTCTCCCCCTCGATGTCCTCGCGGAACCGCGGATCCCAGCGCTCCTCGTCGGGTCCGAAATACTTCCGGAAGATTGTCCGGGCGACGGCAGTGTCGAACGGGAGGACCTCTGCCCGGCCGCGGAGCCCGACGTGCTGGCTCAGCCCGGACGCCGGGTCCCAATCCACGATCCCGATCGCGCAGCGGGGTTCCCGCCGGAGGTTCGCCGGGAATGACGTACCGCCGATGATCCAGAGGGCCTGGCCATCCCAGTGGAACCAGACCGGCGACTCCCGCGGCCCCTGCTCTGAGGCGTGGGCCAGGTGGGCGTACAAGGGGCGCGAGAGGAACTCATCCAGGTCGAAGATCTCGCGATCCCCCGCGGACACGTGTTGCTCGATGATCTGCATCGTGTCCTCAGAGTTGCTCAAGCGATGGCGCCGCGCCCTTGCGGGCCCGCGCGAGGATCTCCTCGACGATGCCCGTCTTGGCATCGGCATAGTTCTGGCCATATTTCCAAACTTTCTGCGCCAGGTCCAGCTTGGTGCGCGCGTAGCTGTCGCGATCGGCGGCATCGTGTCGCAACCGGTCCCGGAACATCAGCATCCGGTCGATTTCCGGACAACCCCGCGTGAAGACGTGCAGGTTGATCTCCGTGTCCTGGCCCTTGAACGTCCGGTGCTCGTACCAGTCGGGCTCCCGGATCCTCAGCACATAGCCGGCGGCCTCCAAGGCCGGCACGTACGCTGCCTCATCGGCCGAGTCGGCGACCACGAGGAGCATGTCGATGATCGGCTTGGCGACGAGGCCCGGCACCGATGTCGAACCCACGTGCTCGATCCGAAGCGCATCCTGTCCGAGCGCGGCCCGGACGCGATCGGCCTCGCGCGCGAAGAGCTCCGGCCATTGCGGGTCGTAGTTCACGATCCGGATCGGGCCCGATAAGGGCTTCAGCTCGCCAATGGTGGCGGCGCGGATCTGTCCCTCGGTAAGCGGTGTGCGTTTATTGAACGGCTGCGCCTCGTTCGTCATGACCACTGGTCCTCATCTCGTGCCCCCCGATCAAGTTGACACTCCCACGGCTAAAGCACGTGGGATTCTCGGTTCAACCGGACGTGCCCGCTTTCGCAGGTCTTATGGTCCGTCCCCGATCGTTTAGCCTGTCCGGTGTCACGCGGCCAGGTGTCT
>Ga0153954_1001003_pt1 | contig 17450 bp, 18 predicted proteins | sample TSFL038MetaG_FD_102277 | JGI IMG/M metagenome (GOLD analysis project Ga0153954, IMG submission 102277) | Attine ant fungus gardens microbial communities from Florida, USA - TSFL038 MetaG | ecosystem: Host-associated > Fungi > Mycelium > Unclassified | place: USA: Florida, Wekiwa Springs State... | reverse complement strand
ATCGAGGTAAGTTGTGTTTCTAATCGGCCGACTGACTATGGGTTACCTTTTCGTTTATCTGAAGTAGCTTTCTCAGTGTTCTCTCTGTCTTTTTCTCGGTGGTGAATTAAGTTTTTTGGGCTGGAACACCAAAAAATAACGTGAAGTTATATAGAAGAGAACAAAAATGGAATTTGGAAGTCAGAATTCAGAATAACGGAAGTCAGTAAACAGTAGCCGGAATTTTGTCTTTAAGGTCCTTTGAGTCGTTAATGTCCTTTTTAACATTTTATGCAACAACGCCAATCAGAAGTCAAAATTCAGAATAAAGGTGGACAGTAGCAGGCACAATGCTCATTTATCTCGATGGCCTTCTCTGTGGTCTCACTGTCCTGTCTCGGTGGTGAAGATCAAAAGTCAGAATAATGGTAGTCTGGAATTGGTAGACCTCTTCAATAAAAGGGATTGAAGAGAAATCGAAACCATGTTATCTATTTTTGAGGTTTAAACCCCTGGTTGCGACCTTAGGATGATTCATATAAATCGCAATCAAGGGTTAAAGTCGCTCTTTTAATTTTTTTTTCAGGATACAATCCCATGAAGGAATTTATAGAATATATTGTTAAAAATTTAGTAGATAAACCTGAAAATGTTGATGTGCGTTGTTATGAGAATGAAAAAGGAGTTATCGTTGAACTTCGTGTAGGTCAAGGAGATGTGGGTAAAGTTGTTGGTCGAAAGGGGTTAACAATTAAAGCTTTACGCACAATATTGGTAACGACCTGCGCCCGTTTTGGACGACGCGTACGCCTTGATCTTATTGAGTAGTTCTTTCTCTATCATCTCCAGCCTAAAGGCAACAAGATTCGAAATTATCTTCTCTAGAAGCTCATGTCCTGGGTTCTGAATAAGTGGATCATATTTTCAAAATAATATGATCCACTTTTTTTGTGAGCTTTTAGAAGACAAGAATTCGAATCAGATCCGTTCATAGAGAGTAAGTCGAGTTTTGAGCCTAATAAGTTCCTCTTTGCGATTAATTTATCAAAAAAAAATTATATTTTCTTGTCAAAAAAATCGTTTTTGATATTTTGAGATTTCAGAATTGAAAGGCAGGTGTTTTTAAAAAAAGCCTTTTTTAAGGAGAGATCAAATGGTTGCTTTAAATAAAGTGTTGATTGCAGGACGATTGACACGGAAGCCAGAATTGCGAAAAACGCCAAATGGCGTTGCTGTTACAGATCTCCTTGTTGCACTTAACAGGGATTTTTTCACAATTGGCGGAGATCGACAACAAGAAGTCTGTTTTGTCGACGTTGTCGTTTGGGGAAAACAAGCTGAAAGTTGTGTACAAATGCTCGAATGTTCGTCTCCAGTCTTAGTTGAAGGGCGCTTACAGCTCGATGTATGGCACACTAAAGAGGGTGAAAAGCGTTGTAAATTGCGTGTTGCTGCCGAGCGAGTGCAATTTTTAGAAAAGAAGCATAGTCTTGAAAAGCTTCCTGAACCTCTTCATGCTATTGGTTGATATTTAACTATAAAATAATATAAAACAGAGGGTTTTAAATAATCTTCTTTGCACAGCGAAGTAAGCTCCTATGTGGCGCGATATAAAACGGATCATCCACTCTCATCAAAACTTTCTTTTAACCACTCATGTCAATCCTGATGGAGATGGAATAGGAGCGGCTTGCGCCCTCACAGAATTGTTGCTACACTTAGGTAAAAAAGTTCGATTTGTGTGCGACAGTCCTATCCCAAGAAAGTTTTCTTTTCTCGATTATCATCGAACACATGAAATCTATCAGCCTAATGCTGATTATAGTGGATTCAATGTGCTCATCGTTCTCGATACTCATAAAAAGGAACGCATTGGCCGTCTTGCTAATCTTATCAATGCTCCAGGCATGACGACCATATGCATCGATCATCATGAAACCGCCGAACCGTTTACTCCTTATCTCGCTATTGATTCAAAGGCGTGCTCGGTGGGGGCTATGGTTTACACTTTGTATAAAGAGAGTGGTTTCGACCTCAATAAGGCTGCTGCTATGGGAATTTATGCGAGTGTTATCTGTGATACAGGACGCTTTTGCTATTCATCGACGAATCGAAAGGCTCATAAAATTGCTGATGAATGCATTAAACTTGGAGTAGATCCAGATGAAATGTACTCGCGGTTATTTCAGCATGTATCCTTAGCGGAAACAAAGATGTTCGCCCATGCTCTACAAGAAATGGAAACATATTTGGATAATAAAGTGGCAATTCAGCAAATCCGGAAAAAAGATTGCGAAAGAATCGGAGAAGAGGTTTGCGACCTAGAGCATATCAACCTTGAATATATTCACGATTTTAATAGCTTAATCGAAGACGTCCATTGTTTTATTCTTCTGCGGGAGTTAGCGGACGATCAAGTGCGTGTGTCACTCAGATCCAAGACTGATTTGGATATCACCCCTGTTGTGCGAAGTTTGGGAGGGGGAGGCCATCCCAATGCAGCTGGATTATCTTGGAAAGGTTCATTAGAAGATATTAAACAACGCCTTCTCGATCTCCTTCGTCCAATGTTGGAAACTAATGGTTCAAGCTAGATAAATTCGTCATTCGCCTCTTGTGTTTCCCTTGCCCGTGCCCTCGCCCAAAAGATTTTCTTAATTGGGCAAAGAGCAGGGGCAAAGAAATATTATGCGAGAGGTCTATTCTCGGTGTGTATTTAATCTATTGAAGTTGTTTATAAAATTGTTTAGAATGAGAATTGAAAGGGGTCAGTCCCCCTGTAAATTTAGGCTAAGGATGCTAAAACTCCTGGTGCGATCTTATTGATTCATATTCGCATCTGATTCATTATAAGGGCAATCAGAGGTAAAAGCCTCGATATTCTAAATTTACAGAGGAAATGGCTCGGAATGAAAAGTGAATTGCGAGGATTCTTATGGTAGCAACTCAAAGCCTTTCAAATCTTAAGGAAGAACAAAAAGGAGATGTTCTAATTTTGAGAATCAGCGGGCGTTTAGACACGCTCTCTTCTCCCGTGGCTGAGAAGAAAATCTTTGACGCAATCAATAATGGTCATTATAAATTACTCATCGATTTATCCGGTGTGACCTATTTGAGCAGTGCTGGCATGCGAATGTTTCTCTCAACAACAAAAAAACTCAAAACTTTATCCGGAAAAATGGTGCTGAGTGGAATGGCACCAAATGTGATGGATGTATTAAAGATATCGGGCTTCGATCATATTCTCCAATTATATAAGGTAGAAGAGGAAGCCCTCAGATACTTTTAGAAGGCTGAAGTGGCAAATATCGAAGTTACAGTTCAAAATGAAGAAATCGAGCGCATATTTCTCGGATTTACTCTCGAGGCTCAAAGGCAGCTCACTTCTAATCTTCAAAAGCAAAAAAAACGCGTGATCGTTTTAGCGGGCCCTACTGCTTGCGGGAAAAGTGCATTGGCTCTTTCTCTAGCGGAACTGATGGGAGGAGAAATTATCTCTGCAGATTCCATGCAGGTCTATCGAGGCATGGATATCGGAACGGCTAAAGCGACAAAAGAAGAACGCGAACGTATTCCTCATCATCTCATAGATATTAGGGATGTGGCAGAGAATTTTAATGTGGTGGATTTTTATTACGAGGCTCGTCATAGCTGTCAGATAGTTATAGGCCGGGAAAACATTCCTCTTATCGTAGGAGGATCAGGTTTTTATCTCCATTCTCTTTTATATGGCCCACCTAGCGGCCCACCTTCCGTACCCGAACTAAGAAAAGCATTGGAAGAAGAAAGCGATAGGCTCGGCACCGATGCATTATATGAGCGGCTTAAACAATTAGATCCTCAATATGCCAATACGATTACAAGACATGATAAGCAAAAGATCATCCGTGCTCTTGAAATTCTCACTTTAACAGGAAAAAAAGTAAGCAAACTTTCTTGGACAGGACGGCGAAAACCTCAAAACTATGATTTCAGATGCTGGTTTCTGCATCGGCCTCGTCAGCATCTTTATGAACGTATCGAAAAACGTTGTGATCACATGCTTGCTGAAGGATTTCTTGAAGAGGTAGAGATGCTTGATCAAAAGGGTCTTCGCAGCAACACATCAGCAGCGCAATCGATTGGATATCGCCAAGCCTTGGATTTCTTAGATTCTAAAAAAACAAAAGAAGATTATATTCGCTTCGTCGATTCCTTCAAGCAGGCTTCCCGGAATTATGCTAAAAGGCAGTTCACCTGGTTTCGAAGGGAACCTCTTTTTCGCTGGCTTGATCTAGATCTGCATGATCCTGAGGTTGCCTTAGAGATGATACGTCAAGATTACGAATCACTTTAATAGACATCTTGCATCATTCGTTTCTTTGCCTCTGCCCGTGCCCAAAAGGATCTTTTCTAAATTCAAGCCCGACTTACTGTCTTCATAGGTAGCAAGTTGAGTTTCAATAATACTAAAGAACAAGATAAGCAAGATCGCAAGCGACAAGATGATCGGGATAATAAATTTTGTTATCTTGCATATTCTGCTGCTTGCTATTCTGTCTATTGTGTCCATGTTAATGAAGATAGTTCAAAAAAAGCACTAATCGGGCAAGGGCATGAGCAGGGAATGAATTTAATGTTTTTTGCGATATTGAGGGCATTCGCTCTTTACCTAAAAATGGAGATCGTTTATGATCTCTCTTTAGTGTTAATTTTTTTTCGAGATCAGTTTTAACCCTTGATGCAGTCATATGATGATTCATTACATTGCAATCAAGGGTTTAATGCCAGTAACTGTTTAAGAAAAAATTATTCTCTCTTTCAAAAGAGCATTCGAAATATTCAAAAACCAAGCTTTCAAGATGAACTATTCAGGATCTATAGGCGAAAAAGAATCTTGCGACATTAATCATTGTCTGCACAATGACCAGATATCCTTTAATGAGGGGGCTGTTTCAATGTGCTCTGAGGAACTTTCTATGAATATATCTTCCGAAGAAACTTTTTCACAAGATTCTGAATCAAGCCACCAGACCTATCAAGAAGATGCCTCTTCTTCCCAAGGAGAATCGGCTAAATATCATGCACATAGGCAGATGTTTGATAAATTTCTTGTGGAGATAGAGAAGCTTCCCGATCCAGAGGCAAAACTACAATTAGCGATTGACTTTATGGAGGCTTCCCTTGCCCAAACAAACGTCCCGCATTTTAAAAGTTTTTGGGAAGCGAGAAATATTTGTCTGCAGCTTTTTAAAGAAAATATCTCACCGGGCCTCCGTGGGTCTCTTTGGACAAAGTATAACGAACTTTCGAAAGAGGCAAAACGCCTAAAAGAAATTCTCGATGAGCAAAGCGCATTTGCCGTCGAACAGATTGAAATTGCTGTCAAAGCACTTGAGGATGATATTCACTCCTTCGATGAGCAATTACAAAAGATGCAAAGTTTGGATCTAAATGTTTCCTCCCAAGCTCTAGAAAAGCATTTGCCTCTATATCAACAGCTTCAGCGAGAATTAAATTTGCTCAATACGCAGGCTGCTCGCATCAATGCCCTGCGGAAAGAATTGATCCGCACTGAAATGCGCATCCGGCAGAAAAATAAATTTTTCCAGAGGCTTTCCGTTGTAGGGGATAAAGTATTTCCTCGTCGAAAAGAGCTTATCAAAGAAGTCAGCCAAACATTTTCGACTGATGTGGATGCATTTATCCTTAAGCATTTTGAGCAGGAAAATTTTCATGATTCTTTATTTTCGCTGCGTGAAGAAATCAAGGCATTGCAAGCGATAGCCAAAACTCTAACCTTGAATACGCATTCTTTTACACATACGAGAATGCGTCTTAGCAATTGCTGGGATCAGGTGAAAAATGCTGAAAAAGAGCGTAAAAAAGAACGCGTACAGCAAAAGGCTCTATTTAAGCAAAATTATGATGATGCTTTGCAAAAAATTCAGGAATTTTCCAAAGACTATGAGGCACATCCAACCTCTTTCAAAGAGGCTTTAGGAAAACTCGATGAAGTCAGTTCCTATATCCGTGGCTTAGAGCTTGGAAGAGATGAAGTTCGCGAACTAAAAGAGCATTTTAATGAGGCACGCAAGCCCATTTTGGAAAAACAGCACGCTGAGGAACAAGAACGTCGCAGCCATGAGCAGGAGCAGGAAAAACTTCGCCGTCAGAAAGTTCAAGAAATTAAATCACAAATTGAACAGTTAATCAATAACAACGAAGATTTGGATGCTGAAAAACTTGCTTCAGAACGCGAAGTCATCCTCCAAAAGATTAACGAATCCTCTTTAAGCAAAATCGAGCGGCAAGAATTTGACCGCCAGCTCAAGCCACTCCGTGATCTCATTTCTGAGAGAAAAGAAAAATCGCTCTTAGCCCTCTCTGAGGATGATCGCGAGTCTCTACAACAGTTGAAAGAGATTTTGAAACAGAGAAAAGATCGCCGTCAGGAAATCAAAGATCAGCTTAAAAAGGCGGGTAATACCTCCGGACTGGATATTGCTCAGGCAATGAATTATAATGTCCAAATTCAAGCTGAAAAAGAGCGTCTCGAAAAAATCAATTTGGGAATAAAAGAAATAGAGCAGAAGATTGCTGAACTTGAGGGCTAAAAACTCTCTGATGCCTCGACATACAGCTATTACCGCCTTCGATCTCGATAATACGCTTTTGAAGGACAATAGCAGTTTCAAATTTGGTCTCTATTTATGTAAAAAAGGGCATCTGCCCTTTTCATCGCTGCTTTTTATTTTAGGATGCCGCTTACGCTTTTGTATGGGGTTCATATCTTTAGAAAAGCTTCACGTGATCGCTTTTTATCGACTTTTTTTCGGATTATCAGAATCTTTAGTGAAGCGTTTGGCACAAGAGTTTCTTGTCCTCCATTTTGAAAGTTTAATTTATCTTCCAGCCTTTAAAAAATTACGGGAAGCTCAACAAATTGGACATTTGACAGTCCTTCTCTCGAGTTCTCCAGATTTTCTTGTTGAACCAATTGCTCAGAAGCTCAACATTTCCATATGGGATTCAACGCGCTATAAGAGCGATGGCAGCCATCAATTTTCTCGCATTTCTCAGATAATGCTAGGCGATAAAAAGGCGCTTTTTATAAAAGAATTGAGACAGCGCTTACAGCTTCATGTCTGTGCTTATTCTGACAGCCATCACGACCTTCCATTCTTATTGGCGGCGGAAAGTGCTGTGGGTGTAAACCCAGATAGAAAATTACGTGCCATCTGCAAAAGCAGCCAATGGTCCATTATCTGATCTCTGATTGTAACCTCATAATGAATCATTATAAGGTGCAATCAAGGGTTATTTAAACTCTCTCATTTGTAGAGGAATAATGAATCCGCGATATGCCGCTAGCGAAGCTGTTTCAAAGCGAAGTAGACCTCTAAGCAGTGTTTCAACATCGCTCAGTTCATCAGAAGCCTTTGGTATGCATGTGTTCAATCGCAGCGTCATGCAAAAAATGCTTCCTCGTGAAATTTATAAAAATGTCCTAAATGCCATAGAAGGTCGGGAAAAAATTAAACCAGAATTTGCCGATCCGATTGCATTAGCAATGAAAGATTGGGCTGTCAGCCTTGGAGCGACACATTATACCCATTGGTTTCAACCCTTGACAGGGGCCAGTGCTGAAAAACATGATGCTTTTATTGATTGGAACTCACCAGATCAAGTGATTGAAAAATTCAGTGGTAAGCAACTGATTCAAGGGGAACCTGATGCCTCCTCTTTCCCTTCGGGAGGCTTACGCAGTACCTATGAGGCGCGCGGCTATACAGGATGGGATCCGACCTCACCGGCATTTGTTTGGAGCGGTGGCGATGGAATGACGCTTTGCATCCCTTCGTTTTTTCTTTCATGGAGAGGGGATGTCCTCGATTCCAAAATTCCGCTGCTTCGCTCTGACAAAAAAATCAATGATTCCGTGATGCGTCTTTTGCGATTGACAGGAATTTCTGCGAACTATGTTAATTCGACACTTGGTTGTGAGCAGGAATATTTTGTGATAGATAGAATATGGCGAAATCTTCGTCCAGATCTGGTGATGGCCGGCCGCACAGTTTTTGGAGCACCGTCCCCAAAGGGACAAGAACTTCAAGATCACTATTTTGCTTCGGTGAAAGATAGGATCTTATGCTACATGCGCGATTTTGAACTGGCTGCTCTAAAACTTGGCATCCCTGTCAAAACAAGGCATAATGAGGTGGCTCCAGCTCAGCATGAGATAGCGCCTGTTTTTGAACGTTCTTCAACGGCGATCGATCACAACATTTTGCTGATGGAATTGATGCGGCAGACAGCCACTAAGCATGATTTGTCATGTCTCTTGCATGAAAAGCCGTTCCATGGTCTGAATGGATCGGGCAAGCATTGCAATTGGTCGCTAGCTACAGATTCAGGGGTTAATTTGCTTGACCCATCAAATATGCCTGAAAATAATATGCATTTTTTAATTCTTCTTACAGCGATATTGAATGCTGTTCATGAACATTCTTCCTTGTTAAGGGCTTCCGTTGGATCCGCTGCAAATGATTTTAGGCTGGGCGGCCATGAGGCTCCTCCGGCTATCATCTCGGTCTATTTAGGGAAGGAACTTGAGACAATTCTTGAAAATATCGAAGCCAAAGGGTCTTATACACGCTCTTCGGATAAAAGTTTTTTCGATTTAAATATCCCTTTTACACCTGACCTTGCTAAGGATAATACAGATCGCAATCGTACTTCTCCTTTCGCATTTACAGGGAATAAATTTGAATTCCGCGCTGTCGGCTCTTCAGCTAATCCTGCTTTACCGATCACTGTTTTAAATGCGATTGTTGCCGAAAGTCTTAACCATATGCTTGATGAGATTGAAAAAAATCTCAAAAGTAAAGGGCGTCCCACAAAAAAAGCTTTAATAGAAGCGGCTCTTCCTGTCGTTAGAAAATACTTACGCTCTTCGAGAAATATTCGCTTTACTGGCGATAACTACAGTGAGGACTGGATGGCAGAGGCGGCTTCACGCAGCCTTCCAATCGTAAAAAAATCCATCGAAGCCTTCGAGGCTCTCAAGAGCAAAAAAAGCGCTACTGTTTTTGAAGGGATTTTAACCGAAGAAGAATTGCATAGTCGATATGATATCCTTGCAGATATCTACTCACATACGATCAACATCGAAACGAATTTGATGGTCGATATGTTTCGCACGCAAATTTTTCCTGCGGCCATTGAGCAACAAAATAAATTGGCAGCAAGCATCACCAACTATGGACATGCCATAGGTGCTTCAAAAGGCTTAACTAGGCAAACTGAGCAACTTCAACTTCTCGCTGAGCATATTGAACAGGCAATAGAGGCTTTAAATGGACTTGAGGAGGCGAGGCAGAATGCAATAAGCATGAGCGCTCCCAAACAACGCGGTAAAGCTTTTTGTGATAAAGTATTGCCAAAAACCGAAATCCTCAGAGAACTTGTTGATAAGCTGGAAGCGCACATCGACGATGCCTTATGGACCCTACCCAAATATCGTGAATTGTTGTTTTTGTTATGAATGTAAATTGCCTAAATGATTCCAATGTGCTGCGTGCTGCAAGCTTTCATTATGCCCTTGCACATGTCGATTTGAATATAGAGCGCCTTTGTTTTGATGAAAAAGAATCTCTTTTCCGCAATCTTCCAACATCCCATAAACAACATGGAATTAGAAAAGTGTCATTACAAGAGATTATTAGCGAATGCAAATCTTTTACAAAATTTCGCGATCCGTTTCAGGTCAATCTTTTATTAATTGTTCCAATGACAACAAATCTTCAGCAGTTGGCTCATAGAGCTAATCAATCTTTTGCAAGACGCTCTTTAATTGGTCGAATCATGATCAAAACCCATAATTTGGCTTTTTGTGGAACCTTTGCTAAAACCAGCGATATCCTTTGCCAAATGCATGGGGTAATCATTGACCATTCCTACTATCTCTTAGGGAAGCGGTTTGATTTTCTTTTGCATCCTGAGGCTAATCCCTCTGTCGAGGAAAAGCATGGGTAAGCGGATTGGAATTTATGGAGGGTCTTTCGATCCTATTCATTTCGGGCATTTGAATTTAGCAATCGAAATCTTGGAAGCGCAAAGCTTAGATGAGGTCTGGTTTTGCCCAGCTTCGCTTAATCCACACAAACACTTAGGGTGTTCCGCAAATTCCCAACACCGTCTTAACATGCTGCATCTCGCTCTTGAAGGGGAACCGCGCTTCAAAATTACCGAGATAGAAATTACAAGGGCTGGTCCATCTTTTACTCTTGATACACTTAAAGAAATTACCGCTTCTCAGAAAAATGAGCCGGATACGAATCAATTTTTTCTTATGCTTGGCGAAGATGCTGCCCGAAATTTTTTCAAATGGTATGAGCCCGAGCAAATTATAAAGTATGCGAGGCTTCTTGTCGGCCGCAGGCATACCGAACCATTTAAAGAGACTTTTCAAGGATCTCCCTCAATTATCAAAGCAATTGAAGAAGGATTGACGCCCACACGTGTGATGGACGTTTCCAGTACCATTGTTCGCGAGCGCCTAGCAAAAAGACTGTATTGCAAACATCTAGTACCTGGAAAAGTGTTGGACTACATTATAATCAATCGTTTATACTTAAACGCTTGATTACGATCATATTTTTAAATCTTTAGGTTTTTGTGACAAAACAAGATAAAAAAAATTTAAACATCATTTCTCAAGCGCTTTTTGATAGAAAAGGATTTAACATTCTGGCTTTGGATGTCCGCGGAATCTCAACAATGACAGACTATTATGTGATTGCTGAAGGTTCTGTTGATCGACATGTTAAAGCTTTATGCACGGCAGTCAAGGAAAAGCTCAAAGAAACCGGTCTTTCATTATTCCATATTGAAGGAGAACAGGATGGTGATTGGATCGTCATGGATTGCGGCGAAATTGTTGTCCATCTTTTTGTTCCTGAACTGCGTGAAAAATATGCACTTGAAGAGCTTTGGACGAAAGCAAAAATTGTTGATGTCGCTATCGATGTTTCTGAGGAATCAACTCTTAAAGCTTAATAACTTTACAATCTAGATGAGTGAATAAAATGAAGAAAAAAAGAATTGTTGTCACAGGCATGGGTGTAGTTTCCTGCTTTGGCAATGATGTCGACACATTCTATTCTGACCTGCTGGCAGGTAAAAGCGGTGTCACCAAAATCACAGAGTTTCCCTGTGATGATTTTCCAACACATATTGCAGCTGTCATTCAAGGTTTTGATCCTGGCGAGTACATCGAAAAAAAACAAGCACGTCGGATTGACAGATACATTTCTTATGCAATCGTTGCTGGAAAAAAGGCTCTCGAAAAGGCTTCTTTAAGTCCAGAAGCACGGGAATCTTTAGACAAAAGCCGCTGTGGAGCTATCATCGGATCAGGAATGGGAGGCATGGGAGTGTTTGCCGATGGTGTTCAAACACTCATTGAAAAGGGCCATCGCAAAATCACCCCCTTCTTTGTTCCTTATATCCTAACCAACATGGGCGGAGCCCTCCTAGCCATGGATGTGGGCTTTATGGGCCCTAATTATTCCATATCCACAGCCTGTGCGACAGGAAATAATTCCATTATCGCTGCGGCAAATCATATCTTGTCAGGAGATGCTGATTTAATGCTTTGCGGCGGAGTTGAAGCTGCGATCATTCCAATGGGCCTTGCGGGCTTTTGTGCTTGCAAAGCGCTTTCTCAACGCAATGACCAACCTGAAAAAGCATCACGTCCTTGGGATCAAGGAAGAGACGGCTTTGTGATGGGAGAAGGGGCAGGCGTCCTCGTTTTGGAAAGTCTTGAGCACGCTCAAGCCAGGGGAGCTTCAATCATTGCTGAATATCTTGGCGGAGGAGTTTCCTGCGATGCCTACCACATTACTGAGCCTCGTAGCGATGGTGAGGGAGTCTCGCTTTGCATTCGCCATGCCTTGCAAAATGCCGGCGTTTCTGTCAACGATGTCAATTATATCAATGCGCATGCGACCTCAACTCCTGTTGGGGATATGGCTGAAGTGAATGCCCTTAAAAAGGTTTTTTCCAATCCTGAAAAAATTGTGATGAATGCCACAAAATCCATGATCGGTCATTGTCTTGGTGCTGCCGGAGGGATTGAAGCAATTGCCACCCTTAAAGCCATTGCGACAGGGATGGTTCATCCGACGATTAATTTGGAGAATCCTGAACCTGATTTAGGCTTCCATATTCCTACAAATGCAGAAAGGCACAATATCAAAGTAGCTATTTCCAATTCTTTTGGCTTTGGCGGCCACAATGCGACTATCGTATTTGCGCCATTTCAAGCATGACGAAATCCAACGCTCTTGAACACTCTTATGGCATTATTCCACTGAGGAAGCATAGAGGAGCTTGGCGTGTCCTCCTTGTTCAGCATGGAACGTCAGGGTATTGGGGATTTCCCAAGGGGCATGCTGAAGAAGGAGAATCGCCCCGTGAAGCTGCACTTCGGGAATTGTTTGAAGAAACTCATCTAGAAGTTGTCCGTTTTCTCTCTGAATCTATCCTTGAAGAGCACTATAGTTTCTATAGGCAAAGTCAGCAAGTTGACAAAACGGTCTTTTATCTGATCGCTGAAGTCCGCGGTTCAATCAAATTGCAAAAAGCAGAAATTCGCTCCAGTCGCTGGATACCTTTGCTTGAAGCGACTCACGCTCTCACTTATGAAACAGATAAAAACATTTGCCTTCATGTTATACATATCTTGTTGCAAAAAGAATAAAAATATTAGTACGTTATTTGCGCTAAGGTTGCATTTCCTAATAGATATTCTAAAATATAAGGAATCTATTCCTTAGATTTTTTTGTTTTGTTTTAAAGATTTTAATGAAGTATCATTTTTTATGTTTATAAATTGGATAGAATGATGAACTTTTTTTATAAAACTAACTCCTTCCAAGAATTGTCACCAAAACTTAATTTCTTAAATGCTTCTTTGACATCTTCTGAAAAAGATAGGCTTTCGATTAGCAACCTAGAAGCTGAAAAAAGAAAGCTTCCGCCAATCTCTCAACAAAGTTTTATCGAAAGCCGCATTAATCATCTTGCACTTCAATTCGGAAAACTCAAATTTGATATTCTAAAGGATCATCATGTTGACAGAAAACTCTGGAAAGCCACCTGCTTTGTTGGAGGTACTCTGGGGACAATGCTCTATGCGTGGACGAGTAATTCAAATTCTTCCAATATTTCCGAATCTCTTACCACTTCAGATGCCAGTCATCCTTTACAAAAAATCATTCTGAATGATCTCCCTGAAAACCTAAACCAGGCTTTTCATGCTGCTAAAAATGATATTCTAAAAAATCTTCAAGAGTCGAAAGAAGATGGGGATGTGAATATTCAGTCGGGAAAATTTGGGATTTTCGGAATTGTCTTAATTGCAGTTGTCACAGCACTTACAATGGGGATATTATTCAAGAAAAGAAAAAATGAAAAAGGAAATCATCAATCAAGAAACCAATCTATAAAAATCGATGCAACGTTAATCCAGATGCCAAAAGAAATTCTACCCATACCTGAAATCGACGAGGTGTCGCCGATTAACAAGCATACACTCGAAGCTCTTCAAAAATTGATCCTTAAAGGACAACAACTTCCAGGGGAAGTGGATGGAACACAAATGATAGGAGAAGAACATATTGCTGCTATTCTCTACGATCAGCTTATTGAGCAATCAAAGAGAAAGGATTGTGCCATTATATTGAAGCCAGCAGGAAACGGTGTGTTACCCGAAAATATGACTTCTGAAATGCTAGGATTAATCACCCGCTATGTGATAATTCCAATGGCGGTCAATAATAATAAGCATAACACAGTTTTAATTGTCGATCGAAAAATGAAAACGCAGGCTTACTTTGACTCACTAGGAGATCATATTCATGAGTCCGCCTTAGATGAATGTATTCAAAAAAAAATTATTGAAAATAATTACAACAACGTTGAGACAGACTCAAAATGTACAAAGCAGTCTGATGTATGGAGCTGTGGATTTCACGTCGTAGAAAATGTGATCGCTTATGTTAATCAGATTGAACCAGAGAATAAGAATCCTCAAGGAATTGATTTACGAAAAAAGTATAAGCTTTCTTTTGAGCGATTTGCGAATACATATGGTCGATCAGAATATAGTATAGCTGAGGGGCGTCTTTACCGAAGACAAAAAACTCGCCTCCGAGATGGTTTGGAAAAAGTAGGACTTTCAATTTATGCGCTTTATAATCTATGGAATGAGCTTAAAAAGGAACTGAATCCAGAAAATCCTCAACGTGATCGCCCTCTATCCGAATTTATAGACTCATATTTATTAACTTTTTCTAACGATTTTAATGCAAGAACTGTATTAGTTAATGCTCGTGACACTTCAAGTTCCTTATATGCTCATCTCCCAAAGACCCTTGAAGAAACTCTGGAATCAACCCTTTTGCAAGAAAAAGAAATTGCTGAAATAGTAAAAACGTTACTCGATAATACTTTACATGCCCCAAAAATATCTCCAGGGGATTCTCTTTCTGTGGTATAAAGTTTATAATCAATATTATCGGGTCCTGATGCGCATTAAGCTTACCTCTAAGGAGCGAAGCTCCTTAACCCTTAGCTTAATGCGTATGGGCACTGACACGCACGCACAAGCTATTACCCATAAGAAAAAAATTTAATAATTGCTTACCCTGTTTTTCATTATGCGAGAGATCTAATGAATCTGATCGGATTATAAAAGTTTTGTTCGGTCTTTCGGACGCGTGATCACGCTACTTTTAGGATACAGGGAAAAGAATTTTTCTTTAAAAGCCTCTACATCATTTGTGAGCGCTTCTCTATCATTGGAATCTTGGCAAAAAAAGTTGAGCCGATGGTAATGATTTAACACAAGTATTGCAATGGAATCTAAGTGACCTATGATTCTCAATATCAAATAGTCGTTGCGCTCGTTAGCAACAAACTTTTTCTGCTGTTCCTGAGATAGAATATCAAGAATTGCGCTTTCTGGTTCGAGTTCAAGTTCATTTTCTATTTTTTCCTCTTGGATGAAGAGGTTTTCTTCATCATTTTCTATTTCTTTCAAGACATCAAGATTTGGCGTGATATATTTATGTTTTATTTCCTTATTGGTCTTCGGTAGATCGTCTGTTTTAAGCTTACTTTTCTTGATATAAACAATGGCATTCTCTATCAATTTGATAGTTTCATTGGCAAGAACCGTTCCACGACTTTTTATAGAAAGATATGTTGGATCAGAATAATTTAAAATTGGCGCGATTGAAGTAAATTCTCTTTGAACGTCTTTATGAAATTCTGGAATTTCTTGGATTTGAAAATCTCCATCCACATAAACCAAATAATAATTGCAAAGCTTTTGGTCATGTGAGGAGTAAGCGTGGACCCCTAAGTCCTCGATTGTTTCACTGAGTTTGCAAAGCTGTTCAAAAGCATTCTTTTCATCATCTGAAGAATGCATCTTTCGAATAGTCGCTTCAATTGTTTCAATCGCCTCATCCAAACTTTGAGACTCTATTGCAGAAATTGGCTTAAGGTGAGTAAGGCGAGATGCTTCCTGATTAAGTCGTTGCAATTCCTTTAAGGCATCAGCAAAATTTTTATCCTTTAAATGGGCTGTGTGCTTTAAAAGTTCTTTTTCATTTGAAAACACTCTAGAGTACACATTGTTTCTATAAGCTTTTAGACCTTTATAAAATTGATTAGCCTTTATTATCACATCATTATCATTAACAAATGTAGAATCGAGATACTTTTCGCTAAAATCGTATTGTTTAAATTTATCTAGATTTTCATTAATTACATTAATGAGTTCGTTTTTTAATTTGTTGTAATCTACTCTTTTGTTGATTTCTGTTTTTTCCCTCTTTTTCACTTCAATTTCTATTTCTTCTTTAGTTAGAAGTCCATGAATATCTTCTTCTTTTATTGTTTTTCTTTGGTTTTCTCTATTTTTTAATAGCAGAAGCTGAATGCAACACCTTAGTATAATTATAGAGTTATGAAATCCTAGAGCTGCTTTTAATTCTTTTGCTTTTTGTATATCATCTAAAATAAATTCTTCAACAATTATACGAAACCAGGAATCAAAGCTGCAGGCATAATTAATAAGCAATTTTAATAGTTGAGGGAAAGAGGGGGTTTTATCATGTATTTTAAAATTCGTCTTTCCAAATGCAAGCTTGTAAAACGTCTTTTCTATATCTAACAAATTAGATGACTTTGAGATAACATGGAGGATTTCATCTAAATTTTCCTCTAGATCCTTAACAAACGTCTCACCCAAATTTACAGAGCTTGGAACCCTGAAAGATTGTTTGATGTTTTTTTTAATTTTAAAAAACTTTATTTTCTTGTCATTGATAATTTGATAGTAATGATTTATGGTTTGATGATTATGGTTGATAATTTGACTTAAAACCAGACTAGCTATAATTCCAACAGGGATCCCAGGATCAGTTTTGATAAATTCAAAGATGTGTTCTAAAATATCTTTTTTTGGACTTAATAATGGATTTTGAGGAGGAATCTTAATAGGATTTGTTTTTGGAAGATGGTCTTTTACATAGCTTAGAAGATTTTGTGGTTCGATTATTGATTCGCGATTCATATACATCGATCTATAAACAAAACTTCCTAATACCCCTAAACCAAGTCCTCCAATCAACAGGTATTGGAGACGTTGCCTAGACAGTCTATTGACTTGTAAATGCAAAAATGAATTTTTTAAGCCTTTTAAGTTTTTTTGAAAAAAATCATAAGTACGACTGTCTAAAGCCGAAAATAACTTACACTCTTGTATTACTTCAGAGACATAAAGCTGTCCTTTTTCAGAAACAGGACATTTTCTGATCGACCAAAACCTGCCAAAAGCGAATTTGATAGTCTGCTTTAATTGAGATATTTTTTGAAATTTTCCGTCACTTGAGTTGACTTCAGAAATTAAAGACATTTTCATCACGAAATTTAATTCAAAAAGAATACACTAATCGTATTTTTCTATTACAGATTTAGATGCATAGAGCCATTCCCGCTGTGCCTTTTCGATACTTGGGATCTTTTCGACAAGTTTGCAAAGTCTTTCTTCTGGTTCGATTTGATAAGATTCGATCGCTTCTATGAGATGCTTAGCTTGTTGATGAAAGAAATTTTCTGGCATGTCAGTCCAATTACAGATAAAAATATTTGCCAGCGTGTTATACATACTTTGTTGCAAAACGAATAGAAATATTAGCATGCCTTATGCAAGAGATCTAATAAATCTGATCAGCAAAAACCTTTTTCCGTTTTTCCCATGATAGGATATCAAGGGTTGCTCTTTCCTGTTTAAACCCAACTTGCCCCCTAAATCCTAGCACAGGCTTGATTAGACAATTGAGATGGCGCAGCTAATGCCGAAGCCAAGGGTTCCTCTCTTGGCGAGGCATTAGATGTGTCAGATCGGTTGT